>ERZ761609.139-NODE-139-length-101132-cov-87.646705_pt1 | contig 101132 bp, 91 predicted proteins | sample MGYA00511163_ERZ761609 | MGnify/ENA primary metagenome ERZ761609 (study PRJEB28899, sample SAMN02445070) | bioreactor sludge metagenome | biome: EBPR sludge | place: Australia: Brisbane, Thorneside Wastewater Treatment Plant | collected 2011-12-16 ...
TTTCGGACGGGGGAGACTCATCTTACGGCGTCTTCATTTTCGGGAGGCAGACCAGGACGCCCCTAGTGGGCGTCCGCCCAACCTGCCGCCTCCGAGCGGCGCAGCCGAACATCCGGACCCCAAAAAAAAGAGCCCCCTCCCCGCGGAGCGGGGAGGGGGGAGTCGGCGAGCTTAGTTGTCGCCGAGAGCGCCGTTGTTGGCGGCCCAGAGCGAGTAGTCGAAGTTCGTGATTTCGCCGTCACCGTCAAAGTCGTTGTCGGTGTTGGCGGTCACGGAGTTGCCGTTGGCAGCAGCCCAGAGCGAGTAGTCGAAGTTCGTCACTTCGTTGTCAAGATCCGAGTCGCCGACCAGCGGGGTCACGGTCCCGAAGTTGTAGTTGCCGAGCGGAGTCGCCGCGCCTGATGGATTCGGCATCGTCTTTCGGAGCCAGAAGCCCAGCTTGAAGCTCACCCGATAGGGCACGGTCACCGAACCCGGAACCGAGGCGCTGAACGCACCCGTCACTGGGTTGTAAGTCGCCGAGCCGGTCGCGATTTCGCTGTTTCCACCGTCGCGGAACGAGACCGGGATCGAGGTCGGCAAGTTCGCGCCGGTGTTGTAAGCAGCCGTCAGCTGACCGAAGTCGACCGTACCATTACAATGCGCTACTGGGATCTTCCACAAAATTGCCTCAGACAAGCCAGTAACAGAATTTGTCGCAAATCCCGCAATATTTATCGATGTGGTATCTGAAGAGATCGCGCGCGCCTCGCTGCTCGAATATTGCTGCGGCAGCATGACATGAAGATCAACAAAACTTGAAGAAGTGCCAAACCAGAGTGCTGCTCTTGTGATGCCACCGATGGTCGCTAATCCAGCCTGCATTTCATTGTGACAAGCATATGCGAAAGACTGTGTGGCGGCGGGGGGCGCCAAATTCACATAGCTGCCGGCATTTCCTTTCCAAAGCACTGCTCGATTAATTCCGTCGCTCGTTATATATCCCGCCTGTTGTGTTTCGCTGGCTCCTAACACAACAGAAGTGGTTGCACCAATAGGATGTAAATCAATCCATGTCGCCGCTCCGCCGGTCCATATACCAGCACGAACAACCCCTCCAATTCTTGCATATCCAGCTTGATAAGATTGCGTCACTGCGTAAACATATGAGTTATCTGACCCGGGAGGATTAAGATCAATCCAAGACGATGATGTACCGGTCCAGAGGCTAGCTCGGTTAATACCTCCCAATCTAGCAAATCCCACTTGCTGTATTCCATTCGTGCTTTCAGCTATTGAGCTCGTTGCGCCGGCTGGATGGAGTTCCATCCAGGAGCTCGCAACTCCGTTCCACAAACCTGCTTTAGTCACGCCCGAGAAAATGGCATAGCCTACTTGCTGATGCCCGGAAATTCCGTGCGCTCGAGACTCTGATGCAGTCATTGGATGTAGATCTGTAAAGGTAGCTTGAGTCGACGTCCATATGCCTGCTCGAGATACTCCAGCAAAAACTGCGTTTCCACTTTGTTGGTCTCCAGAACTGGCCCTAGCTCGAGAACTTGTCGCGCCCACTGGATGAAGAACAGTTACTGCTGTTTGGGCAGGACAGAATGTTCCCATCATCGATGTGAAAGCCAAGGATATTGATATGAGCACGGGACGACAAACTGAAGTCATGATGACGTTATTGTACTTGTGATCCTACATAACTCGCAACAGATACACTTCTCGATGACCGTCCTCGAACCGTCGTATGAAAATCGATTTCAGTTGTCGCCGAGAGCGCCGTTGTTGGCGGCCCAGAGCGAGTAGTCGAAGTTCGTGATTTCGCCGTCACCGTCAAAGTCGTTGTCGGTGTTGGCGGTCACGGAGTTGCCGTTAGCAGCAGCCCAGAGCGAGTAGTCGAAGTTCGTCACTTCGTTGTCAAGATCCGAGTCGCCGACCAGCGGGGTCACGGTGCCGAAGTTGTAGTTGCCGAGCGGAGCCGCTGGATCAGCTGGATTCGGCATCGTTTTTCGAAGCCAGAAGCCTTGCTTGAAGCTCACGCGGTACGGAACCGTCACCGAACCCGGGACGGTGGCACTGAACGCACCCGTCACCGGATCGTAAGTCGCCGAGCCGGTGGCGATTTCGGCGTTCGATGCATCGCGGAACGAGACCGGGATCGACGACGGCAAGTTCGCGCCGGTGTTGTAAGCAGCCGTCAGCTGACCGAAGTCCACGGTGCCGGTCACGGTGTTGGTGGGACTTCCGCCGATTCGTTGAGTAAAGCTCAAATCGTCGAGGCCGACGTTCCAGTTGTTCCCGACGACCAAAGTCAGCTTTTGAGCCTCCACGGCCGGCGTGAAAAGAGTAAAGGATGTCCCCGAGGCGATCGCATTGTTCTGCGACCAAAGGACGGCGCCCCCGCCATCCAAGATTTCAACGACCGGTGACCCTTGATCCGCGCCAGGCCATCCTCCCAGCTTGAACGACTCAATCTTGACCAGGAAACCCGGATCGGCCGTCAAGGTCACTCGGGCATATGCGCCATTGAACTCTGGGTAGGCCACATCGAACAGACTCCCGTAGAAGTCGAACCAATAAGAAAGCTGTGGAGTGGTGGGGGCTCCATTGACGTCGGTCGTGGCCATCTGGACCGAGACGTTCGGCGTCCACCCGAGGCCGACAACATAACCGTCTCCGGGCGAGGCGGCGTTCGACCCAAGGGTGTTCGGAATGGGGTTTCCATTAAACAAACCGAGTCCGCCAAAAGTCAACGTCGTTGCCGACGCCCCAGCAACGCACAACAATGCACTAGCAATGCCAACAAATCGCTTCATATTGAATTCTCCGGGGTAAATCCCGTGTCGCTTATTTTATAGCGTTCTGGACACTTGTGCGTCGAATCGTCTCAATTCAAGTAGATTTGCTTGGCGATCCCCTTTTGCTGGATCTGAGATCAGGGCCTGCGTTCAGCTTTTCGAGTGGCGCGATGGATCGAGACGCCGACGGCTTTGAAACAAGCCTCCAGCAAGTGGTGATTGTTGTCACCAGCGAGGGTGCGGATGTGGAGCCCGAAGCGACCCGACTGGGTCATCGCGACAAAGAACTCGCGGACGCTCTCGGCGGCGAGATCGCCGATTCGCTCGCGACTCAGATGGAGATCGTAGCTGAGGTGCGACCGGCCAGAGAAATCGAGAGTTGCGCTCACCAAGGCCTCGTCCATCATGGCGACGGTGTGCGCGGTCTTTTCGAGTTCGGCCGAATCAATCAGAGCGACTCGGATCGCCTTGCCGAGTGCAGAGCCGACGCCTTCCACCGCGAAATGATCGTCGTGAGTGGGCTTGAGCATCTCGACCGAGACCCCGAGGTCGAAGTACCCATGATAAGATAGGACCCCGAGCAGACGGTCGAACGAAAGCACGCCGGTTTGGACATCGGTCCGAGTGCCTCCATCCAGATCGAGAACGACTTGGATGCGCGATTCCGCGGTTTCCCGTTCAATTTCGGCGTATCGGACGGACGGCGCACCTTTGCTCATGTTGGTTCTTTATACTCCTTTTTAACGAACGAAAGGCTCCTTGTTTCCAAGGAGCCCGTTCGACGTAGGAGGTTTCTATGGACTTCAGCGACCAGAGCGTTGGGTCTGCGTGCACCCAGTCGCCCTGTTTGGGGCGTTCGTCGAGGCCCGAGGGCCAAGACGCACGATCTGCCGCTTGAGAATCGATGGTGCCAGAGGGAATAAACCCTGGTTCGCCGGGGCCACAGCGCCCCCGCGACGACTCTCGCTGCGTCTACGAGGTTAGCTGCCGGGTTCGGGCCAAGAGTTACCCTAAGAGGACGAATCCTCTATTCACCCCAAAGACTGGGTCCCCCGTTCGGACCCTTGCGGGACCGATTCGACGAGTTGGTGATTCCACCAACTGTTTCTATTATACGTCGAATTGTGGATTCCTGCACAGGGTGGGCCCGATTTTCCGCAGATCGGGCGCCGAGGTCAGGCTCAGAGGCTTTCTTGAGCCCGAAGATTGAGGCTCATCGGCGAATTCAGCAGGAGAATCGGGCGTTTGTGTTAAATTACTTCGAACCCGAAGAATTTCTTGGATCCGGCCGTTCTCCAGAGGGGAATTCGGCCCAGACCGGGGAGGAATGCAGTGAAGCAGTATTCAGCAGACAAGATTCGTAATGTTGCGATTGTGGGCCACGGTGGCTCTGGAAAGACGATGTTGGTGGAGCACCTCCTCTATACATCGGGAGCCATCGAACGCGTCGGGACGGTCGATGCGGGCAATACCCAGTGCGACTATGACCCGCTCGAGGTGCGACGAAAGATCAGTATCTCGGCCTCAGTCGTGCCGGTCGAGTGGCATGACCACAAGATAAACCTCATCGACGTCCCCGGATTTCCCGACTTTATTGGCGACCTGCAGGCCGTCGCTTCGGTGGTCGAGTCGATGATCATCGTGACCGAAGCCAAGCGCGATCTGGACGTCGGCTTTGACCTCGCTTGGGAAGTCGCCGAAGAGCATGGCCTGGCTCGATTCATCTTTGTCAACAAGCTGGAGCGAGACAATGCGGACTTTGAGGGCCTCATCGAAACCCTCCACGCCCGCTATGGCAACAAGATCATTGATGCCCAGGTTCCGATCGGCCACCAAGCGGCGTTCGCCGGAGTCCTCGACATCCTCACGATGAAGGTCTATAAGGGCAAGGATCGTGGGGTTGAAATCGAAGAGATCCCAGCCGGTTACGCCGAAGAGGTCGAACGACTTCGAGAGAAAATGATGGACGCGGCCGCCGAAGGCGACGATGTCTTGATGGAGAAGTATCTCTCGGGTGAGGCTCTCACCGAAGAAGAGATCGAGCACGGGCTTCTCGTCGGGACCGAGACGGGGCGAGTGGTCCCGGTTCTCATCGGGTCGGCAATGAGCGGGATTGGGGTCGCGACTCTCCTCGACCGAATCGTCGGCGAGTTGCCCGCGCCCACCGAGATCCCGAAGGTTCGGGGCGACCAATCGTTCACCGCCGACCCCTCGGCTCCGTTAGCCGCGTTCTGCTTCAAAACGACCGCTGACCCGTTCGTGGGCAAGATCAACTATCTGAGAATCTTCCAAGGGACGCTCAAACAAGATGACCACGTGATGAACCTCTCGAACGAAAAGGATGAGCGGGTCCACAATCTTTTCTTCCCGCACGGCAAAGGCCAAGAGGCGGCTCCAGTGGTCTCCGCGGGTGATATCTGCGCGGTTGCCAAGCTCCAGCACACCCACACAAACGACACTCTCTCCACGGCGAAAGATCGGATCTTAGTTCCGCCGATTGAGTTTCCCGAGCCGATCTATCGAGTGGCAATCAAGCCCGTCGCCAAGACCGACGAAGACAAACTCGGACCCGCACTCACACGGCTCCTCGAAGAAGACCCAACGCTCCGATATGTCCGCGATCCTGGGGTTCACCAAGAAATTCTTGAGGGCATGGGCGACATCCATTTGGACGTCGTGATCGAAAAACTCAAAGCGCGTTTCGGCGTCTCGGTCACGATTGAAGAGGCTCGCATTCCGTACCGCGAGACAATCCGCTCGGCCGCGAAAGCTCAAGGCCGACACAAGCGGCAGACGGGTGGCAAAGGTCAATTTGGCGATTGTTGGGTTCGGCTGGAGCCCAAGGGTCGAGGCGAAGGTTTCGAGTTTGGCAGCGAAGTCGTCGGTGGGTCCGTCCCCAAGAACTTCATTCCCGCCATCGAAAAAGGGATCGTCGAGACGATGGGCAAGGGCTTCTTGGCCGGTTATCCGGTTGTCGATGTCAAGGCCGTCGTGTATGACGGCAGTTATCACGACGTGGACTCCAGTGAAATGGCGTTCAAGATCGCGGGCTCGCTCGCCTTTAAGGCGGCGGCGACCCAAGCCTCGCCCATCATTTTGGAGCCGATCTTGGACCTCGAAGTCACCGTGCCTGAAGACAACGTCGGCGACATTGTCGGCGACCTCAACGGCCGCCGAGGTCGTCCGATGGGCATCGAAGACCACTCGCCCCACAAAAAGACGGTTCGGGCGCACGTTCCGATGGCGACCATGGGCCGCTATGCCTTGGACCTTCGATCAATGACCAAGGGCCGCGGTCGGTTCCGGGCGACCTTTTCTCGCTACGAAGAGCTCCCCGCAAATGAAGTCCAGCTGCTCATCGCAGCCTACGAAAAGATCCGCAAGGACCACGAAGACGAACATTAAGCCCGAACGCGGCGAGCGAGAAGGTCGTCCCTTTTCACTCGCCGCGTCGTCTTATTTCCGAGATTGATTTTGCCCTATGACCTAAACCCTGGCGTAATTACGGGCAAGAATGGCAAACTGGAGGACACGATGAACAAGAAAATCACAATGATGCTGGCGCTCGCCTTGACGGGTCTTTGGGTGGCTGGATGCGGCGGCGGCAATGCCAACAACGGAACCGGAGCTTCGACCCGGGTCAATGGCGAAGTCACGTCGGCTTTCGCCACCACCGCAGCCAACATCCTCGCGGGTCAAAATGTCACTTTTGAATTCGGCGGCTCGCAACTGACCGCGCTCGCCCCGTTCGGTTTGGCAGCGGGCGATAACTTTGGAGTTTTCCGAAACGGCTCGACGCTGTTGACCGCCTCCTATGCGAACGACGATCCGCAGCTTGAGGTCTTCCAGGGCGGATTCGCCAATTCGCGAGAATCCGGCGCCAGCCTTGGCATCGAATGCGAGCGGGACGGGTCGCTCATCGGCAATCTTGCCTTGCCGCCGGACGTTTACACCTTCCAAGTGAAAAACGCCACCTTGATCGGCTCGAACGTCTCGTTGCCGATCGGGACGGTTCGATTCACGGCCGAGATCTTCCCCAGTGGGCGCATGGGCTTCCCGAGCCGAATCTCGGGCGTCATCCCAGGGAACGGCCAACTCACCACCGGCACAAACGTTCGCATGGACTTTGACAACGACGAAGTGAACGGACGAATTGCCACACTCCGCGTCATTCACCAACTGGGCAACGTTGAGATGACGACGACGGTCGCCGGGCGACGGGCCGAGTTCATGGACACCGGCACGCCGGACCAACTCATCCAAAATCCGAGCCTGATTGAGATTTCGATCTTGCCGGTTCCCCAAGACTAACGGATCATGGTGGACCTCGGTCTTGCGCTCAGCCTGCTCGCGGCTTGGGCTTCAGGAGCCGAGAGAGAAGGAAGAGCCCCGCAGGGGGCTCTTCCTTCTTTTCGTTTTCAAGTCGATGTGAGTCACCTCACCGCGCCCTATCGGGGGCGAGTCCTGAATTCCACGACACTCCAGGCGTCGGCGAGGCTCTCTGGCAACAGCCGTTTGCGATGGACGCGGTCAGCTCATCACGCCGTGGGGCGAGACCGAGACAATCGGTTCAATGCAGTCCAGCAGGAGCTCGCTTGGGTCCAGGGTCCGTTCGAAGTGGCCTACGGTTGGTCGGGCTGGGGCGAAGCGCGTCGCCCTCAATCGAAACTCCAATACCGGGGTCCCCGAGAACTTCGGTTTCGAGCCGAATGGGGCAAACTCGTGGGAGGCACAGCGGCCGTGGGGACCGGTCGGATCGAGGTCCCGTCTCGGTCGGTGTGGTGGCTCGAAGCCGACTGGAGCGCAGAATTCGCCAACGCGGGTCCCTGGGCCACCGATTTGAGGGCCGCCCTCACTTTCGAACTGCCGCAAGGGCTTCGGCGTTCGGAACCGAGCCTCCGGCTCGGCATCCAGGTCGAAGCGCGCTATGCTGTTTCTCCTCGAACCGAGCTGTACGGGCAGGTTGCAGCCCTTCCCTTCGGGGCTCCGTTTTCGTCTCGCCTCTTCCCTTCGGTCAGCCAATTCGGACTCTATGAGCCCGGGGGCTTTGTCGGCGAACTCCGACGCAACCCCCTGCTGAGCCTCGAACTGGGCGTGCGAATTCGGTTTTAGCGCGTTCCGGTGTACTGCGCGGCGACTTGTTGGCGCTTCTGGGTGTTCACCAGCATATAGGGCCAGGTCCGGTTGTTGTTGGTCTGAATCTCGATGATCTCACCGATTCTCCAGCCCTTGACCAGGTCGATGTCCGGCCCCGAAACCGCCCAACGAGTTCGATTTGCGAGTTCCAGCGTTCCGCCGGTGCCCAAAATTTGAGTGATTCGCCAAGTTTCTCCAATCCCGGTGAAGGGGCGACGAATGCCGTCGCTTCCAACCGCACCCGAATTGCGCTCGAGATTGGCGACTCGTTGCGTGAGCAAGGAGGTCTGCTGCTCAAGAAGGCGAACGCGCTCTTCGAGACTGGTCGTGTATTGCGTCCGGGCCACGACCGGCATAAACACGAGCGTGACCAACCCAAAACCGGCGAGCGCCCCGATCCAACTCACTCTCTTTGACTGTTGCATACGCTTCCTTAGACGATCCTTGAGGGCGAGCGATTCGTTCTCGCGAGCTGGGCTGGAGCAGTTTTGGCAAACCGGTAAACTCGCGGTGAACCTTTGACGCCTTTCTTCGTCAGGACTGGACAGGAGCCGAGTCCGATGAGCACCTTCACTGGAGTGACCCGATTGTCCGCGAACCAACGCTTCGAATCCGCGAGCGAACAGGCCCTGATTGAGCAGTGTCGAAGGCAAAACTTCGACGCCTTTGGCAAGATTATCGACCTGTACCAAGCTCGGGTGATGGGGTTCGTTCGCCGAATGGTGCGCAACGCCGAAGAGGCGCAAGATATCACCCAGGAAGTTTTTATCCGGGCCTATCAGGCGTTCGAGAGGTTCGACGGTCGGTCTTCGCTTCGAACCTGGCTCTTTCGAATTGCGTATAACTTATGCGTAGATCGAGCCCGAAAGGTCGAGAGGAGTGCCGAAGAGATTACTCTTGAAGGAACGGCGGACGAGCCCGCGTTGGAATTCGCCGATGACCGCTGGAACCCCGAGGCCGTCGCCTTGGACCAAGAATTGGCGTCCGTGATCGAAGCAGGCCTGAACGCGATGAGCGAAAAGCTCCGGAGTGTCTTGATCCTGCACGACCGCGAGGACATGGGGTACGACGAGATCGCCCAAGCCCTGGACATCCCCGTCGGCACGGTCAAGAGCCGACTCTTTTTAGCCCGAAACGCTTTGCAAGAACATTTGAATCGATATTGGAACGGAGAACGACGAGCATGAACCGCCACGACCTTTTGCGCAAGATCGCAAATGACCAACCCCTGACCCCGGCCGAAGAGGCTTGGCTGGACGCGGAGTTGGCCCAGGAGCAAGCGGTCCCGTCGTGCCTCAAGAGTCTGCCCGAGGAGACGCCGAGCCTCGCTTGGCGAAGCTCGCTCAACGAACAGCTACGAGCTTTGGCTCCGGCGGCGTCGGCCCGCCCACGCCGGCTTTGGAAGTGGCTCACCGGCGGCTCGCTCGCTTTGGGTGTGGCTTCGTCCATCGCGTTGGTGCTCATCTGGCAACATCGCGCCGGGCTCACTTCGCCCGCACCGAGCCCTCAAGTGGCTCCGAGCGTCGAAGCTGCGTTGATTGCCGCCCACCAAGAAGGCATGAGCCAAATTGAATTTTCGGCCCCTTCGAAGTCGAGTGCTTCGGGGTCCAACACCGCCACGGAGGAGTTCCAATGGAGCGAAGTCGACCTCGAATCGCTCTAATCCTGGGCGTCGGACTGCTGCTACTGGCGAGCTTCAGCTCGGCTCAGAATCCTCCTCGTCGCGAGGGCGGGCCGCCGATGGGCGGTCGTGGTCCTGGAGGCGGCCCCGGGCGCATGGGAGGGCCTGAGCTCGGCAAGGAGATTCAAGACCCCCTCTTACGTCGCGTTTTGGAGGCCCAGGGCCGCTTGCGCTATTCCGGCACTCGCACGGTCGAGTTTCGTGAAGAAGGTCAGCGGATTCGGCAGACCGAATACATCGTCCGCGATGGCCTGAGGCAGCGCACTGAAGTCGCCCCGGGTTCGCCGAATGCGGGCACGATCATCATTGAAGACCGAGAGCAACGCCTTCAATTCTTCCCGGAGCGCAACGAGATCGAGTCGAGCCCGTCTCGGCTTCGCGAGGGCATGCAGCGACTCCGCATGAGCTTCAAAGGCTTTCAAAACGGGATGCTGAACCTTCGGCGGGAGCCTGGCGGAAGAGTCGCGGGACTTGAGACGACGAAGCTCACGTTCGTCGATCGACGAGGCAACGTGCTTCAGACGATGTGGGTCGATCCCGACAACGGGATGATTCTGAAGCGGGACCTCAGGGACCCTTTGGGGGCCTCCCTGGGCTCCTTTGAATTCACGCGGGTCAATTACGAACCTCGGATCCAGAACGACGACTTCAAGATCGACCGTCGCGGCGCCAAGATCGTGAGCCAACGAGATCGGCTGTTCCAAATGTCGAGGCGACTCAATATCCCGCCGTTTCGAATCCCCGAAGAACCCGGGAACCCGCGCCTCTTCAGCGTTCGGCCGATCGATCTGGGTGGAAGAAAAGGCATCCACCAGGTGTACGGCTTTGATGAAGGACGGGTCTCTCTCTTCATCTTCGACGAGCCGCTCGACCGTGGCCGGATTCAAGGCTTGGTTCGCGACCGCATGAACGTCCTGACTGTTCAACGCGACGGGTTCCAGCTCATCTTCTTGGGAGAAGTCGAACGCGAAGAGTTAGAGCGACTCGCCCGGATCGTGACGAAGTAGGCCAAGTGGTCCTGTCTTGGGCGTCTCGGGAACTCAAGCGTATGCTAGACTTTTGATAAGTCTGTGGCTGTTTCTTCGTCCACTTCTCGAAAGCCCGCGCCGAAGCATGTGAGTCGGCGAGCTCGGGTCCGAAAGGGCATCAAGATCTCATTGTTGCTGGTCTTTTTGGCTCTGAGTGGCGGCGTGATCTGGGTCTCGCTGCTTTGGAAGGAGTCGCTCAACAAGGCCTCCGGGATGGTCACCAATCTGCCCGAGATCATGTCGAGCTTGGAGATTGAGCCGACGGTCATCCTGAGCAGCGACGGCAAGGAGCTCTTTCGCATGGCCGCCGAGAATCGGGACCCGGTCCGGATCGAAGAGGTTCCTCAGGTCGTCCGCGACGCGACCTTGGCCGCCGAAGATAAGCGCTTTTATGGGCATAGCGGCATCGATTATTGGGCGATTGGCCGCGTCCTTTTCACCAATGCGCGCGAAGGGCGGCTGAGCCAAGGTGGAAGTACGCTCACGATGCAGATCGCCAAACGGGTCTACTCCGAAGGCGAGCGCACCTACCAACGCAAGGTCCAAGACATGGCCCTCGCCGTCATGATGGAGCGCAAGCTCACGAAGGATCAGATCTTGGAGCTCTACCTTAACCAAGTTTTTTACGGTTCGGGGGCGTATGGGATTCAAGCCGCGGCTCGGGTGTACTTCGGCAAATCGCTCGACCAACTGACGGCAAGCGAAGCGGCGACGTTGGCTCGTTGTGTCCGTCGCCCCAGCCAGGAGAACCCGTTCAGCAACAAAGAAAAGGCTCTCCAGAACCGCAACATCGTGCTCGGGATCATGCGCGAAGAGAAGATGATCACCGACGCTGAGTACCAAAAGGCGATCAACGATCCGCTCAAGCTTCGAGCCTCCCGACCGGCCCAGACCGCCGCGGGCACAAAGATCGCGCCCTACTTTGTTGACTACGTCCTCGACCAGATTCAGGCCCAGCTTCCGGATGTCGATATCAGTCGCGGCGGTTATCGCATCGAGACAACCCTCAACCTTCGAATGCAAGAAAATGCTGAGGACGCAGTGCGGTCGCTCGTTCGCCGAAACCGACGAGCAGGAATCACCACCGGGGCTTTCCTGCTGACCGACCGAGATGGCCGGATTCTGGCGATGGTCGGAGGCGTTAACTACGACCGAAACCAATTCAATGTGGCCTACCAAGGGCGACGGCAACCCGGGTCGTCGTTCAAACCCTTTGTTTACGCAGCGGCCTTTGAGATGGGCGAGCTGAGCCCGCAAGACTCGCTATCAAACGCGAAGTTCTCCGTGACGGACCCGGGAACGGGCAAGGTCTGGAGTCCGAAAAACAGCTCCGGGCGATTTGGTGGCATGGTGAGTGTGCGAACGGCCCTCGCCATGTCGCTCAACGTCCCCGCTGTCCGGGTGATCGAAAAAATCGGCCCGGACAACGCCGTGAGTTTTTGTCAGAGCACCTTTGGATTCACGTCCCGCCTGGACCCGGTGTTGCCGATGGTGCTCGGCTCCGAAGAGGTGACACCGATGGAGCTGGCTCAAGGGTACAGCGTCTTTCAGCTGCACGGCGATCGGGCAACTCCGTTTGGCGTCCGAAGGGTTTATGGGCCGGACGGAAGCCTCGTCATCGATAATCAACCGCTCATCAGGCGGGGCGTCATGAGTGAGGAGAGAGCGACGGAAATGGACGCGCTCCTTCGGAGTGTGGTGACCAGCGGGACGGCGACTCGCGCTCGAGGCGTGGTGAATGCACGGGGCAAAACCGGCACGACCAGCGAAAACCGAGACGCCTGGTTCATCGGCTACACCGACACCCTGGTCGGCGTCGGTTGGATCGCCAGCGAGCGGCGAAGCGGCAATCGGTGGGTTTATGACGAGATGCCGGGGGTCTACGGCGGGACCTACACGATCCAGATGTGGACTCAGGTCATGAAGTTCTCGCAAGAGAAGCTCGGCGAGAAATCTCGGACCATCAAGGAGATCGGTCGGGCCACCGCGATTCAGCCCGAGACTCCAGTGGAAGACCCTCCTGCTCGGGAGCTTCCCGACCGAAGCGCCCCGGCGACGCCGGACGATGAATGGACGTTACCGCCGCTGGAGCCTGCGCCCCGGTTGCCGGAAAATCCACAGCCCGACGATCGTCCGAAAACTCCGCCGCCCGACCCTGCGAGCACCGGCGGAACAGAGCCGAACACTCCTCCCACGAGCACTTCGACGACCGGCGGGGGACCTTCTGAGTCATCCACGGGCACACGTCAGGGACCCTAACGATGTCGGTCATTCACACCGAGCGGCAAATCCAATGGAGCTTTCGAGTTCTGATTTTCCCGGTCGCCTTGGGACTCTTCTTTGTGGCCTGCCTTCTGCGCCTTTGGTACTTGCAAGTAGCCGCTGCAAGCGAGCTCCAGGAACTGGCCGACATTCACGGGTCGGTTGAAGTCGAGCGGCTCGCGCCCCGAGGTCTGATGACCGACCGAAATGGAAAGATGATCGCTGGAATCAAGCCCGCTTTGGTCATCACCGGCGTCCCGAATCAGATTCGGAAAAATCCCCACGTCCTCGACCAACTCTCCTCGCTGCTGGGGGTTTCACGATCCAAGCTTCAAGACAAGCTGGATCAAGGGAATTGGCGGCCCTATCTGCCGACGCCACTCTATGTGGGCGCCACCATGCAGCAGGCTTCTCGAATCGCGGAGATGCGCCAGGAGTGGCCCGGCCTCGACGTCGAGAGCCAATCGATGCGCTTTTATCCCGACACATACAGCCTGACGCACGTGCTGGGTTATGTTTGGACCCCGAACGAAAAGGACGTCAAGCGGCTTGAATCCAAGGGGATGAAGCCCGCCCAGTACGTCGGCAAAGTCGGGCTGGAGTATGTCTACGAAGCCCAGCTGATGGGCCAGCCCGGCAAGGACCGCATGGACACTGACGCCCGAGGTCGCCCGATTCGCAACTACGGCGAAGAGCGAGCGACCCCCGGAGAAAGGATGGTCCTCAGCATCGACATCCGACTGCAAAAAGCCGCGATGAACTTGCTGCGAGGACGGCGTGGGGCGGTCGTCGCCCTCGATCCCGCCACCGGCGAGGTGCTCTGCCTGGTGAGCGCCCCCAGCTACAACACCGACCTGTTTTCGAGCGGCATCAGCCGCGAGGACTTTGCGCGGCTCCAGGCAGACAAAGACCTGCCGCAGATCAATCGCGCGATCTCGACACCTTATGCCCCTGGCTCGACGTTCAAGATCGTCACCGCGATCGCGGCGGCGATGCAAGGCAAATTTTCACCCCGACAGACCGCCCACTGCGCGGGCTACTATGAGGTCGGAAACCGCAAGTTCCGATGCTTAGGTCGGCATGGCGACGTGAGCTTTAACACCGCCTTTGCCAAGTCGTGCAACGCCTATTTTGCCGATCTTGGGGTCCGAGCAGGGGTCGAAGGGCTCCGGTCCGCCTGCGACGTGCTCGGACTCGGGCAGCGCACCGGCATCGACTTGATCGGCGAGCAGCGCGGCATCGTCCCGACGGACGAATGGATCCGACGCTGGCGCGACCCGCCCAAGTGGTACACCGGCGACACCGTCAACTTCTCAGTAGGACAGGGGGAGATTTCGACGACTCCCATCCAGATGGCGACCTTGGCGATGCTCGTGGCCAACCGGGGCACCGCCTATCGACCTCACTTGGTCCGGGCCTGGGTTCCGGCCAATCCGACCGAGAAAGGCCGCCGGATGCAGCCCGAGATTCTTCACCGCATCGATCTGCCGGCTTCGTTTTGGGACAGCCTCGAAGGGGCGATGGCAAGCGTTGTGGACTTTGGCACCGCGGGCAAAGCCAAGATTCCCGGACTCCGATGGGGCGGGAAGACCGGGAGCGCCGAAAACCGGCGCGACAAAGAGACCCACTCTTGGTTCGTCGGAGTGGCTCCGCTTGATGATCCCAAAATTGCGCTGGCGGTGGTGGTGGAAAATGCCGGGCACGGAGGAGACGTCGCGGCTCCTTTAGCGAGTCAGATTGTCCGCCGATATCTGCGGCCTCAGGGCGTCGAGGTCGAGCTCTCGTCGATCGCAAGCTCGCGACCGGCAGCTTCGGCTTCGGCGGCCCGTGAAGGGGCCTCGAGCTCGCGATAAGTCTCGGCGAGCCGGCTCGCGATCATCTGGCCTTGCCGGAGGTTCTGACGAGCGTCTTCGAGCGACTCTCCGGCGAATCCGCCTTCGAGCCCGGCCCGCGTCGCCTGCAGGATTCTGGGGACCGTCACTTTGTGATAGCGCTGATAGATCTCCAGGGCCTCTTGAAGGAGCTGAGCCCGCCGACTTCGGTCGGATTCAAACTCGGCCAAAACGCCCCGCGCCCAGGCCGTTTCGGTCGGGATCAGCTCGGGTAGGGATCGCACTTGATACGTCGAGGTCTTCTCGACCTCGATCATGCGCTGAGCGGTCTCCTGGATTTGGGCCGTGCTTTGTTGAGCTTGATAGAGCTCCAGGAGGGCGGCGAGGGTCGCGAGATTGTTCGGATCGTTCTTCAGCGCCGACCGGAGAGTGGATTCGGCTCCAGGAAATTCGCGGCGCTCGATCTGGACGCGCGCCCAGGCTCGCAGGTGGCGGAGCGAGGGGGCGAGTTGGGCGGCCCGCTGGTATTCGAGGTCGCTCTGCATTCCCATTCGGCGAGACCAAGTGGCCTGGAGATACACCCATTCTCCATCTCCCCCATCGGGGAGTTCCTTCATCTCTTCAAAGGCCGCCAAATCGGGCAGACGGCCTAAGATGAGGCTTTTTTGGGCTTCATGCCATCCGAAGAGAAGCGAAAGGGTCCCGACGGCGGCAACACTGGTCATCAGGACCCAGCGCATCGAGCGAGGGGCGAGTTCGGGCGAAGTGGCATCGTTGCTGAGCTGAAGGCCAAGGCCTAGGAGCAAAAAGAAGATGAAACCACAGCCAAAGTAGTACCAATCACTGTCCACGAGCGAGTGGGCCGCTGAAGCTGCCACTGCCGCCAAGATGCCGGCCCGAAGCAGGCTCCGGTCGGGAGGTAGCTTACGCGCCCCTCGGAGCATCTCTCGCAGCCACAGGACTCCGATCCCCAAAAACAGCACCAGAGTGACGATTCCGGCCTCCGCAGCGAGTTGAAGATAGCTCTGGTGGGCCATATAGGTGGGAGTGACTCGCCCTGGGCTTCCGGATTCGAACTGAAACGTATTGAGCCCTGTGCCGAGGGGCGCCGCTTGGATCAGATCGATCGACGTTTGCCAGAGGAGTTTTCGAAATCTTCCCGACTGTTCTGAATTTTCTGCTCGCGTTGCCACGCGCTGCATCGGGCCCGCCGAGGCACTCTGGGCCTGGAGTGCAAAGACCATCACCCCAGCGACCAGGAAGGGCAAAAGCGAGACGCTTGCCCGTTTCCATCCGCCCCAGGCCACTGCCGCCACCAGCCAAACCAGAACGCCCGCTCCAGCGGCTAAGAAGCCGCCTTTCGACTGAGTCAGGGCCAAGGCGAACAAGACAAGCGTGGCCGCAAGACCCGAGAAAAGACGCTCCAAGCGCTCTGAGGTCAGCATCAGCCCCAGCGCAGGAAAGACAACCAAGAGGAGCATGCCTGCGAGGGCATTCGCATTGTTCCAGTCGGCAAAAATGCGCCACGACGGATCGACCGCCCGCATCGAGGCATACTCGCCGATCCCTTTCAGGGCGACCAAAGCCCCGGCCCCGACGATGAATTGGAGAATCAGCCGAGGCCCATGCACCCGGCCGCTCAGGATCACGGCGCCGAAAAAAGCGACCCCGTACAGAGCCCAATCAAGCCAGCTTTGGAACGAAACATAGCGAAATCGGGAGACCAAGAGGCTCAGGAGCAAGAGCGTGAAAAAGATCACCATGCCCAAAGCAATCGACGCCCTTGGCATCGGGACCACCCGGGTTCGGACCAACGCCACGCAGAGGGCGACGACCGCCGGGATCACCCCAAGCGCCTGGGCGAGTTCGGCGAGTTCGCCTCCACTCAAGCTCGACCAGAAGCCCCCCGGCGAGACCGGCATCACGACGACCGAAATCTGCCCTCCGAAAAGGACGGCGAACCCGGCCGAGATTCCAAACAGGATGAGGAGAAGATTTCGCGGTTTCGCTGACGATTTCATCGCGAAATCCTCCGCCGAAGGGCATCGAGCCCGTTTTTCAGGAGAAACAAGCTGGCGCGAATTGTCAAAGCTGTGGCGGCAAAGCACCACAGACCGGGACGCAAAAGGACGAACGACTCGCGAAGGTTGTGTTTTGTATAGTATCTCAGCATCGAGCGGTGGAACCGAACGATCATTTTGTTGGCGACTTGGTCGGTGCTCCGACCGATGGCGTGTGTAATTTCTCCTGTCGGAACATACACGACTTTGAATCCTTGTTCCCAGGCTCTTTTGCACAGATCGACGTCTTCGCAGAACATGAAGAGGTTGGGGTCGAGCACGCCGACTTTCTCGATGACTTCGTGAGTCACGATCATCGCCGCTCCGCTGAGCCAGTCGACTTCTCGCAGCTGGTCGTGGGACCAGTCTTGCATCAAGTATTCCCGCGTAAACTTGTTCTGAGGAAACCATCGCCCCAGGAACGTGTTCCGAAAAGCCGCCGCGATCGGGTTCGGAAATCGCCGACACGAAAACTGCAAGCTTCCATCCGGATTCTTGAGCTTAGGACCCAAAATCCCGACTTCCGGACGCGCACGACGTACCTCCATCAGAGCGCGGAGCGCCCCCGGATGGACGACCGTGTCGGAATTCAAGAGCATCGCGTCTCTTCCCCGCCGCTCTTGCAGAGCGAGATTGTGGCCCCGACAAAACCCCAGGTTCTCGGTCTGTTGAAGCAAGCGGAACTCGGGAAACTGCTCGGCGACCATGGCCCCGCTCCCATCTTTGCTCGCGTTGTCGACGACGATGACCTCAAAGTCAACTTCCCCGCGGACGCGGCGAAGGCTCTCCAGACACAGGCGCAGATCCTCGCGAGTGTTCCAGCTGCAGATGGTCACACTAAGCTCGAAATCCTGCATCATAGCCTCGCGCCCGAAGGAGCGCTTTGAGATAGATTGCGGCGGCACCGCCGAAGTTCATCAAAAGGCGGACGGGCCAAGAGCCGTGCTTGTGGGCGTAGCGGACCAGACTTCGGTGCGATTCCCAAATCATCGACTTTCGGACCTGTTGGGTGCTTGCTCCGTGTACGTGCCGAACCTGACAACTTGCCTCAAACCAACACAGCCATCCAGCCTTTCGGAGTCGCCAGAGCAGATCGACTTCGTTATAGAAAATCGGGAAATCTTCATCAAAAGGCCCGGCGGCATTGCCGATCTCCGCCAAAGCTGACCGTCGAAACAGCAAGAACGTGCCCATGGGCTGAGGCGCTGGGCCTGACTCTTGATAGGAAAACGAGCTCAGCCGGTACGAATCCCACCGGGATCCAGAAAATCGCGTGGCCACCCCCAGCGCTTCGCCGAGGACCCCGATGACGCTCGGAAACCCGCGCACCGAGGCTTGAACCTTTCCATCGAGCCCAACTAATTGACAGGCCCAAACGCCGTATCCAGGCCGATTTTGGAGTCCTTGGACGGCGGCATCGAGCACTCCCGGGCCGATCTCCGTGTCGGGATTGAGGGTCAAAAGCCACTCCCCCTGTGCCCGTGCGAACGCCGCGTTGTTGCCGGCGGCGTAGCCTAAATTGCGGGGGGCACGGATCAGCTTCACGTTCGGAAATTCTTGGGCGACTCGCTCGGCACTCCCATCGGAAGAATCATTTTCGACGACAATGATCTCCATCGGAACGGCTTCGGGCGGATTTTCTTGAAGCGAATGGAGGCAGCGTGCCAATAATTCCTTCGTGTTCCAATTCACGATGAGCACGCTGAGCATCTGAGCTGTCAGGCTACCTGAATTCAGCTTTCGCGACGATTCTTGGCCGGAGTTCGTCTTAATAGGTTGACGGCAGGACCAAAGACCTGGTATCCTGATCGTTCGTCGGAGGACCAGTCGTGGGTGACCGAGTTCTCCGGGTACCAGAGGAGGTAAGTCTTGACCCTACGACCCAACGCCTTGTGGGCCTGTTTGCTGCTGGCAAGCACGTCATTTGCACAAAGCACCCATACAATTCGGCCTGGAGATCAGATCGGCAAGCTCGCCGAGAAGTATCGCGTTACGTCGCGAAGCATTCTCCAAGCGAATCCTGGCCTGAGCGCGGAGCGACTGAAGCTCGGCGCGAAGATCCGAATTCCCAAGCGCACCGCGAGCAATGCTCTGCCTGGCACGTCGGCTCCCACCGCCGCCGCGCCCGCCCGATCGTCATCAACCACGACGGGGCGAACGCTGAGCGTCCGATCGGGCGATCATATTGACAAGCTCGCCGAGCGAGCAGGAGTGCCGAACGCGGCGCTCCGAGCGGCCAACCCGGGCGTCCAATGGGACAAGCTCCGGATCGGTCAGCAGATTCGAATTCCGAGCAGCCGACAAGTGGCCTCGGCCCGGCCTGCGACAACCACAGTTCGAACGGCCTCCACCACGAGTCGATCCGTCACCGTCCGACAAGGGGACAACGACTGGGTGATCGCTCGACGAGTCGGCGTGACGCCTTCTCAGCTCCGGGCTGCCAATCCGAACGTCCGCTGGGACCGACTCCAAATCGGTCAGAAACTCAACTTGCCGGGCGGCGCTCGCGTGGCGACGGCTCAAATCGCATCGATCCGTACGGCCCGGGCGATGGTGATTAAGGACGACGCCACGATCCGGCGGGGAGCCAAAACAACTGCTCCGGCAATCACGACCGTGGATCGTGGCACCGAAGCCGTCGTGCTCGATCGAATGGGAGATTGGTACAAGCTCCGATTCCCCCGGGGCACCGTCGGTTGGATGCGAGGCGACATGCTTAAAGGGATTTCGGCCCGGCAAGTCGCTTCGACCCGCACCCGGACCCGATCTTCTCAGACCGTGGCCCAACGCACGCGAACATCTTCGAGCTCAAAAACTCGAACCGTGGCTTCTCGTGAGCCCTCGCCGTCCAGCGGCTATGCCCTCATCGACAAGGCCAAAAGCCACATGGGCGTTCGATATCGGTGGGGCGGGACGTCTCGAAGCGGCTTTGATTGTAGCGGCTTTACGACTTCGGTCTTCCGAAGCCAAGGCATCCGACTGCCGCGGACCTCGCGAGAGCAGGCTCGAGTCGGAACCGCAGTCAGTAAGAGCAACTTGAAGCAAGGAGACTTGGTCTTTTTCAAGACGAATCGGGGGACGCGGATCAACCACGTCGGAATCTACATCGGCGGGGGTCGATTTATCCACGCCAGTAGCGGCGGCGGCCGAGTCAAAACTGACTCGATCAACGAAGGCTACTACCAGCGCCGGTATGCCGGAGCACGGCGAGTGACTTCGAATCTGAAGCCCTCCAGCACGGCGAGCCGAAGCAAGTCCTCGACCGTCGTTGCCCAGACGAGCAGTTCGGCGAAGAGCTCTCGAAACGACGCGCCGCAATCGCGCCGCCGAGTCTCGCTCGGGACCGACGAAGTCAGCCGATAGTTGAGACTTGAATCTCCCAACCGAGCCTCCAGCGAATTCGCTGGAGGCTTTTTCTTGCCAGGAAAAGGTCCATGGAGTCCCAGGAGGGGCCTTGAACTGCGAGGACGATTTTGGCTACAATGAGATTGGTTTGGTCCGGTCGTCTAGCGGTTAGGATGCCGCCCTTTCACGGCGGAGGTCGCGGGTTCGAATCCCGTCCGGACTACCACACCCTCTCTTCCCCATTCCCTTTCGAATGCTAGGCGTCTTGAGCGGGGCCAGCATCGCACCAGAGTGCGATGCGATAGGGAAAAACCTCGGCCGACATCATGCCCTGAGCGACCGCGGGGTCCGACCGGACAATTTCTTGTGCGGCCGGTTCATTCTCAGCTTCAAAGATCGCTAGGCCCAGAGTCTTTTCGTCGTTGTTTTGAGTGCGGCCCACAACGAGCATGACCCGTTGCGCGACAAGGCCCTGGAGGTACTCAAAGTGAGCCCCGATCACGGCCGCTTCGTCCTCCGTCGGACCCTCGGTGACCATCTCAAGGCGGGTCGGTCGGAGCAGACATAGGAACTGCATCCTCAATCGGCTCTGGGCTCTTAGGAGCCCCTTGTTTGGGTGGCTTCGTTCTCTTTTCGCACCAACTGGGTGAGCGTTCGCTCTTGCTCGGCGGTGAGGATCTTGCCCAGCTCCACAAAGTACTTTCGGTACGCGGCACGAACTTTGGCGGCATGGGCGCACGCCGGGCAAGGCTCGCCCGGAGCGTGGGAATGCGAGATCTTTTTTCCGGCTTCGGTCAGCTTCTTGATTTCGGCTCGGGTGGCCGTTTGGAGCTTTGAAAATCGCGTCCGTTGACTGCTGGTGAGCTTGAGGGCTCGGGCCTGCTGGTCGGAGACGAGCCGATCCTTCAATCCGAAGTCAGGAACCGGCTGCTGAGCTTTGGCCGCGGGCTTCGGTTGAGGGTCTTGGGCTCGAGCGGTCGTGCCCACCAAGCCGCCCGAGAGCGCCACCAAAAGAGCGAAACCCAGTCGAAAATTTCTCATCGTCCTGATAGTATACTAATAAGACCACACTCGCGGTTACAGCTGCCTTCTTACGCCCAGGCCGACGATCCCCAGCAAGATGAGGCTGGTGAGCCCGAGGGGCCAGGCCTCGCGCCAGGCAGGGCCGCTCGGTTCCTCCTGCGGGCCGAGTCGGGGAATCTCGGCGAGATCGCGCTCTGACATCCGAGCCCCGATGAGTCGCGGCTTCAAAAAGAATGCTTGGCGGCGGGCATGTTCTTGAGACAGATACCGCTCGAACCGACGAAAGGACTCCGGATCGCGGCCCGCGAGCTTGGCGAGAAGTGCGTTTAAGCTGACGGCCGGGTTCCAGCCACCGAGCCGCTGGAGCTGCTTTTCGCGGGCGATGGCTTGAGCTTGTAGCCCCTGCATCTGGGGACGGACCTGTTTGATCGCAAATTGGCGCATCGCGAGGGCGGCGGCGGTCGAAGTTTCGGCCGAACCAGGGGGAATGCCGGCGGAGGCTTCGAGGGACGCAATCATCTCCGGAGTCGCTTCAAGATGCTCAAGAACGCCGCGATATTCGAGGGCAACTTCCAACTTGGCCAGGGACTCCTCAGGATTTGACACCCACGCATTCAGGCCAATCGGAATCACGATCACCAGGAGCGCCCAGATCGAAATGAGGACGGCAATGTTCGATCCCGAAGCCGCCCTGAAAAGGCATACCCAAAAGCAGATCAAGAACCAAATGAGGATGTACGTGCCGCAGAAGGTGATCCATCGCAAGCACTCTTCGAGCGGGATGCCGCCGGTCGTGAGCCCGACCCCAAGAAAGAACATCCCGCCCAGCGAACCTGTGAAAAGAAGATATTTGAGGCTCGCCCGGATGGCGAGGATTTTCCAGAGTCGGTGTTGCCCCGATTCGAGAAGGAGTCGAGTGCCCGCCTCGTGGTCGCCCGAATAGAGTCGGAACATCAGAGCGATCACGAGGAGCGGCAAAAGGACGACGACCCCAAACGCAAGGTCAAAACGACCGCTCGCCAACGCCAATGGGCTCACGATTTCGTCGTAGGTCCAAGTCGGATCGAACGGGTCGCCCAGACGAACCAAACTCGGGCGCACATCCGCTTCGCCCACGGCGGTGAGGGCGAGGCGGGTGTTCTGTTTGAGAACATACGGATTTGTCGTCGCCGCCAGGACACTCGGCGACGTGGGCACCGGGCGGATTTCATCCCCGAGGCCTTGGTCTGCGAGTCGTAGGTTTTGTTGGAGCGTCGAGACCTGCTCGGCGGAAACGCTCTGAGCGACCTGGGCCCGACGCCGGAGGTCAGATTGTTCGTTGTGGCCGCTCCAAAATGCCACGGCCAAGATCAGGGCGAGAAAACCAACGATCCCGAGAAACTGCCGATCTCGCATCAGGATGCGAAGTTCGGAACGGACGTTCACGGCCTCAACCTCGCGGACGCGCGAAGGCAACCCACGATCCCCAAGAGGGCCCAGGCCGCCAAGAGGCCGAGCTGAGATTCCACGTCCTCGATCGAGGCGCGCACCGAGGGCCCTTCGTAGGTCATCGGAGGGATGGACTCCCAAAAATCCTGCTGAACCACGTAGCCAAAGTCGCCCGTCCGCGAGTTCTGGATCATGTCTGTGTTGAGCCGGCGAACGAGTTCCTGACGATACTTTTCGACCGCCTGGGCATATCGGCGATGATGGGCCCAGTCGGATTCAGAGACGGCCATGCTCCAGTTGCGAATGGCCAAGAAGGGGGCCAAGACAGCGGTGGTCCGAACGATTTGCGCCTGGGCTTCGAGCTGGTCGGCGACTCGATCAAATTCCCGCTGATAGAGTTCGGACGTATAGTCCTCGCTGGCCTGGAGCGCAATCGCGTCGAAATTGACCGGCAGCTCCTCAATCCTTTGGACGCCGTATTCGCGGAGCGTCCTTTCAAGCAACTCTTCACGCCGTGCGTCTTGGGGGTCGTGCCCGTCAATGCCTTGGCGAGTCTCTTCGGCGATTTTTTGGGCAAAGGCGGCTTTGGAGGGCAACGGGTGCTGCGCTGCCGCCATGTCAGAGATCGTGCGAGGCACGACGAAGGTCATCCCGATCCAAAAGCTGATCATGATCGCAAGCGCCGATTGACTCTTCAAGACCCGCGAGGACACCCAGAGAGTGATGCTGGCAATCGCGGCGAAATAGAACCCATAGCCGAGCAGCAGCAATCCTAATCGCGCAAGATCGATCTCCTCGGACACCCGCATCATCATGATCCCAGACACGCCGAGGCTCGGAAGAACGAGGGCGAACACAGCGGCCAAACCCCCAACGATCTTGCCGCCCACGAGGGCGGCGGGATGGACCCCAGAGGCCAACGTCAATCGCAAGGTGCCGGATTCTCGATCGCTCGCAAAGGAACCGAAGCAAAAGAGGATGATCAAAAGCGGCGCGATCACCTGGAGCAAAAAGGCCGGAGAAAGATAGCCCAAATGCCGCGCGGACGTGGAATCGCGGGCGGGGCGGAGCATGAACTCACTTCGAACGTGGGCTTCCAAAAAGTTGACGGTGCCTAAAAACGGATCCAGGCCGGGATCAAACCAACTCAGCGACGTTCCGGGTTTGACCTGGTAGGTTCCAAAGTGAGCCGCCGAGTGAGGGTCTTTGGCTGTTTGCGAAACCCATTCATGGCGCAGATCGTGCTGAGCTCCACCCCGAAGGTGTTCCATCGCTCGATCATTCTTGAGACTAATCGCCGTGCTCAACCCGACGAGCAACGTGAACAAGCAACAAGCGATCCAAAACCGACCATCGGCGACAAGCGAGATGAACTCCCTCTTGAAAATCGCTTTCAAAGCTGATCCCTCTCGGAATCAGGGGCGGCCGCCAGCGCCTCTAAGTAGACCTTTTCGAGTTCGCCAAGTTCGAGTCCGTCGGTCGGAAGCGTCTCTTTGACTTCCCCGCCGACGAGGATCAGGATGCGGTGCGAGATTTCGCGAGCCAGCAAGAGGTCGTGGGTGGCGACCAGGGCTCCGACGCCTTGCGAGGCGAGTTCATTGACCAACCCCGAAAATTCTCGGGCCGCGAACGGGTCGAGGCCCGAGGTGGGCTCATCGAGCAACATCGCCCGGGCGTCCTTGGCGAGCGCCAGCGCCACACAGACTTTTTGGCGCATGCCTTTGGAATAGGTTGAGCAGTCTCGATGCCAGGCCGATTCTTGGAGGCCGGCGCGAGCCAGGAGTTCTTCTCCAGCTTCGAAGGTGAGTCCTCGGATCCCGCCGAGCTCGGCAAAGTACTGGAGGTTTTCGAGTCCGGTCAAGTTGCCATAGAGGCTCACCGACTCGGGGATGTAGGCGAGGAGCCGTCGCGCTTCGATCGGATTTTCGGCGACGTGAATGCCGCAGACCTCGGCTCGACCGGAGGCAGGCCGGAAGAAACCCATGAAGAGGTTGATCGTCGTGGTTTTTCCGGCTCCGTTCGGACCCAGGATACTCAGGACTTGACCGGCGGGTACCTCCAGATTCAGAGTGCAGAGCGTGGTCGATGCGCCATGGCGCATCGTGAGATCTTGAGCCCGGAGGCAGGTGGGCGCTGATCCGCTCTGAATGGGTCCTTGAGTTTCAGTCGCGCTGCCCATCCGCACGAAGGAGTATACACGGACTCTGACTGGCTTCGGCTGAGGCTAGATCACCAGAAGAACCACGTAGACCCCATAACCCACGAGCAAGAGGCCTGAGCGCCCCCGGGGGACCTCGCCTTGGCGATTCGGCCAGACCAAGAGCAGAGTCGCGATCCCGGCGGCGAGCCCGATTCTGACGCTCTGGGGCTGAAGGGCAAAGGGCGTGATCAGGCCGGCCACGCTGACAATGAACAGGTTGTTGAAGATATTGCTGCCGAGCACCGTCCCGAGTCCGACTTCGTCGTGCCCTCGGATTCGGCTGATGACGGTCGTGGCGAGCTCAGGCATCGAGGTCCCGATCGCGACCAAAGTGGCACCCACGACAAAGGGCGACCAGCCCAAATGGTCCCCGATGAACTTCGCGCCTTCGACGATCAGGTTGCCAGCCAAGATCAGAAAAGTCAGGCCCACCGCGCATTCCAACAGGGCTCGCCCGCGTCGGGTCTCACCCAGTGTTTCGACGGCGGCGGAGCGGGCTTGCCGAGCTGCCTGGATTGTCCGGGCTAGCCAGAACAAAAACACGGCGAACAGAATCGCCGCGTCGATCCTCGAAAAGTTGCCATCGAGAATGATGACGCCGGTCAGTAAAGGGGCGGCGAGGGCGATTCGTAGGTCGTTTCGAAGCACATTCGCCTCTCCGCGCAAGGTTCCAAAGAGGAGGGCGATCCCCAAGATCAGGCCGATGTTCACGACGTTGCTGCCGAGGGCGTCTCCGAGGGCGATTTCAGGCGTTCCGGCGAGGGCGGCGCTGACCGAGACGGCCAGTTCAGGGCTTGAGGTGGCGAACGCGGCGACGGTCGCGCCGACGATGCCCGCAGGGATTCGAGCCCAGTGGGCCACCCCGATGGCCCCGCGAACGAAGAGCTCTCCACCCACCCCGGCACAGATCAATCCCAAAACCAGCGACAGAATCGGGTGCACGACAACTCTTTCTACCTGAAGAGTCGGTTTGCCCGTGTCGCTCAACTTGCTCAAACCAGCTATGAGAGCAGAGAAGGTCATAATCGAACGGTGGATTCGCGGCGATTTGAGCGGCTGGTGAAGGAGCACAAGGACGCGGTGTATCGGCAGATGGTGCGGGTGTGTGAGCACCGCGAGGATGCAGAAGACGCCCTGGCGGCGGCCCTGATGAACGCATTTCTTGCCGCTGACCAGCTCAGCTCAGAAGACGCTTTTCGGGGTTGGCTTGCGACCATCGGCCGTCGAGTTTGTACTCGAATGCGCCATCATCATGCCTTCGCCGAGACCCTGGACTATGCCGAGAAAAAGGGTCTGGTGGCCGATCATGCCCCAGAATTTGACCTGCAGATCATGAAGCGATGTGTCCATGATGCCGTGGACCAGCTCCCGCCCACCCTTGGACTCGTTTATCGGGCGTGCGAGCTGGAAGAAAGGAGCCTGGCTGAGGCGGCTGAGGAGCTCGGCATTTCGGAGGCGGCGGCCAAATCGAGGCTTCATCGGGCCCGCCAAGCTGTTCGGACTGCTCTCGATCAGTCGGTCTGCTCGACCGTTGCGAGTTAATTCTTCAAAAAACTCAGGATTGATGAATCGTTTCCGGACGAGGGTGTCTCTCTTTTCTCAAGCTATGAAAAACTCGATCACCATTTCGGAACTTCAGACTCAAATCGCCGATCATGCCGACCTGCAGCTCGTGGATGTTCGATCGGCGGGCGAGTATGCCGCGGGCCATGTCCCGGGCGCGATCAACATCCCGCTGGAGCAGCTGGCAGCCCGGCGCGCCGATCTGAAAACGGGCCCGGTCGCGATTCTGTGCCAAAGCGGACGTCGCGCTCAGATGGCTTGTGATCAACTCCGCGAGATTCGCCCAGACCTGATGAAGGTCGAGGGCGGGACTCAGGCCTGGGCGGCTTCGGGTCATCCTCTCGTTTCGAGCACCTCTTCGGCGTGGGCGTTGGAGCGGCAAGTACGCCTGATCGCCGGCATCCTAGTTCTGGCGGGAACGATCTTGGCCACGGTCAGCGCGCCGGGTTGGATCTACTTGGCGATGTTCGTCGGCGCAGGCCTGACGTTCGCTGGAGCCACCAACGTTTGCGCCATGGCGAGCCTCCTGGCGGTCATGCCTTGGAACCGAACCAAGGCGTCAGGTTGCGCCACGGATGTACGATCGCGCGAGGTGACTGCATGATTCTCCGCCACTTTTACAACGATGCTCTGGCCCAAGCGAGCTACCTGATCGCCTGCGCCGCGACTGAAGAAGCGATTGTGATCGACCCCCTGCGGGACATTTCGCCCTATTTGGCGATGGCTGAGTCTCTCGGGGTCCGCATCACTGCGGTCACCGAGACTCATATCCACGCGGACTATCTTTCCGGCACTCGTGAGCTCTCTGCCGCCACGGGTGCCCAGATGTATCTCAGCGATGAAGGCGACGCCGACTGGAAGTACGCTTTTGCCAGCGAACCCAAGGTGACGCTGCTGAAAGACGGCGACGTGATCAAGATCGGGAATCTGAGTCTTAAGGCGCTTCACACTCCTGGGCACACCCCTGAGCACCTCTCGTTCTTGCTGACCGATCATGCGACGAGCGAACTTCCCCACTCTCTGTTTACGGGAGACTTTGTTTTTGCCGGAGACGTGGGTCGGCCGGACCTGTTGGAGCGGGCAGCCAATTTCAAAGGGACGATGGAGGCTGGGGCGCGCGTGCTCTTTGGCTCGATCCAAAAGATCCGGTCCCTCTCTGACTCTGTCTTGAATTGGCCCGGTCATGGCGCAGGGTCGGCTTGTGGCAAGAGCCTGGGCGGATCTCCGGTCACCACTCTGGGGTACGAGCGGCAGACCAATTGGGCGTTTCAGGTCGGCTCGGAGCAGGCCTTTGTGGATGAGGTTCTGGCTGGTCAGCCGCTGCCTCCTCGCTACTTCAAGATGATGAAGATGCTGAACAAGCAAGGCCCCAAGGTCCTCGGGCCCCAGGGTCCGCTCGCGCAGTTGGAGACGCCTCAAGGTCGACTTGTCGACATTCGGCCGCATGCTGCGATTCGGGCGGAGGGGCTGCCGTCCGCGGTCGCGATCCCGCTCGGCAAAGGGCTGGTGAATTGGGCCGGTTGGTTGCTGGACTACGAGCAGCCCGTCACCTTGATTGCCTTAAGCCAGAGCGATGCTGACCAAGCCGTCCGGGCGATGCGCCTCATCGGGCTCGATGTGGTCGCGGGCTGGATGACCCTAGATGCTCTGAAGCTCGACACCACGGGTTATGCCGCCGCGGAAGTGAGCGAGCTGACCGACCGTGATTACGTTCTCGACGTTCGCGAGCCTCGGGAATGGGGTTCCGGGCATTTCCGAGATGCTCATTCGGTGCCGTTGGGACTCTTGCCCGACCACTTGGACGAGTTGCCGCGTGATCGGAGGATTGTGGTGCATTGCGCGGCCGGGGGCCGATCGTTGACGGCAGCGAGTCTTCTGCGGGAAGCAGGATTCACGAACGTGGCCGAAATTCGCCGAGGAATGGCTGCGTTCGATCCGTCCCAGCTAAGGACTGAGGATCGCGAACCATCGACGACGTCGCTGTAGGAACGTTGAAGTAACGCAAGAGGACCTGAGGGCGTCTAATCAGTGAAGTCTAATCCGGTGAATTCACTGGAGCGGGGGACCCAAACATTTGGGGTGAATCCTTTGTTCAGAGGAAGAGTAACTTTCGGCTCTAACCCGGCAGCTAACTCCGTAGACGCATCGAAAGAGAATCGGACCGTGGCGGTTCATTCTCACTGACCAGCCCTGTGAGGTGAAACATGCATTCTTTGGAAAGAATTGAGCAAGCGTTTATCGCCAAGCTCGTTGCTCGAACTCGTCAGTTGGTTCATCATGAGTCGACTGAACTTCGAGAAAAACTCGCCAAAATTCAATTGGCTTTGGACGTCAATCGTAAACGGCTCGACATGTTGCGTCTTGCTCGGACGCGTTTGACCGACAACGCCCCCGTCAACAAGGTGGATCGCTTGATTCAGATTCGAGAGCAAGCTTCAAGTTATCTTGAAGCGACCAGGAAGTGGCTCATTCAGTCAACGAGACACGCCTTGTGCCTTGCACATGAACCAGAGGGTTATGCAAGTCCGAATTGGTATCGAGATGAAAAGCGAGAGTCGTCGAGCGATGCGACGCCAACCAAGAAAGGTGTGGATCCACCTATCGAGTACCCGTTTATGGAGTTCTCTTCATAGCGGACTTGGTTGAGTACGAGGATCAACCACAAGAGCCGTGGTGCAAACTGTCCCCACGGCTCTTGGATTGGCGGAAAGAAAAACGAGGCGAGATTAACTCGCCTCGTAGAGCTCACACTGGGCTGGCGGGGTATGAGAGCTGTTCCCGAAAGTTCGGGCTTTACAATAATCAGCCAGTTTTCGCAGTGCTTTTTCAGATGTCGCGTCGAGTTTCTCCGGGCTCATCATACAGAGCGAGAGAAGCGCTAACGCTTCATCCTCGGTGAGCTCCAGACCGATTCGATCGGGATTGAATGCCATTCGGCGCCTCCTTCCGAGGATACATACTCATTGTGACGCATTTAGGTTCCAGAAGTTCATCTTTTGGGCCATTCCAGGGACAAAGACGGGCAAAAAAGTGCGAGATCTTGGAGCTCGCGCGATCGATCCAGCGCAGATTGGCACAGAGATTGCGGGTTCGGGTGGATGTGGGAAGCAGGACGCATCCCAAAAGAGACACCCGATGGACCGAACGAAACTCAATCTGATCGCCTTGGCTTTTTTGGCCGCCACGATTCTTCTTCAAGCTTTTCCCAGCCAAGCCCAGGCTTCGCCCACCGCCGAAGCTCGCTCGGCCAAGGTTCTCTCCATCGTCGGCCGATAAGCAGCTAGGACTTCGAAGCCGACTCCAACAAGGTCATGATCCGGGTGATGGAGTCCGGCACATCCCACTCGGCGAGAGCGGTCGCTGCCCGCTCTGAACGGTCCGACTCGTGGAGCCATAGCCGAATTCGACTCTCTAAAGTGCTGGCGTCCAACGCCTCCTGGTCGATCATCAGACTCGCGCCCATCGCTTCAAACTCCTCGGCGTTCTTGCGCTGATGATCGGCGAACGAATGTGGGTAGGGCACCAGGATCGAGGGCTTGCGAAACGCCGCGAGCTCGGCCATCGTCCCCGCCCCCGCCCGACAAATCACGAGCGATGCCCCGAAATAGGCGGTCGCCATAGCTCCGGCATCCAGATAAGACTTGACGTCATAGTGCTCGCCTAAACCGAGCTTGGCTAACGACTTCATCGTGGCATCAAAGTGCCCGTGGCCGGTCACGTGGAGCCAGTGCAGAGGCTCCCGAGCCATTCGAACGGCGGTGGCCAAAGCCACGTCGTTCAAGGCGACGGCCCCTTGGCTCCCGCCGACGACGAGTAGCGTCGGAACGCTCCCTGGAAGGGGTTGGTCAAAATTCAGTCGTCCTTGGGCGGAGGATCGAAGCTGGCGGCGGATCGGCATCCCCACCCGTTCGGTGCGCGCCCCGGGAAAATACGAGGCCGCGGAGGCAAAGACCAGCCCCACGGCGAACGCCTCTTGGCACCAGAGGCGAGTGGACCGACCGGGGATCGTATTCTGCTCGTGCAGGACGTACGGGATGCGGAGGCTGCGCGCGGCCCGGATCAGCGGAGCGCTCGAATATCCGCCGGTTGCGAAAACGACGTCCGGTCGATGCTCGCGCAAGAGCTTTTGAGCCTCGTGGGTGGCTTGGACGAGTCGGATGAGCGAACGCCATCCGCGAGGAGTTCTCAGCGAATAGACGGGTTCGCTGGCTAAGCCCCGAAACGGGACGTTGTCCTTTTCGCAGGCCTTGCCCTCTTGACCTCGAAGCGAGCCGAAATAGGCGACATCGTGGCCTTGATCTCGGGCTGCGAGCGCAATCTCAAGCGCGGGATAGACGTGACCGCCTGTCCCCCCACCGGTCACGACCAGTTTCATGGGCTTCCTCCATTTTGAGTTTAGGAACTGCGGCCGCTTGGCAAACACCTAGGGCAATCCAAAGGGCGATCAGGCTCGAACCTCCCGAGCTGATGAACGGGATCGGGATTCCGATCGGGGGGACCGTACCGTTGGCCATCAAGATATTCGTGCACGATTGAATCCCAAACCACGCGGCCGTCCCCAAAAGAATGAGCTGACCAAAGCGGCTGGGACTCCGCCGAGCCAGGATGATCAGTCTCAGGGTCAACGCCGCGAGCAATCCGATCACGGTCAAAGAGCCCAGCAGACCGAACTCTTCGCCGACGGTCGCCATGATGAAGTCGGTGGTGGCTGCAGGCATGATGTGCTTGGCTCGGCCCGAGCCGATCCCGACCCCGAGGAGTCTGCCGCTGGCCATGGCCGCTTCGCTCTGGGTGGTCTGGTAGCCGACGTCGTCCACGTGATCGGGCTGCCAGCGCTGGCTGTGATTGAGAATTCGATCGACTCGGTAGGGCTCCTTGATCGTGAGCGCCGCGACCCCGCTGAGGCCGATGACGGTGATCGCGAGCATGGATTTCCACGAGACCCCACCCAGCCAGAACATCGCATAGGCGACCGCGGCCACGACGGCGGCAGTCCCGAGATCGGGCTCAAATTCGATCATGACGACCACAAATAGGACGAGAAGCGCTGGCCACGCCCGCACGACCTTAGGCACTGCGACGGCGTCCAGCCATTGGGCCCAGTGCTTGAATCGCTTGGTGCGCTCGACCCACGGCTTGCGCTGGCAAAAGACGAACGCCAGATAGGCGATCACCCCGAACTTGGCGAACTCGCTGGGCTGAAGGTTAAAGGGACCCAGGTCCAGCCATCGCTTGGCGCCGTTCATCTCGACGCCGATCACTTTGACCGCCAAGAGCAGAGCGACGCACAGCCCAAAGCCCGGCACTGCGAGTCGCTTCCAAAGATCGATGGGGATTCTTGCGCAGAGCAGGCCGATCCCGAGCGAGGCCACGGCGAAAAGGACTTGCATCTTGAATTCTCGAGGGATCGGTCCATCGCCGCTCGCAATCGAGCGGGCATAACCGGCGTCGAAAATCAAGAACAAACCGACGATCGTCGTCGCTAGCGCCAGAAAGAACAAGATGGGGTCCGGGAGACTGAGTCGCTTGGTCATGATTGGAGCCACTCCTCGGCGAGGCGGATGAAGGCGTCGCCACGGTCGCGGAAGTTTTCGAACGGAAAGGCGCTGAGGCAGCCCGGGAGAAGCAAAATCGCCTCGCCGGCTCGGGCATTTTGGGTCGCTGCCGAAAAGGCCTCTTCCAGACTGGCGAATCGATCAAAGTTCGGCATTTGCACTGCCAACGAATCTGCGGTGAGCTGCACGGCGTTTTGCCCGAAGACATAGACCTGGTGGGAGCTTTGCTCAAGGTACTGCCGCAGCGGCGTAAAGTCCAGTCCTTTGGTCTTGCCGCCCATCAGGAGGTGTTGCCGCTTGGGGAGGCTTTCGCTGCACGCTTGGGCGGCTCTTGGGTTCGTGGTCATGGACGAGTTGATCACCACGACTCCGCCTCGCTCGCCGAGGACTTGCATGCGGTGACGCAGACCCTGGAGCTGAGACATCGCCGAAAGGCGAGAGGACAACGTTTCGGCGGCGCGGGAAGCGAGGAACGCTGATGCTGCCTCCCAGGCTTGAAGAGCATTGACGTAGTTATGTTCGCCGACCACCGGCAACAGCCCGACGTCGAGCTGGTGCCCCGACAGGACCAAGGCCCCAGGCTCCCGCCGGGTCTGGGTGTGGCTTCGCTGCCCGTGAAGGGAGTCGAGCTCCTGAATCGACCCCGTAAATTCTCGGACTTCACATTCGGGCGAAATCGCCGCCAGCAATCGCTCGCGCGGCAAGCTCGGCTCACTCAGATTCAGGACCGCCACATCGCCAGCTCCCATCGCGGCGAAGAGGCGGAGCTTGGTCGCGTAATAGTCGTCGAATCCGTCGTAGCGGTCGAGATGGTCGGGCGTGATGTTGGTGATGCTCGCGACCCGAGGGCGGAAGTGGCGAACCCATTCGAGCTGGTAGCTACTGATTTCGGCCACCAGCACTTGGTCAGGCCGACTGGCATCGGCGGCCTCGGTCAAAGTCAGTTCGGGGAAACCGCTCCCGCTGATATTGCCGCAAAGGACCGCATCGACCCCGGCGGCTCGGAGGAGCATCCACGTGAACACCGTGACCGTCGATTTGCCATTGGTGCCGGTCACGGCAACGATGGGGGCTTCGCTCACCCGAAAGGCGAATTCAACTTCGCTCGCGATTTCAATGCTGTGAGTTTGGGCATCTCGATGGGCCGGGTGATTTCTGCGAAAACCCGGACTGCTGACCAGAAGGTCAAACCCCGGTTCCAATCGGCCATGCCAGCCCGTGATAACCTCGACGCCAGCCCCTTGGAGGCGCTCGACTTGGCTCAGAGCGACGGGCGTGTCGGCGCTGTGCTCGTCCAGAACGGTGACTCGGGCTCCTCGGCGCTGGGCCGCGAGGGCGACTCCGAGTCCCGAACGACCCATCCCGGCGACCGCCAATCGGAGTCCTTGAAAGTTCATGCGCTCCCCCGGCTGACGAGCGTAATGCAAACCGCCGAAGCGACGATCTGGACCAGGACAAACGTGGCCACAATCCGACTTTCGGGCCAGCCCTTGGCTTCAAAGGCGTGATGAATGGGGGTTCTCAAAAAGAGCCGCTTGCCTTTTCGCAGCTTGACGCTCGCAATCTGGAGCGGCACGGGAATCAACTCGGCCAGTAAGACAAAGCTCAAACTGAGAATAGCTCCCACCCAGGTCAGGCTGATGGGGCCAGCAAAACCGGAGTCTAAGATCGCGAGCCCGATCAGGCCTCCCAAGGGCAACGACCCGACATCCCCCATAAAGAGCCGTGCCGGGGGCGCATTCAGGAACAAGAACGGAAGGATCGAGCCCGCCAGCATGAGACTGACGAGCGAAGAGGCTCCCCCGAGCGCCCAAAGACCCGGGACCATCGCGAGCACTACTCCGCCCGCAAGAAGGTCGAGGCCGTCGGTGAAGTTCATCGCGTTCCCGACCATGACGAGCAGGAAGGTTGCCCCGGCCATCCAGATCGGAGCTTGGCCCGCAAATTGGATTGCGGCGGCTGGACCGGCGACCAGGAATTGGAGCCCAAGCTTTTGCATCCATCCCAGGCCCCTTTTTCCCGGCATCCATCGAGGCACCACAAAGTCGTCCACGAATCCGATCAGGGCAAAGCCCACGGTCAGCAAGAGTGCCCCCCAGGCCTGCGCCACGGCTAATACGACCGCGAGGGCAGGAACAAAGATGAGACCACCCATGGTTGGGGTGCCTTGCTTCTTTTGATGCTCCGGGAGGTGGGCGCTGACGGTCTGGCGGGCCTTCGCTTGAATCAACATGCGATACACCGGGTAGGCCAAGACCAAGCTGATCGCGCCGGGAAGCCAGAACGCCACGAGCGGCTCGATCTTCATGAGACGGAGTTCTCCAGGGCTCGTTCGAGTCCAAGGGCGCGGCTGGCCTTGAGCAACGCGACATCGCCCGGTTCGAGCTGGTCGAGAAACTCTCGGACCTCATCGAGGCTTTCGACTCGCTCGATCCGGTCTTCGGGGTACCCGGCTCGTACGGCTTCGCTCCGGGTCCATTCGGTCGCTTCGCCGATCAGTAACACTGCCTCCAGCGGAGACGTTGCAAGCGCCTTGCCGACCTGTCGGTGGCCCGACTCTCGAAAGTCACCGAGCTCGCGCATCTCGCCGATGACGGCGAACCGACGGCCATCGCACGGCAACTCGGCCAAGGTCCGCAGGGCGGCGACGGTCGAATCTGGGCTGGCATTGTAAGTGTCGAGGAGCAAGCTGGCCCCGTGGTGGAGCCGATGCTCCATCCGCATGGGCGGAAGCTCGGCCTGGGCCAGGGCCTCTGCGGCGTCAAGAACGGGCACTCCTTGTGAGTGAGCGGCGAGGACAGCAGCCGCCGCATTGAGCGCTTGGTGACGCCCGACGGTGGCCAATTCGGCCTCGAAACTGACTCCATCGAGTCGGGCCCGAAAGGCACATCGATCCCAGGAGATCGCCCGATAGCCCAGCACTTGGCATTCGGCGTCGAAGCTGAATCCGAAGGTACGGACCGCGGTCTCGGGCGAAGTATTGGACCTCAGCGTCGATAAGAACTCATCTTCTTGCCAAAAGATCGCCGTCTGGGGTCGGGTGGGCTCGCCCAACCCGGAGTACGGCCCGAGAATCTCCGACTTGGCGGCGGCGATCCCTTCGCGCGAGCCGACCATCTCGATGTGCGCCGTCCCGATCATCGTGATCACGGCGACCTGGGGTCGGCTGAAGCTCGCCAGATGGGCGATCTGATTCGGTCCGCGCATGGCGAGCTCCACAACCACGGCTGAGGACTTCTCAAGGTCGTTTTCGAGCCAAACGAGGGGTGAAGAAAATTCGGTGTTGCGGTTGCCCGGACTCTTGGTCACCGGACCCGCCGGGGAGAGCGCGGCAGCGGCGAACTCCTTGGCCGCAGTTTTTCCGTTGCTCCCCGTGATGCCGACGACCGGACCGGGGAATCGCTGCCGCACCGTCCCCGCCGCTTGGGCCAGTGCGCTGACCAGGTTTGAGACTCGCAAATGCGGTCCGGGGACCTCTTTTTCAGCAAGAACCGCGACCGCCCCTTGGGCGAGTGCAGCGGGAGCAAACTCATGACCATCGACTGAGGCCCCTTGGATCGCGCAAAAGAGGCTGCCCGGCCGGACTTCGCGGGAATCGAGCGCGAAGTCGGAGACGATGACATGCGCGCCGGCGTTGACTCGGACGGCTCCAAGCAGCTCGGCCAATTCTCCAAGAGTCCAGGTCACTTGCTGGAGACCCCCCGTCGTGCGACCCCTTCTCGGGCCAGTTCTCGGTCGTCCATCGGGTGCTTGGTGCGCCCAATGATCTGGTAATCCTCATGGCCTTTGCCGGCGATCACGACGATGTCGCCAGGCTCGGCGAGCTCGATGGCTCGGGCGACGGCCTCGCGGCGATCGACGACCCGCTCATAGACTCGCCCGGGGGCGATGCCGGTCACGACTTCATCGACAATCGCCTCAGGGTCTTCGGTGCGCGGGTTATCGCTCGTGACGATTGAGATATCGCTCCGCAGACTGGCGGATTGAGCCATTTTGGGGCGCTTGCTACGGTCGCGGTCGCCGCCGCACCCAAAGACGGTGATGATTCGACGAGAGGCGACGGCTCGGGCCGAATCGAGAAGCTTTTCAAGTGCGTCCGGCGTATGGGCGTAGTCGACCACGATTCCGATGTTGAGCGTATTCGGGACCGATTCAAATCGCCCCGGCACCGGTCGGACGGCAGCCATCGCCTGGGCGATCTCGTCGAGCGAGTATCCAAGCGCTCGAAGCGCCGCCGCCGCCGACCGCGAGTTGGCGACGTTGAACAACCCGCCGACGCCGAGCTGAGCGGTGGCCGATTCTCCTCCCCAGTTCATCTGGAGTTCGATAGAATCCACCGACACCCTTGTGGCTTGGGCTTGGAATTCACCTTGATGCTCTCCGTAGGTCAGCAGACGATACGAGTCGGAGATGCGTGCCTTGAGGTCAGGAATCCATGCGGCCGCGTACGGATCTTCGGCAGCGAGAACGGCTGAGTACGGCTTGCCACTCGCCTCGGCGACCTCAGTGAAGAGCTTCTTCTTTGCTTCGGCGTAGGCTTCCATCGTGCCGTGATAATCGAGGTGGTCCTGACTGAGGTTCGTGAAGACACCCAGATCAAATTGAAGGCCAGCGATCCGGTGCTCGTGCAGGCCGTGCGAGCTGACCTCCATGACAAAGTCGGTGGCCCCGCCCCGGCGAGCATGGCCGAGCACCTCGTAAAGTTCGACAGGAAACGGCGTTGTGTTTTCGAGCGCGAGCTCGCCGCCGGGCCCTTTGTAGCCCAGGGTCCCCAGGTAGCCAGCCTCACGCCCCAGCGCGGAGAGCGCATCCCGAATCATCCAGGCCGTGGTGGTTTTGCCGTTGGTGCCGGTGATCCCGATGAGGCGCAGGTCTTTCGTTGGATCGTTCTCCAGGGCGGCGCACAGAAGCCCACACGCCCGGAGGACCTCATGGCCCCCCGCAGGGACTTGGAGAACTGCGGAGTAGCCCAAGTCACGAGCCTTTTGAAAGCCGTCGTCTGAATGTACGAGGGCGGCGACGGAGCCGGAGTCTCGGGCGACCCCCAAGAACTGATGCGAATCGGTTCGATTGCTTTCTCGGCAGACAAACAGTGCCCCAGGTTGGGCACGACGCGAGTCATCGACGATGCTTGAAATTTCAGCATTGCCATCAACGGCGCCCGGCGTCAGCCGGGCCCGGCGCAGAAGCTCGGACAGTTGCATTCGGTTGAGGGTCTACCTGGAAGGAGACGGCTGGGCGCGTGGCTTTGATTCAGCTCGGATCGGCTCGGTCGGGGCGATGTTTCGAACGCGAATCACCGTCTTGGCGAGATCGAGAAACACCGGGCCGGCGACTTGCGAGCCATAAAACTGGCCTCCTTTGGGATTGTCTATCATCACTAAGATCACCGCCTCGGTGTTCGTGGACGGGACGTAGCCGACAAAGCTGGAGACGTGGCCTCCGGACTTCTCTCCTCCGATTTTTTGAGCAGTCCCGGTTTTTCCGGCGAGCCGATAACCAGGGACGCGCAGTCCTTTGCCAGTGCCGGCGTCGCTCTGGATCACAGCCTCCATCAGCTTCATGACGGTGTGGGCCGATTCTGGCTTGAGGATCGTGGTTGCGGTCGCTGGCGGCTGAATCTGCCTTCCGACCGAGTCGATCAATCGAGGACTGAGCCGGACGCCATCATTCGCCAGGGTCGCAAAGGCCGAGGCCAGCGCCACCGGAGTGCAACTGATCGCTTGGCCAAAACCGACGTTTGCGATCTGGAGCGGCTTGGCGTATTCGTTTCGGTTGAAGAGCCCCGCCCGCTCGCCGGGCAAGCCGAGGCCTGTTTTTTCGAGCAACCCGAGCTGTTCGAGAAACTTCACCATTTCGGGGTACCCAATGCGCAGCGCCCAAGTCGCCGCGCTGACGTTGCAACTCTTGGCGATGGCGACTTCGGCATCGACCGAGCCGTGGGCACGAGTGCCGTGGTGTTCGTCGCACCGGATTCGCCACGCCGAATTGATTTGGAGCGTTCCGCCGCAATACAGGTGCTGGCCGGGGTTGCACTTGCCGTGATCGATGGCCTCGGCGAGGGTGAGGATTTTGAAGGTCGACCCGGGTTCGTACGTGCCCATGATTGCAGGGTTGAAGTCGGCTTGACGGGCGACTTCGGCCTTCATCCCTTCTTCGTAGGCGGGCCATTGGGCCATCGCGAGGATGTTGCCGGTTTTTGGATCGAGGACGACGGCGACGCCGGAGTCCGCCTTGTTTCGCTCGACGGCCGCACGCACCGATTGGCTCGCGGACTCCTGGAGCGCCGAGTGGATGGTCAGACGGATGGTCTCGCCGTTTCTTCGAGGCTTCGATTCGCCCGCCATGCGCATGGGCAAAAATGCGCCGGTGCGATCGACGAGCCCCTTTTGAAAGCCATTCTCGCCGGCTAAGTTCTGGTTTTGGCTCAGCTCAAGCCCGGTGACGGCACGACCTTCGACCATTCGACCGACGATGCCGGCAGCGGCGGCTCCCAGAGCGTAGTCTCGCTTTTGAGTCCGATGAAGCGACACTCCGTCGGCTCGCCAGGAGGCTTTGACCGCCTCGACTTGACGGGCCGACTCGATTGAAAGCTCACGCCGAAAGGACAAGGACTTACGGCCAGCGTCTGCCGCGGATTGTAGCTCAGAAACGCTGATTCCAGCGGCCGCCGCAAGAGCCGAAAAAAAGCCTGGAGAGTGCGGGACCTTGGCGAACTGAATCCCGAGCTCGAACGTGTCGGCATTTTGCGCCAGGAGCTGGCCATCGGCGGAATAGATGTTGCCCCGAGCAGCGAAATCGGTCCGGCCGACCTCGTAGCGCTTCGACTGCTCAGCGGCTTCGAGGGTTTTGGCCGAGCTGAAGAGCTGGACATTTGCTTGGCTGAGAGCCGTAACCCCGAACCCGAGCCCGGCCAGCCAAAGAGCGACTTGCCCTCTATCGACGCGAGGCATGAGTCCCTCCTTGGGCGGATTCAAGAGCGATTCGGCTGGAGCTTTTCATACCATGCAGTTCGGCCCATTCGTCGATGGCGCGTACGGTGGAAAGACGGCCCACTCGCTCGCGAAGAATCGCGACGTGCAACTTGGCTTCTCGCGCCCGGGTCGCCGACTGCAGTCCATCTCGGCGCGCCTTTTCCATGGCGATTTGCCCCAACATCGTTGCTACGAGATAGCTCGCCAGCATGATGAGGGCCCCCGAAGCGAGATGCTCAGCAAATCGCCGAGCCCCAGACTTTTTCTTCGTCTTGACAAGGCGTAAGGATGCTGAGGATCGCTTGGATTCTTGAAGTGGAAATGCGGCGCTCATAGGTGTACTTATCCTGATTTCTTATTCTATCTTAAAGACGGCGAATAGCTCTCAATTTTGCGCTTCTTGCCTTCGGATTTTTTGAAATTTCTTCCTCGGAAGGTTGAAGGGGTTTCTTGAACAAAACTTCGAAGCATTCTTCTGACTGAAGTTCTTGAAAAGCTTGCTTGATTTGGCGATCCTCTCCACTATGGTATGCCAGAGCAATGAGGACTCCCTGATTTTGTAACTTTTGGGCCATTTTGAGAACAGATTCACGAAGACCTTCAAGCTCATGATTGACGGCAATACGGACCGCCTGAAACGTTCGGGTCGCCGGATGAATTCGCTTATCTCGGGCGCCAGTGGGAATCGCTTTGAGGACGCACTGAACTAAGTCTTCGGTCGTACGCAAAGGATTCTCTTTTCGGGTGGTCACGATGACTTCGGCGATCCGCTTGGCCCATCGTTCGTCGCCGTAATCTCGCAAAATCTTCTCGATTTCGGGCGGTGAAATTCGATTGAGCAGCGCGCTGGCAGGTTCTCCTTGGGAGCGATCCATTCGCATGTCCAAGGGGCCTTCTTGTCGAAAGGTAATCCCTCGAGTCGGGTCCAAGATCTGAGCATTATTGAGCCCAAGATCGAGCAAAATTCCGTCGGCGAGCCGATTTGGTACGAGCTCTTGAAGCGCGGCGGGAATCTGTCGATAATCCGAGTGGACAAAGTGAATGTTGCAATCTTTGACCGACTCGAGTCGGCGACGAGCCTCTTGCAACATGGACTCATCCCAATCAAAACCGATGAGCGTGCCGCCGGGAGAAATTCGGCGGGTGATTTCCAGAGAATGGCCGGCGAGACCGAGTGTTCCATCGACGATGACAGCCCCTGGCTTCAAGGGCAAGAGCTGCAAGACTTCTTCCAGAAAGACCGGGATATGTTCCAACGCAAATCGCCTATCTCCTTTAGAATTGAGAGTCTTTCATTTGAGAATAAGCTCGGTCCAGGGCTTCCCTTCTCTCACGTCCATAGACTTCTGGAAATTCGTTAAACTTTTCCCATTCAGTTTCGGACCAAATCTCGATATAGTCTCCGCAGCCGATGAGGAGGACTTTATCCTTCTCTTTGATCTTGCCTTTTTCGCGAAGTTTGGCAGGAATGACCAGTCGGCCTTGACCGTCAAACTTCAGATCTGCAGCGGCCGTTCCGAAGAGCAATCGCGTGTATTGTTGTCGGCCAAAATTGAGCCGTTCATACTTTCCAAAATCGGCCACAAGTTCTGCCCAAGTGTTGGCCGGATAGAGGACAAGATTACTCAGCGGCCCTTGAGCAAGGACGAAATTCTCTCCGAGGGCATCTCGCTTTTTTTTACTAAAAAGAAGGCGACCCTTATCGTCCAGGACGGCCTCATCGGTGCCGACCAGGTTGAGACTGGAGATCAGTTCGTTCGCCTCGACCATGGACTTGGTTCATTCGGTTCAAAAGGTGCGGGGCCGAGTCCCATCCGTGGGCCCCGGCCCGGCTGAATCTGGAAGTGGACACCCCAGCCCATTCCCCGGTGGATGGGCTCTCCTTCTTGGTGAGCCGCTCCACTTATATGGGATTATATGAGCTTATTGGCCCGCATAGGTCATATTTTTACAAAGTTTTTGGGATTTTGCTCCACTTAATAAGTAGACATTTGGTTAGAATCTGCGAAGTTGTAGACGCTGTTGCGACCTCGTCTACTGGGACGTCTACTCCACGTGGGACCTGAAACGCCAGAGCGGCGAGCCCGGTAAGATCGCACACATGGATGCGCTTCATGAAATTGAAGTTTTGATTCGGGCCAAGTATCCGATCCTCTTTGTGAGCACTTGGGAGGAGCGTCGGGTTGAATCGGGGCTTCAGCAGGTGGCGTCCAAACTCCAGCGGACCCTTCACACCTGGTCGGTGACCCAGGGACTTAGGCCGCCTCTGCGCAGCCTCGATGCCAAATCGGGCCTCCCCGGCGAGCTTGAGGTCTTAGCGCAACTGCATGAGGCACCCGAACAGACGGTCTTCATGCTCCGAGATTTCCATCCCTATCTGCGTGATCCGCGGGTGATTCGGCTCCTTCGCGATCTTTCCGGGCGTTTGCGCGGAAAGTCACAGACCCTTCTTTTGACGGGGCCTGTGATGACCTTGCCCACTGAGCTTGAGAAGGACGTGACGGTCCTTGAGTTTCCTTTGCCGGGACCCAAGGAGATCGAGCAGCAGCTTTCGGTGGTGATCAACGCTGTGCGCGATCATCCGGGGGTTCAAGTCGATTTGAGCGACGAGGACCGAGAGCTTTTGATCAAGAGTGCGCAAGGGTTGACGTTGGACGAGATCGAGTCGGCATTTGCTCGCAGCCTGGTCGAGCTGAAGCGATTGAGCGTGGATCGGATCTTGGAGGAGAAGAAGCAGATCGTCCGCAAGAGCGGTCTGTTGGAGTTTTATCCGGCGACGACCACGCTCAGTGACGTCGGCGGACACAACCTTTTGAAAGATTGGCTCGAAAAGCGACGCTCGGCATTCACCGATCGCGCAAAGCAGTTTGGAATTCCGGCCCCCAAGGGGGTTCTCCTCTTGGGAGTTCAGGGTTGCGGGAAATCGCTTGTCGCCAAGGGCATTGCGTCGAGTTGGAATCTGCCGATGCTGAAGATGGACGTCGGTCGAATCTTTGGCAGCCTCGTGGGCCAGAGTGAAGAGAACATTCGAAAGGCGATCCGAGTGGCGGAGTCGGTGGCACCCTGTGTTTTGTGGGCGGACGAACTCGAGAAGGGGTTTGCGGGCGTCGGGGCGAGTGGGGTGAGTGATTCGGGGACAACCGCTCGGGTGTTTGCGACCTTTCTGACCTGGATGCAGGAAAAGACCAAGCCCGTGTTTCTGATCGCAACCGCCAATGACGTCTCGAGCCTTCCCCCCGAGCTCCTGCGCAAGGGGCGATTTGACGAGATCTTCTTTATCGACTTGCCGGAATCCGAGGAGCGCAGGCAGATCTTTGAGATTCACCTGAGCAAGCGCAAGCGCGACCCTCAGCAGTACGACTTAGACAGCCTGGTGAAAGCCTCGAAGGGGTTCAGCGGCGCCGAGATTGAACAGGCGGTTGTGGGGGCGCTTTATCACGCCTTTGACGAAGGCCGAGAACTGAGCCAGGCTGACCTGGAACTTGAAGTGAATTCGAGTGTGCCTCTGAGCGTGATGATGGCCGAAGAGATCGACGAGCTGCGGAACTGGGCCAAAATGCGGGCCCGCCCGAGTGCGGACCGGGTCGGCGAACTTTAAGGAGTCCTAGGCCCCGCGAACTTACGGATCGCGTTCGAGTGTCAAAAGATCATTAGGATTCCCTTAAAAGGGTTTCTTTTCAGTGATGGATTGACGTATCATTTTGGTCATCAGTCCATGCGCTGAAAACAGAGGACGCCAGAGCCTCGACTCCAAAGATCGAAGATCAGGTCCCGAGCCTCGGGACCTCTTTTTTTCTTCGGTGGACTTCTCAGAATTCGTAGATTCGCTCGGATTGGTGAACAGTCTCGATTCGGCGGATCGTCCCGGTGGACGATCGCATCACGATCGATTCGGTCAGAGCGTGGCCCCGCTTGTAACGCACCCCTTTCAGCAGGTCGCCGGACGTAATTCCGGTGGCGGCGAACATGACGTTGCCGCTTGCGAGGTCGTTCGTGTGAAAGACTCGATCGAGATCGCCGCCCGTCATTTTCTCGGCTCGAGCCCGCTGCTCGTCGCTTGTGAAGACCAGACGAGCTTGCATTTCGCCCCCACAGCAGAGGACTGCGGCGGCCGAGATCACCCCTTCGGGGGCGCCTCCAATTCCCATCAGTCCATCCACGCCGCTATCTGGGTCCATGGCCGCAAGGGCAACGGAAAGGTCTCCATCGGGAATCAGATGGACGCGAGCACCCGCTTCGCGCAGCTCTTCGATGAGCGCATCGTGTCGCGGTCGCTCCAGAATTCCGATGATCATTTCGTCGACGTCTTTACCCATGGCCTTGGCCATCAGCCGCAAGTTCACCCGAGCCGGGAGCGTGATATCGATCACGCCTTTACATTCAGGGCCGACGACGAGCTTCTCCATATAGCAATCGGGGGCATGCATCAAATGCCCTTCCCCGGTGACGGTGGCGGCGAGAACGGCAATGGCGTTGGGGGTGCCGTTCGCACAGAGATTGGTCCCTTCGAGCGGATCCACCGCGATTTGTACTTCGGGGCCATCGCCGGAGCCAAGTTGTTCGCCGATAAAGAGCATCGGCGCCTCGTCTCGTTCGCCTTCTCCGATGACGATGGTGCCCCTCATTTGCATGTCGCCGAGCGTCGCCCGCATCGCTTCGCAAGCTGCTTGGTCGGCGCTGTCTCGATTCCCTTTGCCGACCCATCGGGCGGCGGACAAGGCGGCAGCTTCGGTCACACGCAGAAAGTCGAGGTGGTAATTTCGGTCGTTCATCATGGAGTCCTTGCGTACGATTGTGGAGCATTCTACATCAAGTCGCATCGCCGTCGAAGGCGGACGGTCTCTCATGCCAAGGTCCAGGTAGCATCGACCCATGGGTGAACTGACTTACGAACCTCTCTCTCCTGAGGCCCAGACGGCGCTCCTGGCCGAATTACCAGGCTGGACTATCCAAGGCGGCATGCTCACAAAGATCTATGCCTTGCCAAGCTATGCAGCGGGGGTCATGTTTGCCAGCAGCATCGGTCACTTGGCGGACCAGCTCAATCACCACCCCGACTTACTGATTCTTTATGGCAAGGTCCAAGTCAGCATGATCACTCACGATGCGGGCGGACTGACTGCGTACGATTTTGAGTTGGCTCGGCGGATCGAGGCGATCGCATAACTAGTCGTCTTGATCGACTTCGTCATCGACTCGGTGGCGAATGACTTCGTCGGCATGGACCCCGGCTTCGGGAATCGGCACATGGACCGGTCGAGCTGGGCGGCTGGAAAAAGCTCCGGTGAGAGCTTTCTCTTTAACGTGCAGTTCGGCGGCACGATCTTCGGCACCGGGCGAGACGGGCCAGAGCGTGCGATTGGCCCAATAACTTTCGAGGAACTCGGTCCAGACCCGCTTGTAGACCTGGATCGTTTGTCCAGCGATTCGGCTCCAGTTGAAATCGGTTTTGAGCCGAGCGCTCGCGGCCTGCTTCAGCCGTTCGGCGCGCTCGGGATCGCGAAGAACGTGGACGATCGCCCAACCGAGGCTCTCGGTGCTGCCGGCGTAATGGGACGTGCCGGTTTTGTCGTGGAGGACGACTTCTCGGAGCCCTCCGGCATCGCTTGCGACGACGGCCGCGCCCGCCGCCATCCCTTCGAGGGCGACAATGCCGAACGGCTCATAGAGCGAGGGAAAGACCGCGACATCGGCGCAGCGGTAGAGTTGGTGGAGCGCCCGATTCGCCATAAAGCCGGTGAAAACGACGCGGTCTTTGAGACCAAACCAGCGGACAAATTTTTCGAGCTTTTCGCGGACGCCGCCTCCGACGATCACAAATTTCGTTTTGGGCTCTTGGGCGAGGACGATGCTCGCGGCGTTCAATAGAACGTGGATCCCTTTTTCGCGGACGAACCGGCCGACGTAGAGGACGATCTTCTCGTCCGGCCCGGCAAGGGTCGCCCGCACCTGAGCTTGTTCGGCTTCATCCCAGTCGAACTCGAACTTCTCGGCGTGGACTCCGTTGTAGATCACGTCGATCTTATTGGGCGGGACGTCGAACGACTGCGAGACTTGGGACTTCATGAACTCGCTACACACGATGACTCGCCAGGCCTCATAGGTGAGCCAGTACTCCTGTTCGTGAATGTAGCGCTGGAGGTCGTTGTGGAGCCCGTTGTTGCGCCCCTTTTCGGTCGCATGGACGGTCGCGATCACCGGGAGTTGATATTCGTACTTAAGTTCTCTTCCGGCGTCGAGCGAGAGCCAGTCGTGGGCGTGGAACAGCGTCGGTTCTCCGCCGGGCCGCCATCGCTCCAGGAGTTGACGAACGCGCAGGTCGGTGGCGGCGTTCAGAAGCTGAATCTCGTGAATGAAGTTGTGAGGCTCTTCGGCCAGATGGACGCGATGAATCTTGACGCCTTCGACGACCTCTTCATCCGGAGCTTGGGGCGTCGCTTTGGTGACGACGTGGACTTTGATGCCTTGTCGCACGAGCTCTTGGGAGAGTTCCGAGACGTGCGGGCTGATGCCTCCCACGATTCGGGGAGGATATTCCCAGGACAGCATGACCACCCGCATGTGGGCAGTTTAGCTGGACCGACGCCGAAATATCTGCTTGATGGAGTTTTCGAGCCGTCGCGATCCTTTGTAAAGTCCGGGTTGCACCTTGTCGAGGGCGCTGATCGGCCACCGAGGCTTTCGCATGGATGCGTCGTGGTAGTTCACCTTGGCCCCATGAATCGGTAGGTGGTAGGGACGGCGGTGGGTCCCAAAGAGGTGATCCCACACGGCAACTCCCCAAAAACCGACCACTGCCAGGTTCAAGGTCGGACGCCAGTGGTGCATCAGGTGGAAACTGTAAATGTAGCGAGTGATGCTGCGAATCGGCTGCTTGTTCATCAAGGGCTTCCAGAATCGGTCGAACGGCAGGTGAAGGACCTGGTGCCAAAGCTCATAGAGGCTGTAGCACAAGGTGACACACAAGATCACCCCGAGGATGACCGGCTGGCCCGGGAACAGCAGCTTGAACGGCAGCGCCAGCAAAACCAAGAAGAGGGCCAGGAAGATCGAAATCGCGTAGATCGGAAACATCATCGACTCCTCTTGTTCTTCGCTGAGGATCGGGTACTCGCTTTTCACTTCGACCATTGCCTCGGGGTCTTTGGGCGTGACGGGCGCTTTGACCGCAGTCAGACCATGGTGGTGGCTGTGCGCCCGGTGCATAGAACCCAAAAACGGCAAGACCGCCGAATGGAGCAGGTAGCGATGATAGAGGTATTCGAACAGGCTCAGCGGGATCCCCATGGCAAAAGCCCAGAGGATCATCATTCCTGGCTGCGACCACTCCTGTCGAAACATGTCTGGGGCGACCCAGGCAAAAATCCCGATGAAGGCGGCCACTTGCAGGCCCGTAAAGAGGAAGAACTTCGAAAAGAGAGCCGGATACGAGATCGGCGGATGTTCGTGGTGAGCGTGTTTGATAGCGACTTCCCTGTCCGTAATTTTGCTGTGAAGCGATCCAAACCCTTCGGCAGCGAAGCGCGGAATCACTTCGTTCTTGATTATGAAATATTTCGGGGGAGGATCGCCGGATTCCTGCTCCAAATCCGACCCGGTTTGCATAAAAAAGGGACGGCCCTTAACGTTCGCTGGGGGTTGCCTTCGCCCCGCGCGATCGGACCGGACCGTCCTTTGGGATTGAGAATTCTTTAGCGAGCCTTCAGAGCGGCTTGGATCGCCTTTTCCATGTCTTGGCCGACCTTCGGGCTGAATCCGGTGTCGACGCGCAAGACCTTGCCATCGCGCCCGATCAGAACAAAGTGCGGGATTCCTCGGATGCCCCAGCTTTCGGCCAGATTATCATTTCCGTGGGTGAACGTGTAGGTGTAGTTGTGCTTCTTGGCGTAGTCTTGGGAAGGCTTGATTCCCTTGGTTTGCTCCCAGGTATTCGCACCGATGACGACCAGCCCTTGCTTGTTGTAGGTCTGGTGCAGCTTTTGCATGGTGGGGGAAGCGGCCTTGCAGGGACCGCACCAGGTGGCCCAAAAGTCGAGCAGAACGACTTTGCCGCGCAGGGTTCGGTCGGTGTGCCTTTTGCCGGCGAGGTCGGTCATGGTGAATGCGGGGACCGGCTTGCCGACCACAGGGCCTTTGTTGTTTTGAGCATACGCGTTCATCGTCGTGAGAACGGCAGCTGCTGAAACGGCCAAGACGGCAAAGAGAGGGATGGCTTTTTTCATGGTTCAGGTCTTCCTTGGGGCCCGAGCGCCCTTTCCAGTATAAACGTCTGGCAGGGTCGGAAGGGTTCCCCTAGGGGACCGTCGCTAGACTAGCCATGAAGCAGATCGCGGAGCTTTCGCCGCTGGGCCACGGCCCGCAGCTTCTTGATCGCTTGAATCTCGATCTGCCGGATACGCTCGCGAGAGAGCTGGAGCTCTCGGGCCAAGTGATCACGCACCCCGTCGGTGTCCTCTTCTTCGGCCATCCGGAGTCGGTATGTCATGACTCTTCGCTCGCGCTCACTGAGCTCACCCAAGATTTGCTGGAGCTCCTCGACCATCTCGCGGGAGAGCACCAGCGTTTCTGCGTTTCGCGCGGAGTCGTCTTGGAGCAGGTTGCCAAGGGTCGTGCTCTCATTCTCTCCGACGCGCATGTCGAGCGAAAGCAGGTCTTGCGAGCTTCGAATTAGAGTTTGGAGCTTTTTCGGCGAGAGGCCGAGTGATGCGGCCAGCTGCTCGGTCGAGGGGTCGTGCCCCAGTTCCCGGACCAAACGAGCCCGTTCGCGCTCGATTTTGCGCAAGGATTGGGAGATGTGGGCGGGGAGTCGAATGGCCTTCGATTTGTTGTCGATGGCTCGCCCGATCGACTGGCGAATCCAGTGCGTGGCGTAGGTAGAAAATCGGAATCCCTTGGCGGGATCGAATCGCTCGACGGCGTGGACCAAGCCGATGGCACCTTCTTGGATGAGATCTTCGAGCGGAACGGTTCGGCTTCGATATGACTTGGCGATGTTGATGACGAGCCGCATATTGGCTTCGATGAGCCGTTGGCGAGATCGCTGGTCCCCGTGCTGAGCGGCTCGAGTCAATTTGATCTCCTCGTCAGCTGACAAGAGGGGCACCTGTGTCAGGCGGTTCAGATAACTCGGTATCGAATCCTCGTGCTCCATGTGTTCTGGTTGCTGCATGTTCCCTTCCCGTTCAGGCCGTAGCCTCGGCTTCTCCCAGCATCACCAAGGCAAAAACTATGCCAATGGATTGTCTCGTTCGACGACTCCGCTCTCTCCATTGTTTCCCGTCTTGGGAAAAAGGCCCGGGACTTTTGCCGGGACTTTGATCTACTTGGAGGGCGGTTCATCCAAGCACCGCGTCCAGAACATGCAAATTCAAATCTGTGGCCAAACGCGATGTCGCATTCGAATCCCATCGGTTTATACTACTTTGTATCGTAAAGGTTCAACGAGACTTGGTTAAAGTCATCCCTCTTTCCGGGCCTGCCCCCTAAAAACAGTACTTCTACCGGGTCGGCGAATGAGAGTTCAAAAAATCCCGGGCAGCGGCAAGAATCTTCTGTTGTGGGACTGGAAGCGGCCAAGGGCAGGCTTGATCGCTTGGGAACCAAAAGAGGCTCGAATCGCGGTGAGCCATTTGGATGAGCTCGGATTCAAACGCTAGCTTGTGGTGGGTGACTTGGTGGCGGACTCGTGGGAGTAGGGCCAAGGTCGGTCCTTGGATCGCCACTGGCCGACTTTTCGCGGTGGGAAACTGGTAGAGCCCTTTCCACCAGGAGCCCTCGGAGATGAGTTCGACGCCGAGTTCAGCCCCAAAGACAGGCACCAGGGTTAGGAGGCGAAGCTCGACCGTGGGACGGCGAGTCTTCGGGACCGGAAGCTGATCGATCCGGCCTTCGGTCTTCGCTCGGCATTCGCTGGCGAGCGGGCATTGGCTGCATTGCGGCTGTTGAGGGCGGCAGATCAAGGCCCCCAGCTCCATTAAGGCCTGGTTCCAATCGCCGGGCCGAGATGGGTCGATCCACGCCTGCGCCCAGGCGGCGGCAGGCCTTTGGAGCGACTCGCCGGGGGTGGAGTCCCCCATGAAGCGAGCATAGACCCGCTCGACGTTTCCGTCCACGACCGCGACCGGCTCACCCAAGCAGATCGATGCGATCGCGGCGGCTGTATAAGGCCCCACGCCCGCCACGGATCGCCATTCGAGGGCTGAAGCTGGCCAACCTTGCTGGTGAATTTGCTGGGCCCCGGTGCGGAGCATTCGACCCCGGCGATAGTAGCCCAGACCCTGCCACTGGAGCAGCACCTCTTCTTCAGAAGCCCGGGCGAGATCGGGGAGGGTCGGGAATCGCTCCATCCAGCGAAGATAGTACGGAATCACGGTCGCAACTTGGGTTTGTTGGCACATGATCTCGCTAACCCAGACTCGATATGGGTCGCGAGTCTGCCGCCAGGGCAGTTCACGCTGGCTCTTGTCGAACCAAGCCAAGAGTCTGCGGCGACACTCGGGCCTCAAACGGCGGTTCCGGCCTCATTCAGGTCGGCAAAGAACCTTTCGATGTCGGGCATTTGCGAAAGGGCTCGACCCATGACGACGTAATTGGCCCCGTCTTGGATCGCTTGATTCGGGGTGCCGACCTGCTTTTGGTCCCCGATGTCCTGGGACGGAAGACGGATGCCGGGCGCCACTAAGATCCCTTCGTGGCCGAGACGACTCCGCAGATTCCGGAGCTCGGGCGGCGGGCAGATGACCCCATCGAGCCCGCAGGAAATCGCCAGCGTGCTGAGGGTCTGCACTTGCTCGGTGACCGATCGTTGAACGCCCAGATGGTCCTGGAGGCTGTGTTGATCCAGTGAAGTCAGGACGCTGACTCCCATGAGCAGGGGCGCGGCTTCGCCGAAGTTCTTTGCCTCTTCTTCGGCGGCGACCATCATGGCGGTGCCGCCGGCGATATGGAGGGTGAGCATCCATACTCCGGCTCGAGCGGCTTCGCGAACCGCGAGCGCGACCACGTTTGGGATGTCGTGAAACTTCAGGTCAAGAAAAATTCGACTGGCACCGGCATCCTGAAGTTGACGGATCACATCGAGCCCGTGGGGCAAGACCAGAGCATGGCCAATTTTGAAGGCACCCACGTGACTCCCTAACTGGCGAACCGTTTGCAGAGCCTCTTCCAGAGAACTCGTATCGAGCGCACAGATCACTTGTCGAACCATAGTTTTGACCCTCCGAGCACCCTCATTCTATCCGAACTCTGCCCGATTCGGGGCAAAGAAAAAGCCCTGCTCAGCAAATCGAAATGCCGGGTACAGTGGGAGGGCCCCATGGAACCCTTTGGCGAGGAGCGCATCGAACTCACCGGCTCGCTGATCAGCCTCGAATTTGGCTCGGGCGGCCGGATTCATCAGCTGTGGGCGACCGACCCCAACCTGCCCGAAGAGGGCGAAGACTTTCAGTTCATTTTGCCCCCCTTGGCCTTTGGCGAGGAGTCGGCGGAGGATTACTATCCCGGCACGATCATGCTCGGAGTCCGGACGGACCCGAACGAGCCTTGGGTTTTGGATCGGAACAACGCGGCTTTGGCCAACGAGTCATTTTCACTTCAAGCCGACCCGAGCATGATGACTCAGGCGAGCTTTCAGTATGAATTCAGCCTCATTCCTGAACTCCGAGCGACGGGTCATTTTTATGAAGTTCAGGGCGCGCTGCCGCAGATCGTCTGGGACCTTGAACTCCGCAACGGCGGAAACAAGACGATCGAGATCGGCGAGCTCGGGTTCCCACTGCCCTTTAATTCGTTTTATGATGGCTTCGGATGGACCGACGAGCAACTTCGTCAGCTCTGGAATTCTCGACTCTATGTCCATAAGTTCATCGGCGGGGCAGCGAGCTGGGTTTTTGCCCAGCGCATGACCAGCGAGCCTCCGGGCCTCTTAGTCTTTCCAGGAGACGGGACCTCTTGGGAGTTCTGCGCCTCGGTGCCGAGTAGCCTCAACACTCCGCATCAATGGGAAGGAATTCCGGTGGTCTATATCTACTCACGAGCTGCCGCCGAGCGAGAAGGTTGGATCACGAATGCCTACGAGCATACGTCCTTGATTCTTGAACCCGGAGATCGCAAATCTTTTCAAATGCGATTTGTTCCGACTGACCGCGATAAACATGACGGGGTCTTTCAAACTCTTTCAACCTTAGGCCGACCCGCGATTCGACTGTTGCCCAGCGCAGTCGCTCCGCTCGATGTGGGGATTGCGGTTGAGATCAGCGGGGCCACTCCGATCCAATTTTTTTCGACGAAAGAGGGGCTTTTTGACCAAGATAGTGATGAAGAGGGTGGCTTTTGTTTCTTACGCCCGAAAGACCCGGGGCCGGTCAAGTTAACCTTTCAGGATACGCTTGGCCGAATCAGCTATTGTCACCTGATGTTCACCGATCCTCTTGAGGCTCTGATCAAGCGGCGCTCGAGCTATATTGTCGAGCATCAAATCGTTCGCGAGACGACGCATCCTTTGCACAAAGCGATCTGCCTCGCCAATACCGACACCAACCAGCTTTCGATGAGTCGTGAAGAGTTTGCGGGTTCGAGTGGTATCGACTGCTCTCTTGCCGACGCCCTCTATTTAGCGTGCAAGAACGTCATCTATCCGGTGAAAGACGAGATTCGGATTCTTGATGAATATATTGAAGAGTTCTTGCTGGATCGAGTTCAAAATCCGGGAGACTTTAGTGTTGGCAGTACGCTTGGAGACCACTTGATGGTGGGGAGTTTCGCTGGTCGCCCACTGACTTATCCGACCGTTTTTAATCTTTACCATGCGATGTATCAGATCGCCTCGACCTATGGCACCACGTTGCATAAGCCGAAGGAGTATTTACGCCGAGCTGCTCAAACCTGCAACGCAATGTTTCGATTTGGCTGGCGGCATTATGTGCGTACCGTCGGGCTCCTGGGCTATTCGCGCATTTATCGAATCTTGCAGGATTCGCAAAAAGAAGGGCTGAAAGAAGAAGCAGAAAAACTCCGCAGTGCGATGGACTTCAAGGCCAATGAGATGACGAAATTGAAGTTCCCTTACGCGGGCGAGAGCGTGCTGGACACGAGTGGCTTTGAAGAAGTCTTTAATGCTGCGCGATATCTCGATGATGATGAACATTTAGAGCGCACCCTTCGCTGCGCGATGGCGGCACGGAGTTTAGCTCCGAGCTGGTGGTGGTATGGGAGCGATAAGCGAAGCTGGGATGGGGCCGATTCGATTCCGATCGGCTCATTGCTGGATCGAGGAGAAAACTGCTTAGCGCATACCACCATTCCGAATAGTTTGATGTTCTTTGAGTCGATGGATCGCGATTATCTGGCGATCAGCGATGCTTACATGCGGCTTTCGTTTGGTGGAATGATTGCGCCTTGGGCTTTGGTTCGAAATGATGGCGCCGCGAGCATGTGTTACTGTCCGGATCGCAGCAGTCGGCATTTTGGATACAACCCGTTCACCGGGGCGAGTGGGTTGGGCTATGCGCAGTATCTGATGAACGTGGGTGCCTATGTCCTCCCCGCCAAGGGCCAGATGATCTACGCATTTGGTTGCCATTTTGAGAGCGATCAAGGCCGAATTCAGGTCCGTCCTTGGGATGGCGTCGGGCGAAGGATCGTGCTCCGGCAGATCGGGGCCGAGTTCGAAGTTTCTTTTGGCCAGATTCGCCAGCTCGTGTTGGACGAGCGCAAGCGCTGGGCCGAGCTCAAGGTGTTCAATCCAGCGGACAAGGAAGTCCGGTCGGAGATCACCGTCCGCGGAATGTGGGGTCAAACACTGAACGTGGGGGGACGAAATGTCGAGAGCGTTGAAGGCGAAGCGCGGGCGCTCGTCTCGCTTTCTGCTCGACAAGAGTCCATAATTCAGATCAAGGTGGTGCGTTAGATGGAAACCAGTGTTCCGGGGTGGTGGCTGACGGTTTCAGGGCTGTACTTTGTCCTATCGTCCTTGTTCATGCTCGGCATGATCATTGCGATGATCTTTTTGGTCCGGGCTCTCTCGGGTCTTTCGGCACGAGTGCAGACCCTGAGTCAGAAGGCAGAAGGCGTTGTCGATTCGATCCGAAAGACGACGGACCATGTCGGTCCTCGAGTCGTTTCGATCAGCAAAACCGCCGAGCAGGTGGCCTCGAATGTCGGAAAGCGATTCGAGATTCTGGCCACCGTCGGACTGGCGATTTTTGCCTTGCAACGACTGCGAAAGTCCAACCTTTCCGATGACTAAGGCATCGGCCTCATGAGGAGCCCGGTGATCTTCCCTTCGGCGTTTCGAGAGATGCGAAAGATCATCAGCTCGTACTGAAACTGCGCGCGATATTCTCGCGATGTCATTTTGCCATCGGACATTTCTTTTAAGAACGAGAACTTTTCTAATCGACCCCATGGCCGAAAACTCTGGGCCGCTTGCGCTCGGACAGCCGCATTCAGTTGCCGCAAGGTCGTGGGGTCAAATTCATCGTCGCTGACTTGATTCACGAGGAGTTTTCTCAAGGTCTCTTCATCTTTTCGAGTCGCTACAGGATTCAAGTCTTGTTCAGGTTGGGGCTCAGGATTCTTGAGCGTCGGATCCATCTCGGTGAGGATTTTCTGACTGATCTGCGGTGCACTGACATCTTCTCGATTCGCTAAAACAATGACGGTCAATTTTTTGGAAGGAACAAACACCATATCGCTCACGAATCCGTTGATGCCTCCGCTATGACCGATCAGCTCTTCTTTTCCGCGATTCTGAACGACAAAGCCGTATCCGTACTCGGTTAGCTTTCCTTCGAAAACCGTCTCTTTCCACATCTTTTTGAGCGTTTCCGGCTTGAGAATCTGCCCAGTCATCAGTGCGTGGCTCCAGGTTGCTAAGTCGGCCAGGGTGGATTCGATGGACCCGGCCGAATACGGCCAAACCATGTTGATGTAGGAGGCATGGGCCATCCCGGTGGGCGTTGACTCAAATCCGCGCGCTCGATTTGGCAAAAGTCGTTGATTCGTGACAAAGAAAGTTCGCTTTATTCCGAGCGGTTTCATGATTCGATCGTTGAGGATTTCTTGATACGACTTCCCTTCTTGCTTTTCGAGCATGAGTCCCAAAAGAACATAGCCAGAATTGTTGTAAGCAAACTTCTTTCCCGGCTCGGAGACCACCGGCAAATCAGTGACAAGTTTGAGGATGTTTCTTGGACTGACCGGCCGTCCCATCCATTCCATCCAAAAGAGAGGTAGGTCCGTGTAAGACGGAATTCCGCTGGAGTGTTCAAGCAAGTGTCGAACGGTCACAGGGTCCCAACTTTCCGGAAGGTCGGGGAGCAAAGCTCGGGCGCGGGTGTCTAAAGTCCAGACGCCTTCTTCGACCAACTTCATCGAGAGAACTGCGGTAAAAGTTTTGGTGATGCTTCCGATCCTCATGAGCATCTGAGGATTCAGCGGGACGTTGTTCTCGAGGTCCGCCATCCCACGAGCGCGAGAGTAGATCAGCTTGCCTTCGGAGGCCACGCCGACCAGGACTCCCGGCGCTTCTCGGCTCGGGACGGCTCGATCGACGATCCCGTCCAATTTTTTCGTGTCGATTCGAGGGGTCTGGCTGGTCGCGACAGTGCCGAGGGCGACGAGCGTCATCGTAACGAGGGCAGATCGGAGCATGAAAGGAGGCTACCCGAGGCCCCTCGACTCAGGGGTGAAACCAGGGCCGTTCGTCCCACGTGTTTGAAAGATATGTCCATACCAATTCGCGAAGGAATTTCAGATCGGCCGCGAAAGCTCCCATGGGGCGCCCATCTCGGCACCATCGGAGGGACTTGTGGGGCCAGTATCGGCTTTTGTGTGGCGTGCTGGGTCGCCGGAGTCGCCGCCGAGCTCTGGCCATTGATGCTCGGCTCGCTGGTCGTAAGTTTTGCCCTTGGGGTCGCGACATCTGTGCCAGCGGAGATTCTTTACCATCTGCCCCACGGCGAGGCTTGGGTCCGCCGGTATGTCGGCGCCGCGATTCCGCTGTTGATCGGCACTCTGCTAATCCTGGCGAACGGGTCGGTCGTCCCTGCGATTGAGCAATCCGAACCGCTGAAACGGGTCATGACCTGGGGTGGAGGCACGTATCTCGTTCCGAACTTCATGGCCGTCCTTTCGGTTCTGTTTGGCGCGATTGCGATGAGTTTGCTTTTCTTAAAACTGCGGCGAGAATTCTACGGTCCCGGTGCACTCACCGGCTCCTGAGGCGTAGACTAGGCAAACTCCTTATGAAAACGCGCAGCTTGGTTCTTTCTCTTTCGACTTCGTTGGTTGTCATCAGCCTAGCGGCCTGTGCAATCACCGCGCAGCGAATCCAGCCTCAGGGTCCGCCCCCGAATGTGGACGGCTGGAAGGCCGTGCCGGTCGTCGATGGGCTCGATCGCCCTTGGGGTATGGCCTGGCTTCCTGATGGACGAATCCTTGTGACCGAGAAAGAAGGGCAGATTCGCGTGGTCGCGCAGGGCGTTCTCCAAAGCGCGGCGCTCAGCGGAGTTCCCGAGATCTACAGCGGCGGCCAAGGCGGCCTGATGGACATCGCTCTTCACCCAGATTTCAGTCGAAACTCGCTGGTCTATTTCACAGCATCCACCGGCACCGGTCGAGAAAACCGAACGTGTCTGTTCCGAGGAAAGCTCGTCGGTAATGGGCTTCAAAACGTCCAGAAAATCTATCAAGTCCAGCAAGACAAATCGGGAGGGCAGCACTTCGGATCTCGAATTCTTTGGATGCCCGATAAGACCCTCTTGATGAGCATCGGCGACGGCGGAAACCCACCCACTCGATATGGCGATGGTTGGATCCGAAATCAAGCTCAGAATCTCGGCGCGTCCTTGGGCAAAGTACTGCGGCTGAAGGACGATGGGAAACCGGCCTCGGGCAATCCGCTCGCATCGAGATCGGGAGCCCTCCCCGAGGTTTACAGCTATGGGCATCGAAATATCCAAGGTCTGGCTCGCGATCCTCAATCGGGCCGAGTCTGGGCGAATGAGCATGGCGCACGCGGGGGCGACGAAGTCAACTTGATCCAAGGCGGAAAGAACTACGGTTGGCCACTCGCAACGTTTAGCCGCGAGTACTCCGGGCCCGAAATCACGCCGAACACCTCGTTGCCCGGCATGGAGGACCCGGTCGTGGTCTGGACTCCTTGCCCGGCCCCGTCGGGCCTGGCGTTCTACACCGGCAATCGATATCCCGCGTGGCGTGGTGACCTCTTTTCGGGCGGCCTCGCCGGAGCCGACGTTCGACGGATCGACCTGGATAGTCAGGGGCGAGTGCTGGGGCAACAGCGACTGAACATCGGGGCGCGTGTCCGCGATGTCCGCCAAGGTCCGGACGGTTTTCTCTATCTCCTGACCGACGAAGGCAACGGCCGATTGTTGCGAATCGAACTGACTCGTTAGGCGAGATGACCATCGAGTCGGACCGGTTGACCTGACCGGGCCGACTCGATGGCGGCGGCGGCGATGGCGACGGCCTTCAGGCCGTCTTGTCCGGTGACGGGAGGGACTCCGCCCGACTCGATCGCCTCGACGAAGCCTCGAAGCTCTCGGTAGTAGGGATCGTCTTCCCCAGCGACGGGTGCCTCCAGGAACGCACTCGTCGCGGTGTGAGTTCGAAGGGTCGGCACTTCGCGAGAATCAAACTCCAAGAGTCCGCCGCTTCCTGAGACCTCAAAAGTAGTTCGAAATCCGGCCATGTCCATCCAGGTCGCTTCGACGTGGCTGATCGCGCCACTGGAGTGGACGAGTGTGGTCAAGGCATAGTCCCCTTCGGTCGAGCGTCCGAGGAGAGCTTGGCAAAATACTTCTTCGACCTCGCCCAGCGTCCAGCGGAGCCAATCAAAGTCGTGGATCGCCAGGTCGAGGACCACGCCGCCGGAGCGGGCAAAATCTCGAAACCAACCCCCCGATCCGAGGGGCGCCTTGCCTCCTCGTCGGGTTCGAGCCATGGCGGGCTGGCCGATGGCCCCGGAGCAGACGGCTCGATGAGCAGCGGCGAACTCTGGGAAGAATCGAACGACTTGCGCCGGCATCAGGACCACGCCCGCCGCGTCGGCGGCGTTGATGAGCTGCTGACAGTCCTCAACGCGGCCCGCCATCGGCTTTTCGACCAGGCAGTGCTTGCCCGCCTGAAGAGCGGCGAGCCCAAACTGAAGGTGTAAGTCGGTCGGCAAGCAAAGATCCACTGCATCGACTCGGCTCAGGAGCTCTTCGAAGGTCGATGCTGGTTTGGCCCGGTGTTTGGCGGAAAAAGCCGATAACCGCTCGGGGTCGGCATCGAAACAGTGGAGTTCGACCTGAGAGAGCTTGGGGTAGTGGTTGGCGTGGACATTGCCCATGCCGCCCGTGCCAACGATGCCGATTCGGATCATCGCGGGTTTGGCCCTTCCAGTCGCGGCTTAGCGACCGGCTCCAGGCTTTGGCGAGCCATTTCGATTGCTTTGGCTCGCTCTTCGGGCGAGGCACCGGGAGCGCTCGACTCGGTGCGAAGGCTTGGGTCGGGGACGCCTTCACGAAGTCCTTCGAGTTTCTTGATGGCGTCTTGGAAGACAAGCCGGTTGAACGGGCGTCGAATTCCCGAGTGCACACCCGCAGACAAGGCGGTGGCGAAATGCAACAACATGACGCGCTTCCGGAAGCTTTCGGCGACCTCTTCGACCATCTCCCGAACTTCGGGATTGTCGAGTACCTCCGGAGGCATCCCGTGCTTTTCCCAAAACTCCATCCGCCGGGAAGCAGAGTCCAGAGTTTCGCCGAGTTCGCCTTCGTCGAACCAGAGGCCGCCACACTTTTCGCAGCACATGAGCGGCACGTGACGCGCCGAGATATAGCGATACTCGACCAGGTCGTGCTGATCGTTTGGGCACCGAAGCTTGGCCGGGAGTGCGGGCGCCGAATCCGAGGCCTTGGGGGCAAACTCCTCTTCCAACCAGAGCAAAACGTCGGGGCGCTGACGAATCAGGAGCCCGAACTCACTTAGGTCGAACCAGATTCCCCCGGTGTCATCGCAAACATCCAGGTGGGCGAGACCGAGGTCCAGATGGCGCATCGGCTTGCCGGTCATGGGTGACGGCTTCAGTTGCATCCCCTTATTATAGAGGGCTTGCACCCAGTGATCCGCCATAATCCGGGCATGCCGACAGAAATCATTGCTTTGTTGATTGGGCTTGCCGCCGGAGTCTCGGGAGGAATCTTTGGCATCGGCGGGGGGCTGATCATTGTTCCCGCGTTGGTCGCCTTTTTGAGCTTTCCGCAGCATAAGGCTCAGGGGACCTCGTTGGCGGTGCTGATGGTTCCGGTCGGAATTTTGGGCGTTTACAACTACTGGAAGGAGCAGTCCATCGACTTTAACGTCGCCCTCTACATCGCCTTGGCATTCGTGATCGGCGCATTCTTTGGCAGCAAGCTGGCTTTAGGGCTCGACCCAACGATCATGCGCAAGGTCTTTGCGGTGTTCTTGATCGTCGTCGGTGGCTATCTGTTTTTCCGAAATTAGGCCGAGCCCGATCTGAAAAGGACCGTTGAATTCGCTCCTACGAGCAAGGTAGACTCAAAGGGTCGGAGCCCTCTTTGGTCGGGGTGAGACCGAAATTGGGCGACGGGTCGCCCTCCACTTTTGCATATAGGAATAGACAACAACATCAATGGCACGAGCAAAATTTGAAAGAACTAAGCCGCACGTCAACATTGGGACGATCGGCCACGTGGACCACGGCAAAACGACCCTGACCGCCGCCATCACCGGCGTGCTCCAAACGAAGGGTCTCGCCCAAGCGCGACGATATGACGAGATTGACTCGGCTCCCGAAGAGAAAGCCCGCGGCATCACGATCAACATCTCGCACCAAGAGTACGAGACCGATACCCGACACTATGCTCACGTCGACTGCCCTGGCCACGCTGACTTTATCAAGAACATGATCACCGGTGCTGCCCAAATGGACGGTGCCATCCTCGTGGTGGCTGCAACCGACGGTCCAATGCAACAGACGCGGGAGCACATCCTGTTGGCCCGCCAGGTTGGGGTGCCTCACATCGTTGTGTTCATGAACAAGTGTGACCAGGTTGACGATCCTGAGTTCTTGGAGCTTGTCGAAATGGAAATCCGGGACTTGCTGAACAAGTATGAGTTTGATGGCGACAACGCTGCCATCATCAAGGGTTCCGCTCGAAAGGCACTCGACCAAGTCGAAGCTGGCAACGTGAATTTTGATGAGCCGAACGTCAAGGCAATCCTCGACCTCATGGATGCGGTCGATACGAAGATCCCAACCCCAGAGCGAGACGTTGACAAGCCATTCTTGATGGCCGTCGAAGACGTTTTCACGATCACGGGTCGAGGTACAGTTGCCACCGGTCGATGCGAGCGCGGAACGCTGATGGTGAACACCGATGTCGAAATCGTGGGACTGAGCGAATCGCCGCGAAAGACGGTGTGTACCGGAATTGAAATGTTCCGAAAGCTCCTCGACAGCGCGACGGCAGGCGACAACTGCGGTCTGTTGCTCCGAGGTGTGGACCGAAAGGACATCGAGCGAGGCATGGTTATCGCCAAGCCGGGTTCGATCAAGCCCCACACCCACTTCGAAGCTCAAGTTTACGTCCTCTCGAAGGAAGAAGGCGGCCGACACACCCCGTTCGTCGCGGGTTACCGACCGCAGTTTTACTTCCGAACGACCGACGTGACCGGAACCATTGACGAGATCAAGGGTTCGGACGGAAGCAAGGCTGAGATGTGCATGCCGGGCGACAACGTCATCATGGCGATCGGCTTGATCGCTCCGATCGCGATGGAAGAAGGTTCGAAGTTCGCGATTCGCGAAGGTGGACGCACCGTCGGTGCGGGCACCATCGTCAAGGTCACGAAGTAAAGCCCCTTCAACTTGAAGAGCGTCGAGGCTCGACTCCCAGTGCGGAGTCGAGCCTCTTGCTTTTTCGCTGTCCCTGAAGGCATTCGCAAAGCCTCACCGCGTAGAATGAGTCGGACTCGTGGGACTCAAAGACCCGTTGATGGTGGAAGGAATGACGCAGCGGTTTGGCCGCTTGCTCGCGCTCGACAACGTCTCGGCGACCTTCTTTCCGGGCGAAGTTCACGCCGTCTTGGGCGAAAATGGGGCCGGAAAATCGACCCTCATGAACGCTTTGGCGGGATTTCTTCGACCGGAAGCTGGGCAAGTCCGCATGGGGGACCGGGGCATCGAGTTGGGGAGCCCTCTTGAATCCCAGCGAGCGGGAATCCAGATGGTCCATCAGCACTTCATGCTCGTCCCCCAGTTTTCGGTCGATGAGAATCTGGCTTTGGCCAAACTCCACTCCTTGGCTGGGGGGCTCCGACTCGCCCAGCTCACTCGACCGGTTCACGAACTCGCTCGGCAGCTCAAATGGGACGTCTCGGGCCCGAGCCGCACGGGCGATCTGCCGGTAGGCGTCCAGCAAAGAATCGAAATTCTCAAGGCTCTGAGCGAGCCGTCGCCGATCTTGATTCTCGATGAGCCAACCGCCGTCCTCGGCCCAGACGAGGTCCAGGACCTCTTTCGCGTGTTGCGGACTCTGAAGAGCGAAGGTCGCATCGTCATCCTGATTGCCCACAAGCTCAGCGAGGTGCTGGCGATCGCCGACCGGGTCACGGTCCTTCGGCACGGGCGGAAAGTCGCGGAGACCTCGATCCCTGAGACCACCGCCGACCAGCTCGCGCAGTGGATGGTCGGGGACGTCCCAACTCAGCTCGATTGGCAGCCTCCGGAGCCCGGAGACGTCTTGATTCGGGCAAGAGGATTGTCCGTGCGAGACCGCAGCAAGGTGCCCCAGGTGGATTCGGTCGACTTAGAGGTTCGTCGGGGGGAGGTCTTGGGCATCGGCGGTGTCGATGGCAATGGGCAAACGGAACTCGCCGAGGCGCTCGCAGGGCTCCGCCCTTTGGCGGCGGGATCGCTGGAAGTTTTCTCGAAGAAAGTCGCTTATATCCCTCAGGATCGGCAGTCGGAAGGGCTGGCGGTTGAGTTTTCGGTTTTGGAGAACCTTTTCATCAGCGGACATCAACAGAGCGAGTTTCGTTGGGGGCCGTTTTTGCGCTTAGGAAGAGCGCGCCTCTGGGCTCAGGATATGATTCAAAAGTACAAGATCAAGTGTCATTCCCTAGATCAATCCGTTCGGAGTTTGAGCGGCGGAAACCAGCAAAAGGTGGTCCTTGCTCGGTCGCTGGATCATCAACCGGACCTGCTCATCGCCATGAACCCCACACGTGGGCTGGACCTTCATGCGACAAGTTTTGTGCATGATCGACTAAGAGAAGCTGTTCAAAACGGCGCTGGGCTGATCCTTTTGAGCACCGATCAAGACGAACTGGCTGCGCTCGCGACCCGGACGAAATTCATGAGTCGAGGGCGGCTGGTGGCCGACACCCTGGCGGAAGCTTTGCGAGGCGACGCGTGATCAAGAAGATCGGTGGGTTCTTGTGGATCACCCTGGGGTTGGTCGCGATTCTGCTGTTGACTTTCGCTTGCTTGGGAATTCCGGTCTTTCGCAGCGCCGGGCTGATTGCCCAAGGCTCGTTCGGCACCTGGAACGATTTCACCCGGACCCTCGTCAAGACCACTCCCCTGCTCCTGACCGCGCTCGGCGTGTTGGTCGCTTGGCGAGCGGGAATGTATAACATTGGCGGCGAGGGACAGTTCGTCATCGGCGGTCTCTCCGGGGCGGCCGTCGCTCAGTTCGCCCCGGGACTGCCGCCCAGCTTGATGTTGGGAGCAATTCTGTTGGCCACGGTGCTCGGCGGAGCCCTCTACGCGGGGCTCGCGGGTTGGCTCCATGTGAAGCGAGGGGTCCAGGTGGTGGTCAGCACGATCTTGCTGAACTTTATCGCTCTGGAAGTTCTGGACTGGGCCGTTCGAGGACCGTTGCAGGAGAAGAAGAAGCAGCTTCCTTTGACCGATCTGCTCGCGGAAGGGGCTCGGCTCCCTCGCTTTAGTTCGCAAAACGATCTCCATGCCGGGGTGATCGTGGCGGGACTGGCGGTGGTGATCGTGGGGATCGTGCTCTTTCGCACGGCTTGGGGGTATCGAGTGCGGCTGACGGGGTCGAATCCCGGCGCCGCCCAGGCCGCCGGACTTCGGCCCGGACGAATTCAGGTTCAGGCGATGATGGTTTCGGGAGCCCTTTGTGGACTCGCCGGGGGGATCGAATACACCGGCATGACCGCGCAGATCGGCACCGACCTCGCCCAAAACTGGGGTTTTTTGGCGATTCCTGCCGCCCTGCTCGGAATGCTTCATCCTTTGGGCGCAGGGCTGGCCTCACTCTATTTTGGGGCCCTCTTCGCGGGTTCCAAAAATCTGGAGGCGTTTACGAAGGCCGGGAGCACGATCGTCTTTGTCGTCCAAGCTGTGGCGGTTCTGGGGTTCGTCTGGCTCAGTCGGTGGTCTGAGGAGAGGGCCCTGCGACGGGAGGCCGAGGCCTGATGGACCTTTTTCTGATCTTGCGGTATTGCGCTCCGGTCGGGCTTGCGGCCCTGGGCGAGGTGATCCACGAAAAGGCCGGGTCGATCAATATCGGGCTCGAAGGGATGATGCTGAGCGGAGCATTTTTTGCCGCTTGGGTCTCGCTCGCCACGGGCAACCCTTGGTGGGGCCTGGCGGCGGGAACACTCTCGGCTCTCGCCTTGATGGTGCTGCAGTGCTTTTTCACGATCCGGCTCGCCATCGATCAAGTTGTGGTCGGAACGGCGACCAACCTCTTGGCGCTCGGTTTGACCGGGACGCTTTTTCGGGCAAATTTTTCGAAGACCGCGCTGTCAAACTATCCCACTCTGCCCAAGATCGGCCCTCTGGATCCCCTCTTGATCGTGGCGATCGTGCTCGTTCCCGTCGTGTGGTGGCTTCTTCAGCGCACGAAGTGGGGCTTGGCCGCCCGGGCGACTGGAGAGTATCCCGAGGCAGTTGTCGCCGCTGGATTTGGGGTTCGGAAGATTCGTTGGCAGGCGGCGGGGCTGGCGGGGCTGCTGGCAGGGCTGGCGGGCTCGTATCTTACTTTGGGCTTTAGCGGCTCGTTCACTGAGAACATGACAGCAGGTCGAGGATTTGTGGCGATAGCGATGGTGACGTTCGGACGGTGGAAACCTCAATGGGTTTTCGCGGGCGCCTTGCTGGTGGGCTGGCTGGAGGCGCTTCAATTCACCTTGCAGAGTCGGTCGGTGCAGCTGCCTTACCAGCTGATGAATGCGCTGCCGTACCTGGCGGCGCTGGCAGTTTTGGTGATCGTCGGACGAGGCCGAGGGGCTCCCGCGGCCCTGGGCATTCCTTGGAGGCGACCATGAGGCGGGCGGTGCAGCTGATTCGACGAGTCGCCTTTTCGAGCGGGCACCGATACTGGCGAAGCGACCTCACGGCCGAAGAGAATCGAGCCGTGTTTGGTCGTTGGGCGTCGCCTTACAACCACGGCCATAACTACGTTCTTTGGGTCGGAACCACCGGATATGTTGAAGAAGATTCGGGAATGGTTGTGAATATCAAGATCATCGACGACCTTCTCCAAGAGAGAATCGTTTCGCACCTCGACCAAAGGAGCCTTAATGATGAGGTTGAGCCGTTTTCAAGAGTGTCGCCTTCTCTCGAAAACTTACTCTTTTTCATTCGACAACAGATCGGCTCGCTCCCCGAACAAGTACAGCTTTCTTGGCTTAAACTTGAAGAAACTCCGTTACTCCATGCCGAGTGGTCGGCAACCCAATCTACGATGATTCAACTCACTCGCATTTATGAATTTGCCGCATCCCATCGGCTGCACAGCTTCGCGCTTTCGGACGCGGAGAATGTCCAGATTTTTGGGAAATGTAATAATCCGCAAGGTCACGGCCATAACTACATCCTGGAAGTGACGGTCGGAGGCGAACCTGACCCTGAGACCGGCATGTTGGTGGCCCTCGACGACCTCGATCGCGTCGTTCATGCAGAGGTTGTGGATCGGTATGACCACAAAAACTTGAACGAAGACGTGCCGGAATTTGAGAAGGTCAACCCGACGAGTGAGAATGTTGCCCTTGAGATCTTTCGCCGACTCAATACGGCCTTACCAGCAAAACTTGAACGTATCCGACTTCACGAGACGGCCCGAAATGTCTTCGAGGTCTGCGCGTGACCCAGCGGCGCATCGTCGTGACCGGGGCGAGTAGTGGCATCGGCTGGGAGACCTCTTTGCTCCTCGCCGAGCCGGGCGTGGGCTTGGTTCTAGCGGCCCGTCGACGAGACCGGCTTGAAGAGCTGGCCGAACTTTGCCGGGCGCGGGGGGTGGATTGGGTCGAAGCGTGCGAATGTGACCTCACCGACCTCGAATCCGTCCGGCGGCTGGGTGACCGAGTCGGCGAAACATCGGGTGGCGAGCTGTGCTTGGTGAATAACGCGGGCAATGCCGTTTTGAAGCCATTTTTGGAGATGACGCCTGAGCAGATCGAAAACCAGATCCAGGTGAATTTTGTGGGCCCCGCCTGGGTCACGCACGTCCTCCTGCCCCACGTCTTGGCGTCTCAAGGGCAGATTGTCAACGTCCTGAGTGTGGCGGCGACGATGCCACTGATGGGGGCGACTGCTTACGGGGCGGCCAAAGCGGGGAGCCATTTGATGGCCCGCAGCCTCGCACTGGAGGTCCGCAAGCGCGGAGTTCGCATCACGAACATCCATCCGGGCGCGACCGATACCCCGATTTGGGAGGGCCAGGATTGGCGACCCGCTACCGACTCGATGCTACCGGTCGCTGCCGTCGCCGAGGCGATTCGGGACGCCCTCTGTTCTCCGCGAGATCGAGCCCTCGACGAGATCGTTCTGATGCCACCCGGTGGATTGGGTTAGAACCGGACGATCTTCAGCGACGTCTCGACGATTTGGTCGACAGACGGGAGAACGTGCAGCTCAAGCGGCTTGGCCCAAGGCACCGGAGTGTCCATTCGGGTCAAGCGGAGCGCCGGGGCGTCGAGATGCTCGAAGCAAAGTTCGTTGACTCGGGCGACGATCTCACCAGCAAAGCCGCAAGTGCGCGGGGCCTCATTGACCACCAGCACCCGGTTCGTCTTCTTGACGGAGTTCACGATCGTCTCCTCGTCCAGCGGGTTGAGCGAGCGAAGGTCGATGACTTCGGCGCTGACCCCTTGGTCGGCGAGCTTTTGCGCTGCGTCAAGACAGTGATACACGTTTTGACCGTAGGTCACCAAGGTGATATCGGTCCCTTCGCGGCGGATTTTGGCCTTGCCGAGCGGGATGATGTACTCCTCTTCGGGAAGCTCTTCCTCGATGTCGCGCATGCGATAGAGGTTCTTGATCTCGTAAACCAGGACGGGATTCGGATCGCGAAGCGCCGCCTTCATGAGGCCCTTGGCGTCGTAGGGAGTCGAGGGGCAGATGACTTTGATGCCGGGCGAATTCAAGAACCAGGCCTCGTTCATCTGGCTGTGATAGAGCGCACCGCCGGAATAAGCTCCGGCCGGACCGCGCAGCACGATCGGCATGCTGACTTCGCCCGCGGTTCGATAGTGGTAGGTCGCCATCATATTGACGATCTGGTCAAATCCGCACGAGATGAAGTCGATGAACTGCATCTCGACCATCACGGTCTTGCCGGCGAGCGCCATGCCCACCGCCGACCCGCAGATCGCGGCCTCGCTGATCGGAGCATCGATAACACGACTCGCGCCATGCTTGGCTTGGAGGCCTTCGGTGACGCCAAAAGCTCCGCCGAGGATGCCGATATCTTCGCCGATGCAGATCATGTTTGGGTTCTGCGTCATCTCCTCATCGATCGCCTCCTTGAGGGCGGTGAGGTAGTTCTTCTTTAGCGTTGCGGGGGCGTCAGCAGTCACACTCATTCGTCTGTTTCTCTTTGGTTCCTGGGTCAGTCTTTAGTTGGTCTCTCGGAAAACCCACATCGCGCCTTCGGCGGCATCGGGCAGCGGGCTCTTGATCGCGTACTCGACGCCTCGCTTGAGGTATTCGACCACTTCGGGCGGAAAATCTTCGTCTTTGGTTTGAGGTGCGCCTTTGCCTTCGGCGGCGTACTGAGCAGCTTCGGCTTGGGTCATCATCCCTTTTTCGACGAGAATGCGCTTGCAAACGGCGATGGGGTCGCGCTCGCGTCCTTTGTTGACATCGTCGGTGGGGCGATAGCGAGCGGCTCGATCATCGTCGTGGTCGCCGTGACCATAAGCGCGGAAGGTTTTGCATTCGATGATGCTGGGTCCGGCACCGGTTCGGGCATATTCGACGGCAGCGACCATCTTGTCGTAAACGTCAAAGACATCTTGACCGTCGGCCACCCAGCCTGGGATGCCATAGCCATCGGCTCGGCGAGCGAAGTCTTCGAGGGGATACTCCAAGTGAGTCGGAGTCCCGTAGGCCCACTGGTTGTTCTCGATGATGGTGATGACCGGGAGCTTGTGCACGGCAGCGAAATTGATCGCTTCGTGAAAGACGCCTTGAGCGGTCGAGCCCTCTCCGTTGTAAGTCACGACGACGGCGTCGCCTCCATCGAGCTTGTTGGCATAGGCCAGACCGGCGGCGACGGGGATCGTTCCCGCGAGCATCGAGGTCGAGTGGATGATGTGACCCGACTTGCTGCCGATGTGCGACCAGTTGTCGCGTGCTCGTCCGGGTGAGCCAGATCGGCCCCAAACTTGGCTGCAAACTTCTTCGACCGTCATCGCGATGCGGTCGTCTTGGCCCCATTTGCCTCGGAGGTCCTTCATGAAGAATGCCGGCATGTCTCGGTGGATCGGACTGATCCAGTCCGTCGACTTGAGGGCATAGAGCGTCCCCGCCAAAATCGCTTCCTGATTGTGCGACGAGTAGAGCGTCCCGGTCAGTCGGCCTCGGCGCTTTTCCTTGATGAGTCGCACATCGAAATAACGGGCCAGGTAAAGGTGCTTGAGCAGTTCGAGATGCTCTTCTTTGGTCAGGAGATCGCTAGGCCGCGCCGGAGAGGCGGTCTTCGGAGGAGCGCTTTTTTGTGCTGGCATGGTGAAAGGGTCCCGCTTCGGGGGGAATTCCGAATATTGTACCTAAAAGGATCGGCTTTTGGCGGTCGTTCAGAGAGGTTTGAAGTTTCCTCAGCGCCCTCTTTTTCGGTCGAGAGATCGGCCCTGGCAAGAATGCGGTTCTGGCGCTTGAGGCAACCAACGGCGTCATGGGGTCGGTATAGTCAAGGACCTATGTTGGCCACTCTTTATGCTCTTTCGGTCCTGGCGAGTGCCCAAGCTGCTCCTCCAGCAACTCCGGCAACTACGGCGACATTCCCAACCCCGATGCCCCTCAAGACGCTCCGAGGCGAGTTGACTCTCGAAGATCTGTTTCCTCGAAAGTCGTACTTTGGCAAGACCGCCCGAGGCATGGAGTTCTCGTTCGACGACCGGTACGTTGCTTACCTTTGGAATCCCTATGACGACCGCGGCTTCGACCTGTACGTTTTAGATCGGCGGACCGGGAAATCCGAGCGAGTGACGAGCTTGGACGTCATGGCCACCTTTGATCGGCGCATCGCGGCGATGAAGGAGCAGATCCAAAAGGACAACGAGGAAGAGAAGAAGATGCTTCAGATGAACGATCTGGAGTATCGAGAGTTCATGATCAAGCGGCGGACGGACACGAGCCGGCGAAACGCACCACCCCCTTATCCGGGCATCAGCGAAGTCGCCTGGGCGCACAAGAGTCACGATCTGATCTTTGGTTATGCAGGCGACCTCTTTCGGTGGAAGCCGGGCGGGAAAATTGAACGACTGACTCGCACCCGAGATTCCGAATCGGCGGTGGAATGGCTCCCCGACGACAGCGGTTTCTATGTCTTTCGCGACGGCGGGCTTTTCCGGATGCGGTTTTCGAGCGGCGTCTTGGAGCAGTTGGACCCGGAACTCCCGGACGGGCATCGGTTGGGCACGTACGACGTCTCCCCCGATGGACGCTGGATGATGGTTCGTGCCTGGCGTGCGACCGGTCAGTATCGACAAGTCGAGTGGATCACCTATCGAAATCGATTCGCCGAAGTCCGACGGTCTGCTCAGTATTGGGGTTTTCCGGATGACAAGGTGCAAGAAGAGTCGGTGCTTTGGCTTTACGACTTAAACGACGATCCGGCCGTCAATCCCAAGCACGATGGGAAACCTTGGGAGCTCTGGCGCTGGAAGAGCGGGACCGATATCTTGGACGTCAGCATCCACACGCAGCCTTGGTCGGCAGATGGCAAAAAGTTTGTTTACTCTTCCTCTTCACAACGCAACAAGACGATCGATCTCCATGTCGTCGATTTAGAGAAGAAGGCCCAAGAAACAGTTTACAAATCACGATCTGACGGAGAGCCGAGTTCGGCCGACTTCTGTCGTCCTTTCTTCGCTCCGGATGGGCAGTCCGTCGTGGCGATGCTGGAGCAAGGCGGCTTTCGAAATGCTTGGCAAATTAACCTCACCCTCAAGACAGCGACGCCCTTGACGGCAGGTGACTTCGAATCCTATCCCCTGGCGATGACTCCCGACAGTCAGAATCTTTTGGTGGCATCACAGCGAGACAGCATGGCTCGGCTGAACGTTTATCGAGTGAATCTGCAGAATGGTGGCTGGACGCGGCTGACGGAAATTGTGGGAAATTGGTCTATGCCGACGGTCAGTCCAAGTACCCAAAGTTTTGCGACGACGATGATCGCGTGGGACCGTCGTCCAGAGCTCTTTGTCCAAGGAACTTCTACTCCAGAAAAAGCCGCGCCGATCACTCAATCTCACCGAGATGGATTTGAGAAAATCCAGAAGCTCAAGCCCCAACTCTTTTCGTTTAAGAATCGACACGGACAAACGGTTCACGGCTTTAAGTTCTTGCCCAAAGATCATAAGAAAGGCCAAAAGAGGCCCTTGCTTCTCTATGTCTACGGCGGACCACTCGCGAGCCCGATGGCGAAGACGATCAATGATGGAAACTTTGGAAGTTCGGAATATCGATTCCACATGTTTTTAGCTCATGAATTGGGCTACGTCACGGCGGCGATCGATCCTCGGGGACAAACCGGACTCGGCGCCGAGTTCGGAAGAGCTAACTTTGAGCAGGCCGGGAAGCCCCAAGTCGAGGACTTGAGTGACGCGGTTTTCTACCTCGAAAAAGAGGTTGGAGTCGATCGGAATCGAGTCGGAATTCATGGCTGGTCCTTCGGAGGATTTCAGACCATGATGTGCATGTTCACCGCTCCTGATGTTTTCAAACTCGGGATGGCCGGAGCCGGTCCGACTGAGTGGCAAAATTACAATGCTGGATATACGGAGATGGTGATCGGAGAAGCCCGCGAAGGCAAGCCCGAGGACCTCGATAAGTTTTCACTCACTCACTTGGCCAAAAATCTGCAAGGTGACCTCATGCTTATGCACGGGATGGAAGATGACAACGTTCTCTTTCAGCACGCGATTGCGGTTTACCGAAAGCTGTTGCAATACGGCAAAGGTCCCCTCGTTGAATTCGTCGTTGACCCAACCGGAGGCCACGGCATGGGCGGCGATATGGATACCCGAGATCGGCACGCGATCTACCTCTCTTATCTCATGCGAAAGTGGGGTGTTTGGAAGCCATAATTCGGGCTCCTCAGCACGAAACATCGGGGCCCGTTTGGGGCCCCGGTGTTTTTCGTTTACCAGGTCGTTTCGACGGTAAATTTAATCGTCTGAGTTGCTCCCGGTTTAACAGTCACCTCGAACTGAACAGTTTCAGCATTCGGGCGAGTGAAATCGACGTTGTGGCTGATGATCTTGTGCTCGGCCCAAAAGCGCTCGATCACCGTCACGGTTTCCGATTCTTTCTCTTTTCGATTGCGAATTTCGATCAAGAACGATTCGCGGGCGCCTCGCAATCGATTCCGATCCGCTGGATCGCGAATCCACTCAAAGGACGTCCGCTTTCTTTCGGCGACAATGTCAAACGCTCGACCGACGACGAGCGAGATTTTCTCATCTCGCGGAGTGTGATCAATTTCGTCCTCTCCTAAGAGCTGGACGGCTCCGCTGCTGTCTCGCTGAAAGACCTTGAAGACTCCTTGCGGAAACGGCATGCCGAGCTTTTGCTCCTTTGAGTTCACCAGTTCCAGCCGGATTTGGGGCTTGATGAGTCCCGTTCCCACTTCCCCTTCGCTCGGGCGATACCCTTGCATGTTCATCATCGGATCGACAATGAGTCGTTTGGTGACAGGAACATCTACGGCTTCAAAGAGTGAAACTTGCTTGATTTCGTTGTTGCGAACTGTCGCCGGACGTTGGAGAGTGTAGAGGTGATAGTCTGCAAAGGCTTCTTGGTTAAATCCCTTATCCGCCATCGAAGCAGCTTCTAGCCCACCTGGTGATCCTCGCATGCCCGCCCGTGGGGGCTGGACTCTTTCGACTTCGCCCGCGAGGAGCTTCAGCTTCGCATCGGTCCAGGTCGCTCCCGACCGGTTGGTGAGCGTCACCCAAGACTTCAGGTCGCCTTTTCCACCCGCTTGGTCGAGAGTAAGGACGTAGTCGGCACGCCAACTGGTCCCTTGAGTGATGTAACTCAGCTCGACGGTGTTTGATCCCGCTTCTTCGGCGACGAGGTCCCAGAGCAAAGTCGGCTTGCTGATGAGGCCTTCGGGGATCGATTGGACTTCGATTTCACCCGAGGGATTCAGCAAAATCCGGCCGTCGTTGGTGCGCATCACCATGCCGTTGTACTGCATCGACGAGCCGCCATTCGCACTGCCGACCACCGCGGTTGGAGAGCTCATTAAAGTCCCGACGATTCGCTCCTTGTCTCCGTTTGGCAGCACGCGATTCAGAATGATCGTTTGTCCGACGGCCTTAGCGAGGATCGCTTCGACGTTGATCAGGTCAAACTGGTAACTCTGTTCAAGGACCGTCAATGATCCGGGCTTGGTGAGACTCCGAATCCCGACGCTTGTGGGTTCAATCAACGCAGCCACATCCTCGATCCGGATCGATTGACGCCCTGGTTTCAGCGTGATCGGTCGAACCTCTTTCACTAAGGCGAAACCGCCGTTATAGATCGTAATTTCGGTGGATGGCGGTTGTTTGGGGTCCATACTTGTTTCGGGAGTCCGGCTCGGGTGGAGGGGGGCCGCCGAAAGAGCCACCCCCAGTAAAAACGATGAAATCATGCTTCAAACCTCCGGTATAGAGTTGGACGCACGGTCGTACCCGGAGGTGTCAAGAGTCAGCCTATGCGGGGATCTGAGACAACTCGGATTTCAGGACGTTGATCCAGTCGATGTTCTCGGGATCGACGCCGTTGAGCGCCGCCAGATACAGCGAAACAAAATCGCCCTTTAGCACGAGCGTGAGCATTCGCTCAAGCAATCGGTCGCCTTCGGCTTGGACATGGTGTTGGATCGGGCACACGGACCGAATCAGGTCCAGCGTGACTCGATCCCGCGCCTTCATCTTGTCGGTTTCGGCCCCGTCTTGGAGGACGACACACACCCAGTTTTGGACGCCTTGGCCGTCGGCGCGCACCCACCCAAGAATCTCGTTGTGATTCAGTTCGGGGAACGCATTCGCAAAGGTCATGTTCTTCGCGTTCTCGTTGATCTGACCTTTCCATCGATTCGCGACGACCGCTTGCCACGACCCGAGCCCGTAGAGCACCGAGAGCTTGCCATGCATTGACTGCGCCATTTGCTTGGCCGAGTTCTCGACAAATCCGACCTCAATGCGGTGGCCCTGAACAACCTGACGCAAGCCGGCAAATGCGGCGGCAAAATCTTGCCGAGGCAACAGCCCCATGGCCTCGCACGCCGCAACTACGGGGATGCAGAGCAAGCCCAACGCGGTGCGCGGCGGCTGACCTGCCGGGATCAAAATGAGGGGATCGCCATTTTTCCGAGCGAGCTCGGCCAACTGGCCGCCCGACGTCAGAACGACCCTTTTTGCGCCTGCGGCCCGAGCTGATTCATAGGCCGCGAGCGTTTCTTCGGTGTTGCCGGAGTAGCTGCTGGCAAAAACTAAGGTCTCTGGCCCCACCCACCCAGGCAAAACGTAGTCGCGATTGACTTGGAACGGGAGCTTGCCTTCGGCTTCGAAAAGGCACTTTACAAAGTCGCCCCCTACAGCCGAGCCGCCCATCCCGGTCAGAAGGACTTGGCCGACCCCGGTCAGAGTCGGAAGAGTCGCTTCGCGAGCCAGACCGAGCGCCAACTCGCACTGGTCAGGAAACTCACAGGTAAGCCGATACATCTCCTTCGGGTCGAGCCGAAGGACGTACTCCTTTTGATCCAGAGCGTGCATGCGTTATTCGTCGGCGAACGGGTCGAACTCGTCGTCCACCGGGCCGGCAGCGACGGCGGCCGTCGGAGCGGCACTCGTACCTGCGCCAGGAGATCCCGCATCGTCACGGGGTCGGTCCATCGCCTGAACGCTGTCGGCGACGACTTCGACCACCTCTCGGTTGGTTCCGTCGGAAGCGGTGTATTTGCGACTTTGCAATCGACCCTCGATTCCCACGAGCCGACCTTTGGTCAGGTAGTTCGCAACGTATTCGGCTTGGCGCTCCCAAGCAATGATTCGGAAGAAGTCTGCGTCCGGCCCCCCATCGGTCGGCTTGATTCGCTTGCTGACGGCGAGGCTAAAGTCCACCACGGCCTTTCCGGTCGTTGTGTGGCGCATTTCCGGGTCGCGGGTGAGGCGACCCACCAGCACGACTCGGTTGATCACGCCTCTTCCTCCCGCAGGAAGATTCGGTGTCGAATCACGTCGTCGCTGTTTCGCATTTGTCGGTTCAGCTCAGCCGGAACCTTGCTTTCAGCTTCAAAATGCATCAGGATGTAGTTTCCTTCTTTGTGGCCATCGATTTCGTAGGCCAGCTTGCGGCGATCCCACTTCTCCGCCTTTTCGACGGTACCGCCCTCTTTTTCAACGATCGACTTGAACTTGTCGGCGATCTTGCTGATGTTTGCATCATCCAGAGTGGGGGCGACGATATAGAAGGCTTCGTATTTTCGAGTATTCACAGGCTTGCTTTCTCCTCTCTCTGGGCTTAAAGAATCCGGTTGTAGCCGGACCAGAGAGGCTGATCTATGGATTGTACCCTGCCTCGGCGCCGGAACGGGAGACCCGGCCCCGCTACCCCCAGCTAGGTAAAATGCGGGCTCACATGGACCTGAAAAGCACCCTGAATCTGCCCAGCGCGGGCTTCACGATCCCGATGAAGGCCGACCTCCCTCAGCGAGAGCCGGAGATTCAAGCCCGCTGGCGCGAGTTGGGGATCTATCACGCCATTCGCCAGGTCCGGGAAGGGTGCCCGAGTTTTGTTCTGCACGACGGGCCGCCGTATACGAACAACCCAATCCACCTGGGGACGGCCTTGAATAAGGTCCTGAAGGACTTCGTCGTGAAGTCGCAGTCGATGATGGGCTACCGAGTGCACTACGTGCCCGGCTACGACAATCACGGTCTCCCGATCGAACAGACCGTGATGAAGGGGTTTCAAGAGCGTAAGGAGACTCCTTCCCAGGAAGAGCTTCGACGAGCTTGTCGGGCCCATGCCGAGCAGTATGTTCAGATTCAGTCGGAGCAGTTTCAGCGGCTCGGGGTCTTTGGGTTATGGGAGAAACCTTACAAGACGATGGCCTACGAGTTCGAAGGGCATCTTGTTCGAGTCTTTTCTCAACTGGCTCTGAGGGGATACGTCTATCGAGGGCTCCGTCCGACTTTGTGGAGTCCGACCGCCCAAACCGCGCTGGCCGACACAGAGATTATTTACAAAGACAAAGTTTCGACGTCGATCTATGTGCGCTTTGCGTTGCGCGACGATCCGAACCAAATCCTCCAAGGTTACGACAACGTTTTTGCGATCATTTGGACCACAACTCCTTGGACTCTGCCAGCGAACCTAGCACTGGCTTTTCATCCTGAACTGAGCTATGCCTTGGTTCGGGTCGGAGGGGAGCACTATCTGATGGTCCAAGACCGAGTTCAAGCACTCGCTGAGACATTCGGTTGGAGTGACTTTGAAGTTGTCGACTCCTGGGAGGGTGTGAATTTTTCGGGAATGCTCTTTGATCATCCGTTCTTTGATCGAGAGTCCCGAGGCGTGGTCGCCGATTACGTCACTGTCGAAGATGGGACCGGAATTGTTCATACGGCTCCGGGGCACGGGCGCGACGACTTCTACACCGGTCAGCGAAACGATCTTCCGGTGCTTTGCCCGGTCAATGAGCGCGGCGTGATGACCGAAGAGGCCGGACCTTTTGCAGGTATGTTTTACGAAAAGGCCAACCCCGCTATCTTGCAGACCTTGCAAGAATCGGGAGCCCTTATGAAGGCAGAAGAATTCACGCACAGTTATCCGCATGCTGAGCGAGACGATCAGCCCGTCATCTTCCGCGCGACCGAACAGTGGTTTGTGAATATGGACCACGAAGGTTTGCGCGAAAGTATGCTGCAAGAGATTGATCAAGTTCGATGGTTCCCCGAGCATGGTCAAAATCGAATTCGATCGATGGTGGGGGGCCGACCGGATTGGTGTATTTCTCGACAAAGGCCCTGGGGCGTAGGCATCCCGGTCTTCTACGGCGCCGAGTCCAAAATTCCAGTTCTGGACCCGGTGGCCTTTGAATCGGTGGAGCAGGTTGTGAGCCGTCATGGGTCTGATGCCTGGTTCCAAATGCCGCCGGCTGAGATTCTCCCGGCAGGATACAAGCATCCGGAGACGGGCGAAACAGAGTTTGTGAAAGAGACCGACGTTTTGGATGTTTGGTTTGACAGCGGGTCCTCTCATCAGGTGGTCTTTCGAAGTGGCTCCCCCGAGTGGGAAGGCGCACTCCCGGCTGATCTTTATCTCGAAGGATCTGATCAACATCGGGGCTGGTTTAACAGCTCTCTTGTGATTTCCACAGCTCTGGAAGGTCAAGCCCCCTATCGCGAAGTTGTCACGCACGGATTTGTGCAAGATGAACAGGGTCGAAAGATGTCCAAGCGATTGGGCAACATCATTGATCCGATTGCCGCAAGTGATCAATATGGGGCGGATGTTCTGCGACTTTGGGTCGCCAGTGTGGATTATCAAAACGACGTTCCTTGCGGCGACGCCCTCCTGAAGAAAATTGGCGATGATTACCGCAGAATTCGAAATACACTGCGATTCTTGCTGAGTAACTTAGAAGACTTTGATCCTTCGGAGATTACCGAAACTTTCTTGCCCATTGACGAGTGGATTTTGGAACAGACCGATCTGCTCGTGCACGATTGTGCGGCCGACTTCGATCGGGCTGAGGCGCGAGACCCCGAAGATCGAAGTGCCTATGCGCGCTACGATTTTCGAGAGGTTGCGACCGCGATTCATAACTTCTGCGTCGGTCCGCTGAGCGGGTTTTATCTGGACGTCACGAAGGATCGAATGTATTGCGACGGGAAGGACTGGCCCAGTCGGAAAAGTGCCCAAGCAGCGTGCTATTTGGTGTTGCTGAAACTTTGCAAACTTGTTGCCCCGATCTTAGTGCATACCGCCGAGGAGGTTTATCAAAGGATTCCTCATTCCCATCGGCTCGATTCGATTCATCAAGAAACGTTTGAGATTCCGACTGCCGACCGACTGGCTCAGATCGAGGGGAGTCCCCTTCAAGTCGACTTCGCACTCCTCTTGGAGATTCGCAGCGAGTTGAATGCCGCCCTCGAGATTTGGCGAGCTGAGCACGGGGTCAAGGATTCTCAGGATGTTTGGGTGCGGTTGACGGGCGACGAGACGGCTCTGTCGACGCTTCGCCGATATCAAGACGATCTCGCCACGTTCTACAAGGTGAGCGGAATCGAATTGCACTCGGGAGAGCCTCGGTTTGAATTCGAGCTCAGCCCCTATCCCAAGTGCGAACGTTCGCGAATTCGCCGCCCGGATGTCGCCCAAGTCGGCGAACATTGGCTCACCGCTCGCGACCGACGGGCCTTGGGGATCACCGGATGAGTTCACCTTCTCCTCTTCCCGATGCCTCGCTGGGCTCTGAGACCTCGGCCCGTCGAAACGCGGTCCAGTTGTGGTTGGTCCTGTTTCTCGGACTCTTAGCCGTCGATCAGGTCGTCAAAGCTTGGGCCCGCTGGGCCGCTGATTGGACCGAGGGGCGATCCATCCACGCGCTTTGGCCGGGTGTTTTTGAACTCAAACTCGTCTACAACGAGGGGATCGCCTTCGGAATGTTGCAAGGGCACGGGGTGTGGCTGACTCCGATTGCGGTCGTGATCGCGCTGTTTGCGTTTGCGTTCAGTTGGAAGCACCCGCATGAGAACAAATGGACTCACGTCGGAATGGCGGTCCTGGCGAGTGGGGCGGTTGGGAATCTGATCGACCGGCTCTGGATGCAGAAGGTCACCGACATGTTCTGGATCCGGGCGATCAATTTTCCGGTCTTCAATATCGCCGACGTCTGCATCACCGTCGCGGCGGCCCTTCTAGGAGTGATCTGGGTTCGGGAATCCGCTCAGGCGATGCGAGAGTCGAGGCGCGCCTCAGTCGAGGCCGACGCGAATCCCAGCTCCCGAGCCCCTGCAACCGAACCTGATCCCGCGGAGTAGTGCGAGGTATGAGAAGAACTCCTGTTCCGCCGGGTTCGGTGGGTTGGATCGTCTTGGCTGCCGCTGCGATCCCGATTTTGATCCGGTCCGCCAAGCCCCTGGCGCGCAAGATCGGTCAAGGACTCCGAAAGGTCGGAGAACAACTGGAGCAAGCGGTCGAAGAAGTCCGCAAGGACGCTCCTGTGAACGCCGAAGTGGTCGTGGAAGAGCCGACGACGACCGATTCTGATGCTGGTTCCAACACCCGTGAAGAAGTGCCGCCCTCGGCGGCCACTCGCACCCGGGCACCCCGGCCAAGGCGCTCCACCGCCGACGTCAAGGGTCCCCGCGCCCGGCGCAAGCCTACTGCGAAGCCTCCAGCGAAGTAGCCCGGCAGTTTTCAGCGGTCGGGCGCCCACCCCCAGGAGTCGAAGAAAAACTCCAACATTCGGCTGAAATTGAGCGCGGTGTGCCCTTGGTCGGGGCCTACCTGAACCTCGAACGACTTTCGGGCGCGTTGCAGTTCGCCGATGAGCTGAAGACTATTGGACGGATGGACGTTGTTGTCGGCGGTGCCCCAGAAGATCATGAGCCGCCCCTTGAGGTCTTTGGCGTAGGTCATCGCGCTGCTGAGTCGATAACCTTCGGGATTCTCTTGAGGCGTACGCATGTAGCGCTCGGTGTAGATCGTGTCGTAGTTGCGCCAGTCGGTGACGCTGCTGGAGCCAGAAGCGGCGGTGAAGAGGTCCGGATAGCGCAACAAGGCTATAATCGACGCGTAGCCGCCATAGCTCGTCCCGTAGATCCCCACCCGCTTGGGATCGACGATGCCTCGATCCACAAGGGCCCGGACGCCTTGGGCTTGATCGTCGATTTCAACCTGACCGAGTTTGAGATAGGCCGCATCCTTGAAGGCGCGTCCGCGCCCGCTGGTCACTCGCCCTTCGAATCGAGCGAGCAACCAGCCGAACTCGACGGTCGCATCTGGAGTTTCAAAACGCTCGACATAGCCGCTCGGCAACGGTCCGCCGTAAACGCTCACCAAGAGGGGGAATTTCTTGTCGGGACTGAAATCGCTCGGCTTTTCGAGATAGCCGTAGAGCTGAGTTTTGCCGTCATTGGCCAGGGTGATGACACGTTCAAGAGTTTGTCCGCCGAGACGGCGAAACTCGGTGAGGTCGCTTTCGGCCAGTCGCTTGAGGACTTTGCCGTCTCGGTTGACGAGCTGAATGATCGGGGGTGAATCGATGTCTTCGGAGGTCAGGACGACGCCGTCGCCCGTCGGAGAAATCTGCGCTCGATGCGACAGCTCTGGATCGCTCACCCGGACGTCTTTGCCCGTTTTGAGGTCGATCCGGTGAATCTGCATGAGGTAAGGATTCGGGGCACTCCGCGCTGCCACCCAGACTTCCTGGCGAGGAAAGTCGAACTGGAGGATGCGATCGACTTCAAACGGGAACGACGTCAGTTGCCGAAACTCACCCGACTTGAGATCGACCCAGCTGAGATTCTGGAACCCGGTTCTCTCCGTCATCCAGAGCATCTTGTTTCGATAGGCGGGTGCCTGGTCGATCTGAGGATGTTCGTCGAGGAAGGTCCGGTCGGGCAGATTCTCCACCCAGCCCCGGGGATTGTCTTCTCGAACAAGGACACGGACTTTTTGGGTTTTGGGGTCGATCGCGCAAAACTCCATTACGTTTTGCCAGCGGTTCGTGCGGTGGAACAGGAGCTCTTGGCCCTCTGGCGACCAGCGAATGCCGTAGACGTAGTGCCCGAGCCCCTCGTCAAAGGGCCGCCCATCGCGGACGGACAAGACCTGCGCCTTTTGAGTTTTTCGGTCATACACCCACAGGTCGACCACGGGATTCGGGGTCCCGGCTTTGGGATAGGCCTCGATGTCCAGCGTTGATTGAATCTGTCGCTGGTTGAGGGTCAAGAAGTAGTCTGCGACCTGTGTCTCGTCGAACCGATAAAACCAGAGCGTTTGGCCGTCGGGCGACCAACCCATCGCCTCGTTTTGGGAGAGTTCTTCTCCGTAGACCCAACTGGCGGTCCCGAATTTGATCCGACTGGCGGCTCCCGCCGAATCGGTGATCTTCGTCAAGTCGCCGTCTTTGGGCCCGATCCAGACATTGCCGTCTTGGTAGACGGCTCGAAAGTTCTCGTCTGGAGTCCATGCGGTCGTGAGCTGGCGACCCCGTCCCGGGCTCCCGCCAGGCCGCCGCACCGAGGTCGGGCCGGGCTCGATTTCGGGCATCGCGGGGACCCCTTTTTCGCGGCCGGTTTTCAAGTCGATCTGGACAATTTTCTCTCCCAGAGTCACGGCGAGAGCCTTCCCTTTCTCGGCCCATCGGTAATTGGCTGAGGCCAAGCGCACGGCCCCTTTGATTTTCGGTCCCAGGTCCCGATAACGGTCATAGCGGGGCATCAGGGACAAACGATCTTGGGCGAGTCCGTGGGCACTTCCAGCGACCACGAGGAACCCCAGCGCGAGCCGAGACAGGACGTTCATGAGTCCATCTTATCCCGCTCGCGGTGGATTTTTTTGCCCGAGGTCGTTTGGAGAGGAGGTCTACCAGCGGCATCAATACCAGAACTGTCCCAGAAAAGGGGGAGAATGATTGGTTTTGGCCTAAATATAGCGTATCCTAGAGGAGTATCTGGCTTGCCTCAAGGCAGGCGCATTTTTTGGCGAGAGGAGCATCGTTTTGAATCGAAAAATTTTTTCCCGATGGGGCGTCGTCGTGGCGCTGGTGGCAGTCGCGTTCACTTCGGCCCAAGCCCAGTTTGTCTATGGGACCAGCTTCGAGTCGTTCCAAGGGTTCACGGCGAATCAGACACTGGACCAACAAGGGTTCGACGGCCTCGGTGTTTGGACGGCCACCCCGCCTGAGAACGCGTATGTTGTGGATGAAGCAGCCCGTTCTGGAACTCAGAGCGTCCGGCTCTATCCGGCTGAAACCGGCCAGACTGATGCCAACAAGATCATCAGCATTCGGAATTTAACCCAACCGATCGTCAATGGCCAGGTCAGCATGATGGTGGGAAGCAATTGGTTCCCCACCAGCACCCAATCAGCCTCGGCATTCACGAACTTCCAGTTTGTGAAGGGTAGCACCCCGGTTCAGATCATGATGGGGATGGAGCAGCTGTCAGGAGGCCCGGCGAGAATCAAACTTCGATTCATGACGACCCAGCCCGTGGACCTCTCGATTGTTGCTCCACTCACCCTGAATGCGAATCAATGGTACGACTTGAGGTTCGCCTGGACGTGGGGCTCTTCTCAGGTGGATTTCTTCGTGAACAACAACCTGATCGGCGGAATCAACAACTTCATCTGTAACTGCCCTCTCCGGTCGGATCAGATCTCTCTGTTCCACGCTCGATCTTCGAACGCGGGCGCGCAAGGTGCCTACTACGACGACCTGCAACTCGCCGCGGCCGTGCCCGAACCCGGGACTCTGGCGGCACTAGGCCTTGGGATGGCCTGGTTCGCTCGACGCCGACGGAAAGCCTGATCTAGTAATCCACCGGACGCAAGTAATACTCCCCAATGGACGTGGTGCTCATCATCGCGACCGTGGGGAGTCTCCTTTTCCAGTGGGTGGAGTCGAGCCTTTTGCGAACCAAGGCGATCTCGCCGCTGGTAAAGCCAAAGCCGGCGAGCTGATCTGACGAAAATCCTCGTAAGATGCCCTCCAGAATCCGGTCGGCTCGTTCGTAGCTGATCCCGAAGTCGCCTTCATCCGTTTGCCCCTCGATGAGGTCTGCGGTCGGCGGCTTTTCGATAATTTCCGAGGGCACGCCCAGTTCTTGGGCAAGTTGCCACACCTGAGTCTTATAGAGATCGCCGAGCGGATTGATGGGCGGGGCATCGTCGGCGTGCCAGGTGAAGTAGCCGAGGAGTCTCTCGGTCTTATTGCCGGTGCCGAGTGGCAACCCCCGAATCGCCATCGAATGGTCGAAGATGGCGATCATTCGGCAACGAGCACAGATGTTTCCGATTCGGACAGGATCGACCGGCGCCGCGCACGCCCCGAGATACCCCTCGACCATCGACGTGATCTCGAGCGTTTGCTCTTGGACACCCAATGCCTCGACCACGAGCCTCGCATGGTCTAGGCTCTGCTTGGAGCTCAATCGATAAGGGAGCCGAAGGCAAAGGACATTCTCCGGGCCGAACGCTTCGGCTGCCAAGTAGGCGACGACCGCAGAATCGACTCCGCCCGAGAGCCCCAGAACGACCCGGTCCATCTTTCGGCGGCGCTGAACCTCGTCGCGAAGAAACGCGACCAGCCAAGCCTTGACCAAGGGGGTATGAATCCTTAGAGATCGCGGCGAAGTCGGATCAAAGCTCTCGGCACGCACCACTGGGACTGCCATTTCTGTTCTATTTTACGGCGTTGCGGGTCCTTTGTCCCAAGCGTCGCATCCTCGGGCAGTCAAAAAGCGTTACTCTGAGTGTAGAGGTTTCTGAATTCACCATGTCCAACGTCGTAAAATTCATCCTGTTTGTGGTCCTGGGCATCATCGCCCTTTCCGTTATCTTGAACTTGGTCAGCGGCCTCTTGGCGTTGCTCTTCAAGATCGTGGTGCCGCTCCTGATCATTGGCGGCGTGGGCTACCTGGTTTACCGAGTCATCGACCGTAAAGCCTTGGGTCGCGGACCTCGAAGTATTCGCTAAGCCAGTCCACGGAGTAAGATCGAGCCATGTCTGCGGCATGGCTCTCCATACTCCTTCTTCTTGAACCCTCGGGCTCGGTCACCCGAGATGAATACGGGGTCCCGCTCGTGGCCGCTTCGAGCCGAGTCGATGCCTGGTATTGGGCGGGGCGAGCCGTGGCCCAAGACCGGCCTTGGCAACTCGAGATTTCTCGACGTTCGGCCCGCGGCAAGCTCGCCGAAGCCCTGGGCGAGGCGGGGGTAAGCTCCGACCGCGAGGTCCTCCGCACCGGCTACACCGATGCCGAGTTGCAGAAGCAGTTCGACTCGATGAGCGCTCCGACGCGCCAAGAGTGGAATGCCTATGCCCGAGGGATCACCGATGAGTTCGCAAACCTGGAGGCCGCGGGGCGATTGCCCGAGGCTTTTCGAGTGAACTCTGTCCGTCCTGAGCCTTGGTCGGTGCTGGATTCCGCCGCCATCGCCGTGCGCATGGCCCGGCTTTTCGGCACTGGAGGCGCCGGAGAGCTGCGAAACACTCTTCTATACCGATATCTGCAAGGCCAGAAGATTCAAGATCAACTTCTGGATGCCTTCGAGGACCTTGCTTGGCAACTTGACCCCAATACGATTCCGACGGTGCCCCCCGAGGACGATCCGATCCGACGTCCACCGGTCCTTTTCCAATTCACCCAGGCCGACACGAAACGACAATTAGCGGCGTTGCCTCCCTCGAATGTGCTTGAGCTGATGCCGGCGATTCGGCTGGCCGAACACCGGCAGGAACGGTGGGTCGCGGAGCAAAACAATGTCCTCTATAAGTCCGGGAGCTACGCGATCGTCGTGGCCCCCAAGCGGAGTCGCTCGGGCCGCCCCTTGTTGCTGAGCGGCCCGCAGATGGGGCATCGGACCCCTTCCATCGCCTACGAAATGGCGATCCAAGCTCCGTCGCTCCAGGTCACCGGATTGTTGGTGCCGGGCGTCCCGACGATCTTGATTGGAGCGACGCCGCATTCGGCCTGGGGACTGACGAGTGGGATCGCCGACTTGGCCGACGTCGTTTTCAACCCGGTTCAAGCTGATGGGACGATCTTGGTAGACGGTCGCGCGCAGCCGATTGAGCGGGTCGAGCGGACCTTGAAGGTTCGTGGCGGGGCGCCGCAATCGGTCATCCGCCAACGAACCTCGTTCGGTGTTGTTGTGCTCGAATCCGCCGCCGCCAAGGTGGTTTACAGCCTCAAGACGTCCCTGTGGATGCGAGAGCTAGCTGGGTTTGATCAGTTTCGAACGGCAGGAAGCCTCCGCTCCGTGGAGGATTTTCGGCGAGTCGCCGCGCGGGTTCCGGTGACCTTCAATCTCTTCTTTGCTCTGAATTCTGGGGAGATCGGATATTTTTATTGCGGCGATGTGCCGATTCGGGCTCCGGGCATCGACCCACGGTTCCCGACTTTGGGCAGTCGGAATTCGGCTTGGCGAGGCTTCGTGCCGAAATCGCAGATGCCCCATGTCGTGAACCCATCGGGCGGGCTCCTTTTTAACTGGAACAATCAACCCGCCGATTGGTGGCCCAACCTCGACACGCCTGCTTGGGGCAATGGGTTCCGGAACCAGCTTCTTGGCGAACAGATTCCTGAGGGCCTGCTGAGCCGGCGCGATCTTGAGAATGCAATTGAGCAGATCGCGCGGCGAGATTCGGAGACATGCGGACTCTTGCAACCTTGGATCGACCGCGCTCTTCAAAATCGGGACCCAGATTGGAGCCCGGTTGAAGTGGCGGCGGCGAAACTGCTGGTCGGCTACGACGGCCGGCGCGAAGCTGGTCAAAGTGCGCCCTTGCTGATGGCAAGCCTCCTTGAAACGCTCCGCGAAGAGCTGTTTGCCCCGCGACTCGGAACGTTTCTGACCCCGGCGAATCTGGCCATGGTCACGCAGGCTGCGGTCGTGCTCCGCGCTCTGGACGAGGACACGTTGGTGGATTTCTTGAGTGGGAGATCGGCTGAAGAGGTTGTCCGAGCCGCATTCCGAAAAGCCGTGACCCGAGTGGCGAATCGGGCGGGGCAAGACGTGTCGAAGTGGAAATTCGTGCCGAACTCGATCTCCGTGCCCGGTGAGCCGCCGATCCCGTACAGTGATCGGGGGACGTTCATCCAGATCGTCGAGCTTGGGCCGAAGAGCACGGTGCGAACGGTCCTGTCTCCCGGAATCGCCGAAGAGGGCCCCCACAGCCGAGACCAAGTCCCTCTGGCGCGAGCGTGGCGGACCAAGGTGCGTCAGCCAGGCTGGTGATCTTTCGCGGCGCGACCTCGTCGCTTGTGAACTTTGGAGGGCGCGACGTATCCGAGTACGTGATAGCGTTCGGCTTCGCCGGAAAGGTCACGGTTTTCGTGAATCCAATCCAGGAGCTCGGTCAGCCGTCGCCGAGCCTCGGGCAAGAGCTCCGGCGGGATTCGAACATAGCGACGACGAAGCATCGATCGGGTGAGGACCGACGGATCGGCCACCGCTTTGGCATGAAGATCTTCCATTTCGCGAACCATCTCGCGGGTTGTTGCTCGAAACGAGTCAAGCGACTCTTGCCGGTATTCCGGGGTGGACTGAGTCAGCTCGTGGCGAAAAGTTGCCATTGCCCAAGCGTAAAGGTGCTCGGTTCGAGATCGCTTCTTTTGCGTTCCGACCGCGCGCAGAAGGCCGACTTCGAGCAACGCTTGGGTGTGGTAATGGACAACCTGGGCCGATTTGCCCAGCTCACGAGCGACCTGGGCGGCTGCGCGACCTTCATTCGGAGCGTAGCACCAGAAGACTTGATGCCGTTCGACCGAGCTCAAACACTTGAGTTGATCGAGGCTGAGCGTGATGGATTCGAGCTGGTCGGGGAAAAAACTCAAGACTTAGAAAAGACGGAGGAAGGGTTCGTCTCGCCCCTTCCTCCCATTGGAGTACATGCCAAGAGCTCGGATTAGCTCGCCTTCGCTCGTCTCCTTCGGACGAGGGCCAAGGCCCCGAGTCCCAGAGCAGCCATGGTTGCGGGTTCGGGAACCGGCTGAGCGACGATCCGGACGTCGTCCACCTGGAAGGTGTTTGGGTCGAAGCCCCTTATAAAGAAACCGTCGGGCCCCGTTGAATCTGAGGTCCATAGGAAAGAGACCAACGACCAAGATTCAAGAGGAGTATCGATAGGAAACGAGTCGTAAGGGGTATCTCCGCCGATCTGGATCATGAGCCGATCGTCGCCGATGCCGTTGTTCTTGACCCACAGTGAGACATCGTAGGTCCAACCTGAGTTCGCGAAAAAGCTCTGCGAGATCGAGTTGAGAGAAGGACTCGAGCCAGCAAAGTTCGCCGAGAACGACCCCGTATGGGGGTCACTGACCACGGTCGGCAAGGTTGGTCCCGACACTGTCCAGTTCGAGAAATCCCCCGTTTCGAACCCACCATTCAGAAGCAGATTTGCGTGCGACGAAGCTGCCCCCGACAAGCACAAGGCCACCAAGGCCACTTTCTTGATTGAAATTTTCAACATATCCTCCATATTTGGACTATTTATAGAATATCACAAGTCATCATGAATCCGTACAAGAGGGAAAAAATTCCCCAGAACCTCGTGAAAATACGAGGGTCTGGGGCTGCGGTGGGTTCCGATGAGTCGAAGCGAAGAGCTAGCGCTCGCGTTTGAATTCGAAGCGTTGGGACTTTGAGCCGTCGGCGAGACTGATGGTGGCGGTCAAGATTCCTCGGGTGGAAAGCTCGTAGGTGATCCGCTGGGGGTAGTCATGTCGGGGGTTTTCGAAGTCGGCGCGCTGTGCTTCCAGCTTGGTGAGGACAAACTCGGTGGGTGGGCCTCCCCCGGGTTGGGCAATGTAGACGAGTCCGCCGTCTCGCTCGACGATGCGCAGAAACTCGAATGCGACCATCTTGTCTTTTGAGACCGTTCGAGCGGTGGCCAGCATCGCTCCGCCTTTGGGCGGGCTCCACCTTTCTTCAATCGACGTGGCCTGGCTTGTCCCCATCGTTCCTACCCAAGCTCCGGCGAGCCAATCCAACTGGCCAATTTTGGCCTGAGCAGGCGAAGGGCGGTGGGCCTCCATTCGGTTAGAGTCAACCTGTGATCCGCCCACATGGGTTGAATCGGAGGACATGGAGAACAGAGTTGAGCCTAAAGCCAAGAACGAAGAGACCCAGGAGATCATGACTGCGCGCTGGTGCATCGCTGTCAACTTACCCCAGGATGTCGGAATGTGCGGAATTCAGGGAGTTTCCTGATGATGAAGTCTGGAGCGGTCATACGCATGACCACCCCAATAAACAAAGAAGCCCACCTTGCGGGTGGGCTTGAAATTTTTATCTATCCGCGCAGCGTGCATATCTGCCGGGAGGTCACCCTCCAAGTACTTCCGCCGCTGAGAGGCTTAACTGCTGTGTTCGGGATGGGAACAGGTGTTTCCCTCTCGCCATGACCACGCGAATAGAAAGTTTATGTGATTGTCTCGCGGGGCGAGCAAGCACTTTGTAAGGTGCACATGTCGAATGAAACGGCGAAACGCAAGTTTGTAAGAGCTTGAATAGTGTAAGCCCTCGGACAATTAGTATCGCTTAGCTGCACGTGTTACCACGCTTCTACCTGCGACCTATCACCAGGTGGTCTTCCTGGGTCCTTACTAATATGGGAAATCTCATCTTGAGGTGTGCTTGGCGCTTAGATGCTTTCAGCGCTTATCACGACCCGACGTGGCTACCCTGCATCTGCGCCTGGCGGCACAACAGGTACACCAGAGGTCGGTTCACTCCGGTCCTCTCGTACTAGGAGCGACTCCTCTCAAATTTCCTACGCGCACAGTGGATAGGGACCGAACTGGCTCACGCCGTTCTGAACCCAGCTCGCGTGCCACTTTAATCCGTGAACTCCGGAACCCTTGGGACCTTGTACAGCCCCAGGATGTGACGAGCCGACATCGAGGTGCCAAACCATGCCGTCGCTATGAGCGCTCGGGCAAGATCAGCCTGTTATCCCCGGGGTAGCTTTTATCCGTTGAACCCTGGCGTGCCCACGCACCACCAGAGGGTCACTTAGACCGACTTTCGTCCCTGCTCGACTTGTTTGTCTCACAGTCAACCGCACTCTATACCTATACGCTCAACGCCTGATTTCCGACCAGGCTGAGTGCAGCTTTGTACGCCTCCGTTACTTTTTGGGAGGCGACCGCCCCAGTCAAACTACCCGCCACGGAGTGTCTTCGACCCGGATTACGGGCCAAGTTAGTTATCCAGATGTAGAAGGGTGGTGTTCCATTGGTGCCGAAGCTCCCACCTACGCTCTACATCTACATCCAAACAACAATCCGAAGGTGTAGTAAAGCTCCACGGGGTCTTTCCGTCCTACTGCGCGTAACCCGCATCTTCACGGGTGCTACATTTTCACCGAGCTTCTCGTTGAGACAGTTCCCAAGTCGTTACGCCTTTCATGCGGGTCGGTATTTAGCCGACAAGGAATTTCGCTACCTTAGGACCGTTAGAGTTACGGCCGCCATTCACTCGGACTTCACTTCAATGCTTCGGTTACCCTGACATCTCCGATTAATCTACGAGCATTGGGCAGGCGTCAGCCCCTATACATCGGCTTTCGCCTTAGCAGAGACCTGTGTTTTTGGTAAACAGTCGCCTGGGATGCTTTGCTGCGGCCCCTTGCGGGGCGCCCCTTATTCCAAAGTTACGGGGCCCATTTGCCTAGTTCCTTAACGAGAGTTCTCTCGAACGCCTGAGTCTCCTCGACTCACCTACCTGTGTCGGTTTACAGTACGGTCAGATACAAGTTATGCTTAGAAGCTTTTCTCGGCCCCCCTTTGTTTCAGTTCGGTTCATCCGAAGAATTCCCTTCCCCCCGGCCCCACCCTTTGAAAAGCCATCTATTAAACAGCTGGGTTATCCCGGTAGCCCACAACAACCAACGGTGTGGGATGAAACATTAAGAGGCGTCCCTCCATCGCACTTGCACCTGGGTCGGGAATGTCTACCCGATGTCCATCGGCTACGCCTTCTGGCCTGGCCTTAGGGACCGCCTAACCTCCGTCTGACGAACATGGCCGGAGAAACCTTAGGTTTTCGGCGCAGGGGATTCTCACCCCTGTTATCGCTACTCATGTCTGCATTCTCACTCGAATACGCTCCACCAAGGCTTCCGCTTTGGCTTCACCGCATATACGACGCTCCCCTACCGATCACCACTCTTGTGGGATCCCGTAGCTTCGGGAGGAAGCTTAAGCCCCCTTACATTTTCCGCGCAAATTCACATTCGGCCAGTAAGCTATTACGCACTTTTTAAAGGGTGGCTGCTTCCAAGCCAACCTCCTGGCTGTTTACGCGAATTCACATCGTTTCACACTTAGCTTCCGTTTAGGGCCCTTAGCTGACGATCTGGACTTTTTTCCTTTTGACCACGGGGCTTATCCCTCGCAGTCTCACTGCTACGCTAATCATACGGTATTCGGAGTTTATTTGGGTTCAGTAAGCTGGTAGGCCCCCTAGCCCATTCAGTGCTCTACCCCCGTATGAAAACACGTAACGCTGCACCTCAATGCATTTCGGGGAGAACCAGCTATCTCTGCGTTCGATTGGCATTTCACCGGACTAACCACAGCTCATCCCGAGACTTTTCAACGTCAATGAGTTCGGCCCTCCATGTTGTGTTACCAACACTTCAGCCTGGCCATGGCTAGATCACGCAGTTTCGGGTCTAATAATACTGACTTGACGCCCTATTCGGACTCGGTTTCCCTCCGGCTCCGGCTCTTAAAGCCTTAACCTTGCCAGCACTATTAACTCGCAGACTCATTCTGCAAAAGGCACGCCATCACACTTGACCGGATTGCTCCGGACCTGGTGCTTTGACTGCTTGTAGGTATCGCGGTTTCAGGATCTATTTCACTCGCCTCCCGGCGTACTTTTCAACTTTCCCTCACGGTACTGGATTCACTATCGGTGACAAGTTGTACTTAGCCTTATCCGGTGGTCCGGACAGATTCACACGGAATTCCTCGTGCTCCGTGTTACTCGGGTACATTCTGAATTCGGTTTGGTTTTTGGAATACGGGGCTGTCACCCTCTACGGCCGACCCTTCCAGGCCTGTTCTCCTAACCAAAACACGATCTTCTTTTCAAACTCCACCAATCAAAGCTCAAGGCCTTGATTGGAGGAAGTTTGTGAATGCCCCACGACCCCAGTAGGCAAGCCCACTGGTTTAGGCTCTTCCGCTTTCGCTCGCCGCTACTTACGGAGTCTCTTCGAGTTCTTTTCCTCAGGTTACTTAGATGTTTCAGTTCACCTGGTGCCCGCACACTACCCTATGTGTTCAGGTAGAGGCGACGGGGTATTGCCCCGCCGGGTTTCCCCATTCGGATATTCACGGATCATCGCTTCTGTGCAGCTTCCCGTGACGTTTCGTCGCTTACACGTCCTTCATCGGCAACTTGTCCCTAGTCATTCACCGCGCACCCTTTGTAGCTTAACAATTTTTGTTCGAGCTCTCACTCGGTGCGTTTATTTACGCGCGTTTCATTCGACAATATGCAACTTTCAAAATGCTCTTCGCTCTTCGCGACCGTCTGTATCTTTCGACCAGCGGCAAAGAAGAACTATACCAGAAGGGGTCTTGGATGTCAAGGCCCTGAGCGAAATTTCTGCGCGATACTGCAGAAGTGCCTCGGGTGGACCTCGACTTGAACCCAAATCGGCCCCACCTCGCACTCTTGCGGGGTGGGGCCGAAGCCTTTTTCTGCTTTCGGGGGATTAGATCCAGTGAGGCTGCATGATCAGGGCGCCTGGGTTCCGGGCCTTCTGCTCATCCAATCGCTTTTTCGCTTCGTCGTAGGTCATCCGTGGTTGGTCCACCTTCAGACCTCGGTGATCGAGGAACTTTTGGAACCAGTCGATGTTCATCGTCAAGCCCGAAAAGGCCTCTTGTCCGGGGCCCCAGGCGGTGACGATGGTGTGGTCATTCGTGTGTTGCCGCCCTGTCCAGCCGATGTGGGTCACGTTCTGAATGGCGAGGCTCAGCGCGCTGGAGCGGATCTGATATTGATCGACGAAGGCCAGCGGGTATCGCTTGCGCCACTCCTTGTCGGTCTTGAATTTCTCGTCAAGCAAAGCCAAGACCACGAGGTCGGCCGATGCCGCATCGAGGGTCAGCCCGAGGCGGTCCTTCACTACGTCTTGGACGCTGGTGCGGTCTTCTCGCCCCTTCAAGAGTTCAAAGATCGGGCCGTAGCTGGACTTCATGCCGGTCAGAGTGTCGAGCCCGGCGGTGGATTCAAAATACTCCATTCCAGCTCCGTTGAGGCCAGGGTTTGAATTTCCGTGGTCGCTCGTGACGATCACGAGGGTCTCGCGGTCTTGGGCAGCGAACTCTAAAACGACGGCGAGCGCTTCTTCGAAGGCGAGTTGGTCGCCGAGCGTCGCTGCGATGTCGTTCGCGTGGGCGCCATGGTCGATCCGCGCGCCCTCAATCTGGAGAAAGAAGCCTTGGGAGCTCCCCTTGAGCTTGTCGAGAGCCTTTTGGGTCATCTCCTTGAGCGTTGGCGTCGAATCGCGCAGGGCGGCTGAGTTTTGGTGATCGACCGAGTAGGGCATGTGGGAGTCGCTGAAGATGCCGAGCCAGCGCTGGGAGCGATCGAGGGCCTTCATTTCTGCTCGGGTCCGGGCGACCCCGTACTTGCGGGCGGCGAATTGTGCGTAGAGGTCCAGCTTGTCCTTTCGAAGCTGGGGGCTGAAGAACCGGTTACCGCCGCCAAAGAGCACATCGACGTCCGCTTCAAGCAGCTTTTGAGCAATCTTCTCCTCTTCATCTCGATGGGGATGAGACACCGCGAAGCCAGCCGGAGTCGCATGGGTGATTGTCGCGGTCGAGACGAGCCCAGTCGCCATTTTGGCGTCTTCTTTCAGGATTCGGAGCAAAGGCCGCAGCGGGATGAAATCGTCCGGGTCGGCGTTTTTGGGGAAACAGCTGAGCATCCCGTTCCAGACATGGCGACCCGCCCCCCATGAAGAGCTGGCCGCGGCTGAGTCGGTCACGAGCCCGCTCAATGCTCGCGTGTCCTGGAAGCCATGGGTCACTCCGGGGCGCATCTTTAGGGCCGACCAAGGACTCGGCTTGCCCGTGGTGCGCTGAAGGTAATGATCGACCATCGCCATGACGCCCATGCTCATTCCGTCGCTGACGCACAAGATGATGTTTTTGGCTCGACGAGGGGCTCCGGAGGGCCTTGATTGGGCCAGCGCAGTCAGTGGGCTCAAGCCCAAGCTCGTGGCGGCCAGTCCGGCCGCTCCCATCTGCAGAATCTTTCTTCGACTCAGATCTTGTTTGCTCATTTTTCCACTCCGATCCTGTGCAGATTACCGACTTTGGAGCTCGCCTCGAAGGGCTTTGAGCAAAGTCTTAACCTTTGGCCATCGCGAGTTGGATCAGATCGCGCGAGGGCAAGAATTCGACATCTTCTTGGACGGTTTCGACGATCTCAATGGGGATCGTCGGCTGGTCTCGCATCAGCTCCCCGATGATCTCTTCGACCAAGCTCTCGGGCGTCGAGGCGCCGCTGGTGATTCCGACGGTCGGATAGTCCGTTTTCCACCGTGGGTCGATCTGGTCGGGAGAGATGATGAGGTGAGATTCGCACCCCAGGGACTCCGCCACTTCGCGGAGTCGATTCGAATTGCTGGAAGTCACCGACCCGACTACGATGACCAGGTCGCACTCTTTCGCCATCGCGCGCACGGCCCCTTGGCGATTGGTGGTGGCGTAGCAGATATCTTCTTTGGCCGGGACGTGGATATGCGGGAATCGCCGGCGAAGGACCGCCATCGTGCGCTGGACTTCTTCGACACTGAGAGTTGTCTGGGTTAAGACGGCGAGCTTTTCGTGGGGCGGTAGCTCGAGGTTTTCTGCATCCTCGGGGGTGTCGACCAAAACCATCCGGTCGGGAGCCTCACCCATCGTCCCTTCGGCCTCCACATGACCATGGTGGCCGATGTAGATCATAAAGTAGCCCTGGCGGGCGAATCGTTTCGCTTCGTTGTGGACCTTGGTCACGAGGGGGCAGGTCGCATCGACGACCGTCAGCCCTCGCTCTTGGGCCTGGAGTCGCACTTCGGGGGAAACGCCGTGTGCTGAAAAGACCACCGGACTTCCCTCCGGAATCTCCCGAACGTCTTCGACAAAGATCACTCCTCGATCTTCGAAGCTCCGCACAACGTATTCGTTGTGGACGATCGCATGTCGGACGTAGAGGGGAGGACCGTGAATTTTCAGCGCCAAATCGACCACCTCAATGGCGTAGGCGACTCCTGCGCAAAAGCCACGAGGCGCGGCCAAAAGAAGACGATCCATCCCTTCAAGATACCGCCGAGTGCGGAGAAACGTTCGAAGCGGGTGCCCCGAGGCGGGCAATCTGGACTCTTTTCGGAAGTTTTCGCGGATCGAATCCGGGTAGAACAGTTCGTGTCTTGACTTTTCGCCAGCTGAAAAAGGGCCACCGAGCCCGGATCGTTCGATTTTCGGGAGACCTACCTCACCTCCAGCGCCTTCAGGAGATGGGGCTCACCGAAGGTGCCGAATTCGAGGTCATGAAGGTCGCCCCGCTCGGAGACCCGGTTGAAGTCCAAATTCGAGGCTATCGGCTCTGCCTTCGCAAGCAGGAAACAGCGGGCATCGAAATCGAATTAGTTCCTTAGAAAAGGCTGATGACAAGGACCCAATCTCGCGTGGCCCGACTGGCCTTGGTGGGAAACCCCAACGCTGGCAAAACGAGTCTCTTTAATGCGCTCACGGGCGGGTCGCAGAAGGTCGGCAATTTTCCTGGGGTGACGGTCGAAAAGGCGTCAGGTCACTTACGATTGGGCGACCGCGACGTCCAGGTGCTCGACGTGCCGGGTCTCTATTCTCTTCAACCCGTCTCGGCCGACGAGCGCGTCGCTTCTCAAGTGATTCGGGGCATGCGAAAGACCGAGGCGCCCCTCGACCTTTTGGTGTGCGTCCTCGACGCCACCAACCTCGAGCGCAACCTGTTTTTTCTCAGCCAGGTCGCTGAGCTCGGCAAGCCGCTGGTTGTTGCCCTCACGATGACCGATCTTCTTGAACCGACCGTCGCCGGTGCGATGCCGACTTCGCTCAGTGCAATGCTCGGAGTTCCGGTGATCGCCGTCTCAGCTCCGAAGAACCAGGGGCTCAGCGAGCTTCGGGCGGCGATTGAGACTCAGCTCGACGAGTCGATGCCGCCCGTGGATTGGCTGGAGCAGTTTCGCCAAGCGCGGATCGCGGATTTTGCGAGCACTCTCGATCACCACAGCCACTGGGTGCTCCCCGAGACGGTCGAGAAACTCCTTGAGGAGCCGTCAGAGTCGGAAACGCTCGCCGCCGAGCAGCTCGAAAAACTCCAGCTACTTCGCGACGAACTCAAACCCACCCGGCTGCGATATGCCTGGGCCCAGCAGGTCGCGCAGTCCGTCCTACCGATCGGGATATCGACTCGCAGTCGGCGAGTGACCGACCGGATCGACTCCATCTTGACTCATCGATTTTTTGGCCTCGTGGTGTTTCTCGGGGTCATGTTCTTGGTGTTCCAGTCGATCTACACCTTTGCCGGGCCGATGATGGAGGGGATCAACTCAGCCTTTTCCTGGCTGGGCGATGTGGTCAGCCCCCGGCTGGAGAGCACGCCGATGTTGCAGTCGCTCGTGGTCGATGGGATCATTGCCGGGGTGGGCGGTGTGGTCGTCTTTTTGCCCCAGATCCTCATCCTGTTCTTCTTTATTGCCTTGCTCGAAGGCAGCGGGTACCTCGCCCGGGCTGCGTTCTTGATGGACAAGCTTTTGGGGTGGTGCGGGTTGAATGGCCGCGCCTTCATCCCTTTGCTTTCGAGCTTTGCCTGCGCGATCCCGGGGATCATGGCGACCCGAGTGATGCCCGATCAGAGGTCGCGATTGGCGACCATTTTGGTTGCCCCGCTGATGAGCTGTTCGGCAAGGCTTCCCGTCTATGTATTGCTGATCGGGGCCTTTATCGAGCCCCAATTCGGGCCCCTTTGGGCCGGATTCGCCCTATTCGGGATGCACCTAGTCGGCCTGTTGGTCGCGATTCCGATTGTCCATCTTCTGAATCGAGGGGTGATCAAAGGGCAACGCTCGCCGTTCTTGCTGGAGATGCCTCCTTATCAGGCCCCGAAATGGCGCGACATCTGGTTCACCATCGCAATTCGGGCAAAGGTCTTCTTGAAAACTGCGGGCACGATCATCGTCGCGCTCTCGATTGTGATCTGGGCGTTGCTTTACTTCCCTCGCTCCGAGGCGCAACAGACCCAGTGGCGATCTGAGTACGCGGTCCTGACACCGGCGCAGAAAGAGGTTGTCTCCGAGGACGCATTTTTGGCTCAACGACAGATCGAGCAGTCCTATCTCGGGCGGTTTGGCCACGCCATTGAGCCTGCATTTCGACCGGCCGGGTTTGATTGGCGAATCTCCACGGCGATTCTGGCCGCCTTCCCAGCTCGCGAAGTCTTGGTGAGTTCGTTTGGCATTCTGTTCAGCCTGGGGGGCGACGTCGACGAGGAGAGCACCGACCTGCGAAAGTCGATGCAGGCGGCGACGTGGCCCGACGGCAAGAAGCTCTTCACCCCTTGGACCGCCGTGGGGCTCATGGTGTTCTTCGCGCTGTGTTGCCAGTGCATGGCGACTTTGGCCACGATCAAACGAGAGACGAACTCCTGGAAGTGGCCGATCTTCACCTTTACCTACATGACCGGTCTGGCCTATCTCGCCGCGGTGCTGATCAACGCCCTGAGCAAACTTTGGGGGGCTGGATGAATCACTGGGTCGAGTGGACCATTTTGACCGTCGGGATCGTCACCGCGACCGGCTTTGTCGTCTGGAAGGTCGTGCGCCAGCTGTTTTTTGATCGGGGACAATGCCGGGCATGCAGCACCGACTGCTCGTGCGAAACGGTCACGAGCACTGACTCAAGCTATCACGGCGCGAGCGTCGACCGCGAACCGGCTCCAGTCGGACCCGAAAGGACGAGCGACCCGCGATAGCGAGAGCTACGCTCCTGTGAAGCCCATCCAGCGCCGAATTTTATAAACCGTGGTTTCGCGGTTCAATTGGGCGATGGCTTGGGTCAGCGGGACCCCTTTCGGGCAGACCTTCACACAGTTCTGAGCGTTGCCACAGTTCGACAATCCGTCCTCGCCCATCAAGGCCTCGTACCGCTCGGTGTTCAAGCTCTTGCCGACTGGGTGGAGATTGAAGAGCAGAGCCTGACCGATCGGGGCAGCCCCCATGAAGGTCGTTTTTTCATTGACCTGAGGACAGGCCTCCAAGCAACATCCACACGTCATGCAGCGGGACAAAGCATAGCGAAGTTGGCGGACATGATCGTCTTGAGGTTGAGCCATGCCCAGGTCGTACGAGCCGTCGATCGGCACCCAAGCCTTGACCTTGATCAGGCTCTCAAACATTCGACTCCGATCGACCACCAAGTCCCGCACCAGCGGAAACTTCTTCATCGGCTCGAGGGTCACTTCAAGCGTATCCCCTCGGACTTCTCCCACGTCGTCGATCAGCGCAGTGCACGCCTGCCGGATGCCGCCATTGATGTTCATCGTGCACGAACCACAGACCTCTTCTAGGCAAGCTGCTTCCCATGCAGGAGGATGGACTTGCTTGCCTTCGGACGTAACCGGGTTCTTGCGAACCTCCATGAGCGCCGAGATCACGTTCAGATTTTCTTTGTAGGGGATCTCGAACGTCTCCCAATAGGCCTGGTCGTTCTTCGAGGCTTGTCGGAGAATCTTCAGTCGGATCTTCGTGGGTGTGCTCATAGTTTCAATGAATCCCTCGGTCGGGTTTGACTTTCCATCATATCCTACGAACGTCGGGCGGTGTTCGGCGCGGCAATCTCGGGGCCCCATTCGTCTATGCTCAACAGACCGTGGCAGGAGTTCACTTTCAAAGCGTTTCGAAGGTCTTTGGCAAAGACGTCGTCGCCGTCGATCACCTCAATCTTGAGGTGCGCGACGGAGAATTCATGGTGCTGGTCGGGCCCTCGGGTTGCGGCAAAACCACCGCGCTGCGCATGCTGGCCGGACTGGAGGAGACCACCTCCGGCGACATCTTGATCGGCGAGAAGAGGGTGAACGACGTTCCTCCCAAGGACCGGGACATCGCGATGGTCTTTCAAAACTACGCTCTCTACCCGCATATGTCGGTCGAAGAGAACATCGCCTTTGGCCTCAAACTCCGCGAGCTCAAAGGATTTTTGCACCAAGTGACTCGGTTCAAAGAGACCCAGCAAAAGAGACTCGACATCGAAAAGCGAGTCCGTCAGACGGCTGAGATGCTCGGCATCGAAGAACTGCTCCATCGGCTCCCAAAAGAGCTCTCCGGTGGCCAGCGCCAACGAGTCGCCCTGGCCCGGGCGATCGTGAGGAAGCCGAACGTCTATCTGATGGATGAGCCGCTGTCCAACCTCGACGCCAAGCTCCGAATCCAAACTCGAGCCGAGATTATTCGCCTCCACCAGCAACTCCAAACCACGACCCTCTACGTCACCCACGACCAAACCGAAGCGATGACGATGGGCAGCCGCATTGCGGTCATGAAGAACGGAGTGCTCCAACAACTCGACACGCCCGAGAACGTCTACCAGAAGCCTCAAAACCTGTTCGTCGCCAGCTTTATCGGCTCGCCCCCGATGAATCTGATTCGGACCACCCGGCAAGCCGAGCAACTGATCGCCCCCGGGATCGAGGTGCCTCTGACGGCCGAATGGCAAGCCAAGACCGCCCACCTCAGCGAGGTCATGCTCGGTTTTCGCCCCGAAGCGCTCACCACCGAACGCGCTGCCGACCTCGGCATCGTTTTTCAAGCTCAGGTTCAGCTCATCGAGAATCTGGGACCGAACTTGATTGCTTACCTGGAGGTTTCGGGGACTCCGATCCTCGCCTCTCTCAGGACCTCCGGCGGCACCACTCCAGGTGCCCTTCGTCCGGGCGAAAACTTGACGATCTACCTGAAGCCGGACGACCTCACACTCTTTGACCCGGGGACCGAAGAAGCGATTCGATAACCCTTCTCGAGCGGTTCACGTCGCCGGGGCGCGGCGTCGCTGAACCCGGAGCCAAACGCCTCGGCCCACGACGACCAAGACGATCGGAACCGCGATCCAGGCCAGAAACGGACGAATCCAAGGCTGACTGCCCAGGAAGTACCCCACCGCGACGACCCCTCCGACCCAAATCGTGGCCCCGACCGCCGAAGAGAGGGCGAAGGTGCGCAAGTCCATGCCGCTGACTCCGGCCACAAAAGGGACCACCGAACGCAAAAAGGGAGTGAACATCCCGCCCACAATCGCACCTCTTCCCCACCGTTCAAAAAAAGCCTCGGCCTGGGCCAATCGCTCTCGGACTTTGGGACGGGCCTCGCTCAGTTCGACCAACCGACGCTGCCCCATCCAACGTCCCTGGCGATAGTTCACGATATTCCCGGCCCAAGCCGCCAGGCTCAAAGCCGGCCAGACGATCCAGAAAGAAAAGACGCCCCCCGCCAAGCCCGCGAGCACCCCGATGGCAAGAAGCAACGGGTTCCCGGGGACCAGGGGCCCGACCAAAAAGCCGGTCTGGACAAAGATCGCCGCCGCAAAAAGAACCAAGGCCCAAAATCCCCAGTCGGCCGCAAATGAGTTCAGATCAAAGTCGCCCAGCTGGATACTGCCCATCACAGCTTTCTACGTCGAATTCGCCGGACCCAATCAGCGCCCCGGCGACTCCATCAGGTCATTCTCAATCCGTCTTCAAACCCAAAGCACCTCTGGCAAGCCGACCCAAAGAAAAGCGGGCCCAGACCGAGGGTCTGAGTCCGCTCTCCACCAGGAACTCGCCGAAGCTTAGGCGGCGAGGCGAAGGGCTCCTTCCCCTCCGGTTGCGTAAATGGTCGTAGCCGAGGATGCTGGTGCTTGACCCAGTCCGTTCGAAGCCACGACTCGATAAGTCTTTTCGACTCCGGGCGTGGCAGCTGGATCGATAAACCTCGTGCGCAAAGTCTGTGCGATTTGCACAAACGGGCCGTTGTTGGTGGAAGCCTCGATCAAGAAGACCGTCGAAGTTGGATTGCCGTTTCGGTTCCATCTCAATCGAGCAGTTCCGTTTGCATTCGCGACACCGACAAGGTCGGTCACCTGTGACGGCAAGGTGGGCACGCTTTGCCCAGCCCGAGGAGGCAGGCTGAGCGAAGCCAGAATCTCGTTCGTGATGCTCGGCGTCGCATAGAGCTTATCGACAACCACTTGGAACGCATCGCGTGCCAGCTCTTTGTTCTCGTCTTTCCCTTGCACGGCCGCACGAGCAGCGGCTCGCGTGGATGCGACGGTCGCCAAGCCCGTTTGGAAGGCGGTCGCTCCATCGAAAAGAGCAGTCAGTTCGGCGGTCGAAAGCCCAGCCGCGCTCGAAATGCTTGGATTCATGGCCTCTTGAAAGGCAGTCAGTTGGGCCGAAAGTTCGGCGTCTTTTCTTTTGATTCGTGTCATATCAGGTTTTGGCCTCCTGGTCCTTTTATCTTTGGCAAACATTTCGATCCTTTTTAGATCGTAGTTGAGAGAGCCTTGATCATTGCCGTAGTCGAGGGTTCCCTCGCCATCCGCCTGGTCATGCCGAGACAGCGATCTGCCCTCGCCGAGAATGCCGTTGATCCCCTCGCCGGAGCCGCTGAAGTCGAATTTGAACCTAAGAGAGTCCATCTTCCCAGTACTTTGCGCCCCAACCAAAACCCAGATCACCGATGCCGGAGAGAATTTCATCGATGCCGGAGCAAAAAGCTACGCAGCCGGAACCAATATCACCGATGCCGGAGGGAATTTCATCGATGCCGGAGCAAAAAGCTGCGTAGCCAGAAGCAATATCATCGATGCCGGAGCAAAAAGCTACGTAGCCGGAAGCAACATCACCGTTGCCGGAGCAAAAAGCTACATAGCCGGAAGCAATATCACCAATGCCGGAGCAAAAAGCGACGCAGCCGGAGGCAATATCACCGATGCCGGAAGCAATATCACCGATGCCGGAAGCAATTTCACCGGCGCAAGAACTCCGAATCTCTGGCCTCGAAATCGAAGTGATGCCCTTGCCCAGAAACGGTTCGCTGTGCTCGCTCTTCCAAGGATCAGGGCAACTCCGAAAGCCCCAGCTCTTTCAGATTGGTGTTCTGCTAAGCCGGGCCTCGTTGGCGCTTGGGTCCGCGGGCCGCTGCCTCATCGGCTGTCAGGAAGGGCATGCTCTTGGAGGTCCGACGCACGAAGATCAACTCCTTGGAGCGGTAGCGTTCGATGCATTCCGTGGGCGCGCATCGGTTAGCTCCAGCCGGCAGCCAAAAGCTCTGCTTGCTCCAGAACAGTCTCCGTCGCCTTCAACTGCATGTCGGGTGGATAGCCATTCTTTCGCAGTATCCTCTTGATAATCACGCGAAGATTCGCCCGCACGTTTTCCCGCAAGCTCCAGTCTATCGTGACATTGGCCTTAACCGCCTTCACCAACTCCTGGGCAATCAGGCGCAAGCTCGCGTCCCCAAGGACCTTGACCGCGCTGTCGTTGACCTCCAACGCGTCGTAGAACGCGACCTCGTCAAAGGTGAGCCCAAGCTCTTCGCCTCGTTGATCAGCCTTCTTGATATCTTTGGCGAGCTGGATCATCTCCTCAATGATCTGCGCAGTTTCGATGGCGCGGTTCTGATACTTGCGGACGGCTTCTTCAAGGAGTTTGGAGAAGACTCGCGCTTGTACTGCATTCGTCTTGCTCCGTGTCTTGACCTCGCCTTCCAGGAGCTTCCTGAGCATCTCCACGGCCAAGTTCCTCTGGGGCATGTTCCGCACTTCGGCAAGGAACTCATCGGAGAGGATCGAGATGTCCGGCTTCTTGAGACCTGCCGCCTCAAAGACATCGATCACGCCTTCCGAAGCAATGGCCCCCGAGACGATTTGGCGGATGGCGTATTCCATCTCATCCTTGGTCTTCTTGCCTCCGCCGATGTTCTTGGTCAATGCGGCCTTTACGGCTTGGAAGAACCCAACATCATCTCGAATCTCAATGGCGGCATCGTGCGGAACGGCTAGAGCAAAAGTGCTGGAGAGTTTGGCAACTGCATCTGAGAACCGCTGCTTTCCATCCAGCTTGCCGGTGGGACCAACGAGACCGAGCACGTGATCTTGTCCCAACTTGACGGCAGTCAAACGTTCCCCGGGAGAGCCTTGCCATGCAGACCAATCGAAACCATGCATCAGGTCGCAACAGACCTCATAGTGCTCGACCATGAGTGCGACCGCCTCTTCCTGGTCAATCGTAGCCGAACCAGTTCCACCGTTCTCGGTGTAGGTTGCAAGTGCCTGTCGAAGTTGATCCGCGAGGCCCAAGTAATCCACAACCAACCCGCCGGGCTTGTCTCGGAAAACCCGGTTCACGCGAGCAATCGCTTGCATCAGCCCGTGACCCTTCATTGGCTTGTCGATGTACATGGTGTGCATGCACGGCGCATCGAAGCCAGTTAGCCACATGTCGCGGACGATCACGAGTTTGAAGGGGTCGCTGGGGTTCTTGAAGCGGTTGGCGAGTTCTTCGCGCTTCGCCTTTGTTCGGATATGTGGCTGCCAATCCTTCTCGTCGCTCGCCGAGCCGGTCATCACGATCTTGACCTGACCCGTCGCGTCATCGTCCGAGTGCCACTCAGGGCGTAAGGAAACAATTGCTTTGTAGAGATCAATGCAGATACGACGGCTCATACAAACCACCATCGCTTTGCCGTCCATAACCGTCAGGCGGTTCTCGAAGTGTTCCACCAAGTCAGCCGCGATCAGTTGAATGCGATTCTCAGAACCAACCAAAGCTTCAAGCGCTGCCCACTTGCTCTTCAGCTTCTCTTTCTTGTCCGTCTCCTCGCCCTCGGTGGCTTCCTCAAATTCAGAATCGAGTTTGGGCTTGGCATCCTCAGAAATCTGAATCTTGGCGAGGCGACTCTCGTAGTAAATCGGAACCGTCGCTCCATCCTTTACGGCTCGTTCGATGTCGTAGATGCTGATGTGGTCGCCAAAGACGGAGCGCGTGTTGGCGTCGGCTCGCTCAATCGGCGTCCCGGTGAACCCGATAAAGGATGCGCTAGGGAGCGCGTCGCGCATGTGCCGCGCGTAGCCATCCACGAAGTCGTATTGACTCCGGTGGGCTTCATCGGCAATCACGACGACGTTGGTTCGATTGGTGAGGAGATCATGCTCTCGACTGCCCTTCTCGGGGAAGAATTTGTGGATCGTGGTAAAGACCACGCCTCCCGCATTCACGCTCAAAAGCTCTCGAAGGTGGGCTCGGTCGCGAGCTTGAACCGGAGTCTGCCGAAGCAAATCCTGGCAACTCGCAAAGGTTCCAAAGAGCTGATCATCGAGGTCGTTTCGGTCGGTCAAAACCACGATGGTTGGATTCTTCATCGCCGGGTGCAAAATCACTCGCCCAGCGTAGAACGCCATCGTCAGGCTCTTCCCGGAACCCTGGGTGTGCCAAACCACTCCCACTCGGCGGTCGCCGGGGCTTCCTGCTTCCATCGGCTCCGCCATGTAGCCGGAACGAGGCTCCCGCACGACCATTGGCCCATCCTCAGTCGCTGAAGCACGGATCGTCTCTTGAACCGCGATTCCGACCGCGTGGAACTGGTGGTAGCCCGCCATCTTCTTGGCGAGTTTCCCGTCTCCTGCGTCTTCGTAGACCACGAAGTAGCGAATCAAATCGAGGCATCGTTGCTTATCGAAAGCACCCTGAAGAACCACTTGTAGTTGGGTATAGCGGTCGTCCACCACCTCGTCGCCTTCGATGGTGCGCCATGGCATGAAGCGCTCGCGGTCGGCGGTGAGGCTGCCGATTCTTGCTTGGATGCCGTCCGAGATCACCAAGAACTCGTTGAATTTAAACAGCTCGGGAATCCGCGTCTTGTAGGTGTCGAGCTGGTTGAACGCCTTCCAGATATCCGTATTCTCGTCGGCGGCGTTCTTGAGTTCGATCACGCCGATGGG
>ERZ761609.140-NODE-140-length-100809-cov-70.590071_pt1 | contig 100809 bp, 87 predicted proteins | sample MGYA00511163_ERZ761609 | MGnify/ENA primary metagenome ERZ761609 (study PRJEB28899, sample SAMN02445070) | bioreactor sludge metagenome | biome: EBPR sludge | place: Australia: Brisbane, Thorneside Wastewater Treatment Plant | collected 2011-12-16 ...
GGACTCGAACCCCCGACCAGCTGATTACAAATCAGCTGCTCTACCAACTGAGCTACACTGGCTTTATGGCAGTTAGTATCTGGAGTAGCGGATGTAAAAATTCGCTATTCTAAAAACGATGTGCCAAAGCAGATGTATTTGAACTACTTTTCAAAGTCATTGATTTTCAGTACTTAAACTATTGAAAACCAACTTAATTTGCCTTTGATCGGAACTTTTCCCGGAAAGCGATTGCAAAGATACGACTATTGCCCTCAATTTTCCAAGTGAAAAAATATTTTTTTATAGATTTTTATTCTGCGCATCACGGATTGCCGCCCGGCAGAGGAAACAAAAGTCTGTGCGTAAAAATTTCACTCTGCTTTAGACCTGATTACAACCAATATCTGACGGCAAATGTGACCTTGAGGCTTATTTTTTACAATAAAACAAGAGCCTGCTATCCGTTGCCGGAAGCAAGCTCTTGAATGGATTATAATATCAGGCAAAGAGGGGTTATACCTTGCGCAGCCAAGTTTTGCGCATAGCCTTCGGCACCCGCGCCATGGCGCGGTGGTTAGCAGCGCCCGGCTTCGCACCTGACGGTGTGAGGTACATATTACCAACAGGCAAGCACGGCCTCCCGTTTTCCGGCCTTTACTTCATTTACGACCGCAGGATTGATGGAAGGCCCCAGCGGAAGCACAGGTTCATTGGTGCGATCATCATAAATTTCGACATTCATTTCCTGAGCAAAAACTTTGGCCAAGTCTCCCAGTGTACGGGCATACGATTCTGATTTACCCATAGACATAAAAAGGTCTATCACCGCCGAGCGCACGATTTCGTGTTTGTCCAATTGCATCAACAGTTGGCGGCGATTCTTTCCGGCTACTTTTTGCCCGCTGAGGCTGAGCCGTTGGCGCAATTCCTCCACAGAGTACCCCATCACTTCCGAGCGATATTGCCACCAGTCGGTGGACCGGCCGCCGTTGCGCTCTTCATACGTTTCCAGATGCCGACGTTCGCAGGCATCCTGACACGAAACCAAGCCCATTGCTTTGGTCAGATCGAGTACGGCCAGTACCTGCTCTTTGCTCAACATACCTTCGCGCTCCTGTGTATCGTCATGTGCGGCTAATTGGCGGGCGATGTCCATTTTCACCCGGCTGCGGGAATGCAGGGCAATATGTTTGGCTAATTCTACGGTGAGGTAATAATCCTCCACGATTGGATTGTCTTTCCATTTGCGCACGCCATAATCTTTCATGGCGATGGGGCGACGGATGCCGTCCTGAAAGCTGTAAGCATCTTTGATCCACTTGCGCACATTGACCGGATAGTGCTGATGCGGCAGCTCCAATGCCTGGTGAAGCTGCGTGGCGATGACTACTTTGGTGCCTTTTTTGCTGATGAGAACTTGAATTTCCATTGTGTCGGAAGTTTTATTCTTGCGATTACAATGCAAATATACATGCTTTTGTTTTTAAAAGCAATTTTTTAAAACATTTTTTTTAATAAAAATACAATTTCATAAAACGGGGTCAGGCAGCATGGCGGCGATACAAGTCCAAAAAAAAGTATAAAATATTGAAAATAAATAAATTATGAGCACATAGAATCAACTTGTGCGTAAACATTTGAGACGACTACCTGAATATGGATACAGCTCTTCAATAGCAGGAAACCCTTTGCGTGAGGGGGCCGAGGGTAACGCAGCCGATAGGCGAAGTGACGGAGGCACCCGACGGCTACCTGAGTTTTTGTAAGAGTAGCCGGCACGCCCAAAAACAAATTTAATATGTCAGCAAACGCTCTATGGCATCGGCTACTTTGTGGGAGGAGAGCAGCATGGTTTTTTCCAGCGTTTCGTTGAGCGGTATGGCGGGCAGGTTTTCGGCGCCAATGGTGCGCACCGGAGCGTCGAGGTATTCGAAGCAATGCTCCTGGATGCGGGCGGCGATGCTTTGGGCGAAGGTATTGTTTACTGGCTCTTCTGTGATGACCAGGACGCGGCCATGCCGTTGGGACTGCTCAAAAATCATGTCTGTGTCTAATGGGTACAGGCTCCGCAGATCGAGGACGGAAATGCGCCCGGCGAAATTGGCAGCAGCGTGGAGCGCCCAATGCACGCCCATGCCGTAACAAACAACGAGCAAGCCTTCGCCGGCTTCTATACGCGCAGCGTCGGCCTGCAATGCCATGCGGGCTTTGCCGAAAGGCACCACATAATCGGCGGAGGGTTCGATGGTTCGGGCGGTTTCGGTGCCGGGCACTTTGCTCCAGTACAGTCCTTTGTGTTCAAAAATAACCACCGGATTGGGATCGTACCAGGCAGCTTTGAGCAGACCTTTGAGGTCGGCGCCATTGCTGGGGTAAGCTATTTTGATACCCCGGATATTGGTCACCACCGACTCGACGCTGGAGGAGTGGTACGGGCCGCCGCTGCCGTAAGCGCCGATGGGTACCCGCAAGATGGCCGACACGGGCCACTTTCCGTTGGAAAGGTAGCAACTGCGGCTCAGCTCGGTGAACAACTGATTGAGGCCCGGCCAGATGTAATCGGCAAACTGCACTTCCACAATCGGGCGCAGGCCCGCCGCCGACATGCCTGCCGTGCTGCCGATGATGAATGCCTCCATGATGGGCGTGTTGAAAACTCGATGACTGCCGAATTTTTGGGCCAGCGTGGCACACTCGCGGAAAACGCCGCCCAGCCTGGCGCCCACATCCTGACCATAGATAAGACATTCGGGATGCTGTTCGAGCAGTTCTTCGAGGGCGAAGAGCGCACAGTCCACCATTACTTTGGGTTCGTTGCCCTCTGGTTCGCGTTCGCCGCGCTCTTCGGTGACGGGAGTAGGGGCAAAATCGTGCGTAAACAAGTCTTCGGGGCGCGGGTCTTCGGCCTGGCGGGCGGCGGCGAAATCGGCTCTGACCAATGCCTCGGCCTCGGCTTCGATTTGCTGCAAATCGGCCTCCGACCAGCCTTCTTCCAGCATGAGCCGGCGGAGCAGCGGGTAGGGATCGCGCAATTGATGTGCCTCCAGATCGTCGCGGTACCACTCTTTGCGCACGCCGGAGGTGTGGTGATTGAGCAGGGGTACGGATGCGTGAATGAGGAAGGGGCGGCGTTCGCGACGGATGGTTTCCACCACCTCGCCGATGACCTCATAGCACTGCGCGAAATCGCTGCCGTCTATGCTGCGGGTTTCGATGCCATGAAAGCCCCGTGCGTATTCGGCGGCATTTTGAGCGCGGGTTTCGGCGGCATTGGCGGAAATGTCCCAGCCATTGTCTTGCACCATATATAATATAGGCAGTTGTTTGAGCGCCGCCATTTGGAAAGCCTCGGCCACTTCGCCTTCCGTGATGCTGGCATCGCCGAAAGAGCACAACACAATGGGCGCATCTGCCGGTTTCCAATCGGCCATTTGGTGGGAGGCTTTGTACCACAGGCCCATAGCTGCTCCGGTGGCCGGAATGGCCTGCATACCGGTGGCCGAAGACTGGTGTGGGATTTGGGGTTTGTCGGCATCGCGGAGGCTGGGATGAACGTAGTAAGTACGGCCGCCGGAGAATGGGTCCTCGCGTTTGGCCATGAGTTGGAGCATCAGGTCGTAAGGGCGCATCCCGATGCCGAGCAGCATGGCTTCATCCCGGTAATAAGGATAGGCAAAATCCTGTGGGCGCAGGTGGAAGGCAGTAGCCAACTGAACCGCCTCGTGGCCGCGCGAGGTGGCGTGAACGTATTTGGAAGCGAATTTGAAGTTTTCTTCATACACCTGAGCCATCCAGTAGGCGGTAGCCATGAGGCGGAAGGCTTTGGTCAGGACTTTGGTATTGGTTTGGGCAGCAGTCATCATGGTTTTATTTGGTTTTAAACGGTAAAGACGACCAACTGTGCGCCGCTCGTCACACCACAGGTTGGGCCGGCAGATTCGACAGATTTCTGACAAATCGCTCATAATCAAAAGGAAGATCGGTTTCGATGGATTGCACATACTCCAGCGCCACACATTGGGCCACGAGCAAACGAGCGTTCTTTTCGCTGTAGCCGTCGGATTGCAGGCGTTGCATGGTTTCGGCGGTTTGCGGCGGTTCGCCCGATGCGAGTTGTTCGTCCACCGTTGCCAAAAAATGCTTTTTGAGTATTTCGTTCGGATTCATATCAGCTTTTTTGTTTGAACGCCTGAATGGCATTTTTGGCGTAGCCGGACAGCACCAATTGCCCGCTGACGGCAGCGCGTTCGTCGAGCAACTGATCCCAATGGGCGGCGTCTTCCCAAAAAACAGATTTGAGGCGGCACATGGCTTCGGGATGTGATGCGGCGAGGCGTTTACAAAGTTGGTCAATGTGCGCGTCCATCGCGGCAATGTCGGAAAAAACCTCCTGAAACAAACCTTTTTCCTTGGCCCATTGGGCGGTTTGCCATTCGGTTGCATGGATGGCCAATTGGGCAAAAGCCGCTTTTCCCACTTTGCGTTCTACCGCCGGGCCGACTACAAAAGGACCTATTCCGACTGCCAGTTCGCTGAGTTTCACTGCGGCGGCCTCGGTAGCGAAGCAGTAGTCCGTAGCGGAAGCCAGTCCTACCCCGCCGCCGATGGCTTTGCCCTGCACCCTGCCGATGATGAATTTGGGGCAGCGGCGCATGGCGTTGATGACATTGGCAAAGCCCAGAAAGAAGCGCTTGCCGGTTTCAAAATCCTCGATGGCGGCCAATTCGTCAAAACTGGCGCCCGCGCAAAAGGTGCGATCTCCCTCACTTTCGAGTACGAGTACCCGAACAGCGTCGTTATTTCCGGCTTGTTCAATGGCTTGCGTCAACTCCGAGAGCAAATAACCGGGCATGGAGTTGTGGGCGGGATGGTAAAATCGGATACGGGCCACGCCTTCCTCAACGAGAAAGTCTATGCGGCCTTGATTGGCTTGGTTGGGCATTGGTCAGGATGATATAAATCTGATCACATAACTATCTCAAGCTGCGAGCTATGACCACGCCCCCGGCGTGGTACGAGTTTGTTTATTCGTTGAATAATTAGATTTTCCATTCAGGAAGGTTTCAAAACTTACGATTGAAAACGAATACCTTGTCTTTTGGAAAACCAGACTCGCGGCTCACAGCTTTTAGCAGGCGACTGTAAATTACCTGATCGCAAATTTACATCAAAGACAGCAGCCTGAGAATGACTTTTTTCACCGCTCTTAGTAGTGGGGCAAAAATAAATGTTCATTTTCTTTAGGCCAAAGGATTAGATAAGACACTTAAAATGAAACGTTTACTTATCTAATCCTTTGGCGAAAATGATCACTTTATTTTTTTATCGCCCCTTAGACGCCGAGCAGCAGCAATCCCGGGTCTTCCAGCAGCTCTTTCACTTTTACGAGGAAAGTTACAGAGGTGCTGCCGTCTATGATGCGATGGTCGTAAGACAAGGCCAGATACATCATCGGGCGGATGACCACCTGACCGTTGACGGCAACCGGGCGCTCTTTGATGGCGTGCATGCCGAGGATGGCCGATTGCGGTTCGTTGATGATGGGCGTGCTGAGCAGCGAGCCGAACACGCCGCCGTTGGTGATGGTAAAGGTGCCGCCCTGCATGTCTTCGAGGCTGAGCGTGCCGTTTCTGGCTTTGCCGGATAGGTCTTTGATGGCCAATTCAATTTCGGCGAAATTGAGCGATTCCACATTGCGCACCGGCGGCACTACCAGTCCGTTGGGGGTAGAAATGGCGATGGAAATGTCCACATAATCGTGATACACAATTTCGTCGCCTTCAATGCGGGCGTTCACGTCGGGCATCTCCATGAGTACTTTGGCGCAAGCCGTGGCAAAGAGCGACATGAAGCCCAGTTTGATGCCGAATTTTTTCTCAAAACGCTCATTGTATTTGGAGCGCAGGGCCATTACCTCGCTGAGGTCCACTTCATTGAAAGTAGTGAGCATGGCCGTTTCGTTTTTGGCTTTCACCAACCGGGCGGCAATGGTGCGGCGCATGCGGCTCATCTTTTTGCGATCCTCTGCACGGCTGAATGCCTGATGATCGGCAGCAGCGGGTGCGGCAGGCGAGGCAGGAGCGACGGGAGCAGGAGCGGCAGGAGCGGGCGCAGGAGTGGCCACTGCTTTCAGCGCGTCTTCTTTGGTAATGCGGCCATCTCTTCCGGTACCGGCTACGGCAGCAGGAGCTATGTCGTTTTCTTTCAGAATTTTGGCGGCTGCCGGCGAAGGATGCCCGGAGGCATAAGTGGCTTCAGCGGGTTGTGAAGCGGGGGCAGCGGGAGCGGGCGTTTCAGCTTTGGGGGCCGGAGCGGCTCCGTCTGCGGGGCGAGCGGCGGCGGTGTCTATACGGGCCACCACGGCGCCTATTTCGAGGTCGTCGCCTTCTTTGGCTACATATATAAGAATGCCGGAAGCCTCGGCTGGAAGTTCGAGCGTTGCTTTATCTGATTCAAATTCACAGATAGACTCGTCAATATTGACATAGGCGCCATTGGGTTTCAACCACTTAGACAGGGTTACTTCTGAAATGGATTCACCGATGACGGGTACTTTGGCTTCAAGAAGGCTCATCGCTGTATGTTTTGGATATCAAAAAGTCAATGTTCAAGATTTCGGATTACCGATTTCGGATTTCGGATTCCCGATTTCGGATTTCGGATTCCCGATTTCGGATTCCCGATTTCGCGTTGAAGTTAGTACCTGACGTACATTACTTCTTTCACCGCTTTTACAATTTTAGCGGCATTCGGCATATATTCCTCCACCAAAGTGGGTGCATATCCCAAAGAAGTATCTGCGGCATTGATGCGCATGATGGGAGCGTCGAGGTAGTCGAAAGCATGGCGCTGTACCACATACGCCACCTCTGAAGACACGCCCGCGAAAGGCCAGGACTCGTCAATGACCACCAGACGATTGGTCTTTTTGACCGACTCAATGATGGTGCGAACATCCAATGGGCGGATGGTGCGCAGATCAATCACCTCGGCGGAGATACCTTCCGAAGCAAGTATCTCGGCTGCTTCGAGCGTGGGCAACATCATTTTGTTGTAAGAAACGAGCGTCACATCTGTGCCCTGCTTGCGCACTGCCGCCACTCCGATGGGTACCAAATACTCGCCGTCGGGTACTTCGCCGGTGTGGCCGTAGAGCATTTCCGACTCCATGATGCAAACCGGATCCTCGTCGCGAATGGCCGATTTGAGCAAGCCTTTGGCATCGGCGGGATCAATGCAGGAAATGACCTTGAGGCCGGGCACATTGGCCATCCAACTTTCGAAAGTTTGGGAGTGCTGCTGCGCCAACTGTCCGGCTGCGCCCGAAGGCCCGCGAAACACAATGGGGCACTGGAACTGGCCGGCAGATTGGGAAAGCGTTTTGGCTGCGTTGTTTACGATCTGGTCGAAAGCCAGGACGGCAAAGTTCCAGGTCATAAACTCCACGATGGGACGCAGGCCGTTCATGGCGGCTCCTACGCCGATGCCGGCAAAGCCCAACTCCGCAATGGGCGTATCAATGACGCGCCTGGGGCCGAACTCATCGAGCATGCCTTTGCTTACTTTATAGGCGCCGTTGTACTCGGCTACTTCTTCGCCCATCAGGAAAACCGTTTCATCGCGGCGCATTTCCTCGATCATGGCTTCGCGCAGGGCGTCTCTAAGTGCTAACGTTCTACTCATAATGCCGAAATAACTCTTGGGTGGTTCAAATGTTCGTCAAAAGCGGCGCAAAAGTAAGTGTTTTTCGAGATGGAGGGTGCGTTGGGGTGTTATTAATTATTGTAGTCCTTCAAAAGCAGTCGGCTGCAAGCCTCAAGCTGCAAGCCTCAAGCTGCAAGCCTCAAGCTGCAAGCCTCAAGCTGCAAGCCTCAAGCTGCAAGCATTCAAGGAATGTAGCTTATGTCTTGATACTTACGGCTTGAAGCTCAGAGAAGAATATCAAAAAATTGCATACATTAGAATAATTAGCCTCAACTTTGCGTTCACAAACGTGTTTTTGAAAAACGAAAATCAAATTACCATGAAATCCAAAATGTTCCGCAGCGTCCTCATCATAGCTGCCCTGTGTATGACCGCCCTTTCTTTCTCTTCCTGCAATCGCGGCTACGGCTGCCCCACCAACTTCTCCATGCAGAGCGCTGCGGGTGCAGTGATCTCTTGCATAGCCGACTAAGCGAGCAACCATGATTCACTGGAAAGCGCTCGAATCCGAAGACCAGATCGAGGCAATCGTCGCCCGTTCGCACGAGGCGCCCTGTGTGATTTTCAAGCACAGTGTGCGCTGCAACATCAGCTACATTGCCAAACACCGCCTAGAGCAGAAATGGGATTTTGCGCCTGACGAACTGGAGGCCTATTACCTCGATCTCATTGCACACCGCCCTGTTTCTGCTTCTGTGGCCGAGCGCTTCGGCGTACACCACGAGTCGCCCCAATTGCTTCTGATCCGCAACGGCGAATGCACTTACGATGCCTCCCACTTAGACATTTCGGTGGACGAGTTGCATGAGTGTTTTCACAACGTCTTCTGAATCCGGCAGTTGCCGAATCCTCTCAACATGGACCACACCTCCTTGATCGAAACGCAGGATGGCTCCCATTCGGTGTTGTCGCATCGGTTTGGAGTGACGTACCATTCCAAATACGGCGCCATTCAGGAGTCCCGGCATGTGTTCATTGAGGCGGGTTTGTTTCCCAAGTTGATCCTGCAAAGAGAATTGGCCGTGCTGGAATTGGGCTTCGGCACGGGCCTCAATGCGTTCCTCACACTGCTGGAGGCCGAGCGCTTGGAACGGCATATTTTTTATCAAACCATTGAGGCGTTCCCCTTGTCGCAAGAACAGGCTGCCCAACTGAACTACCCCGAACAATTAGAACTGCCCGCGTCGCGCCCATGGCTGACCGAGATGCACGCCGCCCCTTCCGACAAACTTCTGCGCCCCACGCCTCATTTTCAATTTCGCAAAACCATCGGCCGCTTCGAGGAACTTGATCTTCAGAATGCCTTCGACGTGGCTTATTTCGACGCTTTCGCCCCCGAAACGCAACCCGAACTCTGGACCGAAGAGGTGCTGGGCCGGGTATATAGAGCACTGCGCCCGCAAGGTATATTGGTGACGTATTGTGCCAAAGGCGCCGTGAAACGCACGCTCAAAAGTCTCGGCTTTCAGATAGAACGCATCCCAGGCCCGCCGGGCAAACGGGAGATGACGCGGGCGGTGAAGACGGAGGCGAAATAGATACCCCATAGCAGCAAAGGATAAGCCATGCGGTTGTTGATATCTGTTACCATCAATATATCTTATGACCACAGAAGAAACAATACTTTGGGAGAAAATAGTGGCGTTCAGGCTCAACGACGACAGCGCGGCATTTAAATTTTCGCACAGGCTGGCCAGAGAAAATGGCTGGACGATCTCCTATTCTGAAAAGGTTATTCAGGAATACAAAAAATTCATTTTTCTGTGTTGCGTATCTCCATCCGCGGTGACGCCTTCCGATGAGGTGGACCAAGTGTGGCATTTGCATTTGACCTATACCAAATCTTACTGGACAGACCTTTGCCGAAATACCCTCGCCAAAGAAATACATCACACACCGACAAAAGGCGGATTCGCAGAGGGGAAGAAATTTGACGAGCTATACACCGCAACGCTTGAGCTATACAAAGACAAGTTTAAGGCCAAGCCGCCCAAGAGCATTTGGCCCGCCAAAGAAAAAAGGTTTTCCGACATCCATTTTCAAAGAGTGAATTTGAAAAACTACTGGTTGTTGCGCAAGCCTGATTGGAGCATCAACAGTGTAGCCTTCTTTGTTGCTATTGTTACAACGCTGTTGTTTATCATGTCGCAATCAAGCGGCACAAGGGGGAAAATCATCGGGCTGCTCGTCTTATTCGGCATCCTGTTGTGGGGCATTATAACGCATAAAAACAGCGGCGGCGACAGTTGGGGTGGAGGCGCCGATAGCGGGATGGCAGGTTGTGGCGGCTGCGGAAGTGGCTGCGGCGGGGATTAGAAAAACATCGAGGTAACCAATCAAATAAAAAATCCGCCTCAACTTTCAACATTGAGGCGGATGATGCAGGCGCCCGGTTTCAAAACGAACTCCTCCGGGCTTTATTCAAATCAATTTCGTTATCGCCTGCCCGACGAGGCCGCGTACCTTTCCAACTGGTCCAATACGCGGGTGTAATGATCAATGGTTTTTTGTGCCAATTCTTTATCTCCCGGATTCTTCATCAAATCTTCCAGATACGGATACTGTGTGAGGTCAAAGTTTTGGTGCTTTGCCTTTTCGACCATAGGCGCCAGAGCTTCCTGCAAATTGCTGTAAGTAGAGGGCACATAACGATTCAAAGCCAACTGTTGCAAAGTAGGCGAGGTCGTGTAGCTAGGCTTCGTCCGAACGATGTCATTGCCACCCGTATCAAAAAAATGCGGCTTGTAGTCAGGGTCAAGTTGCTGAAGCGCCAGTTGCATCTGATTGATAACGATTTGCATGTTTTCTACCGTTTGTGCCATGTCATTGGCATTGATGCCAACCGCCGTATTGACGTAGCTGAACAGTTCTTTGCCGTCGGATTCGCCCCATGCAATACCGATGATGCGGGCATAGTCGCGCGCCAACATTTTGTCAGGCGCAACCGCAATGGCAAAACCGTCGCCGTTGCCGGTCGGCAGAATGTAGTCGCCGCGATGCACCGTACCGATCACTTTCACCTGCACCTGGCCCATAAAGGCAATTTTTTCATAGCTGGCTTCATAACCTTTGGCCGGCATGGCGCCGATAACGCTCGGACTCTGTGAAATGACCATGAATTTCTCGGCATCCACAAAGCTCTTGGAAATAAGACCTCCTTTGACGCCCACAACATCGCCATAAACGAATGCCTCGCCGGAATCGGCCTTTTTGAGCCACTCGGCATAATCGGCGCCCCCGGACTCATACGCGACACCGAGGTTCAGCTCATTATAGGCAATATAGCCGCCAAGTTTTACTCCGTTCACTACCATGCTGATACCAGCCCAGATGGCATCGTCGCAGTCGCCCACAATACAAAGCCCTGCGGCTGCGGCTGCGTTGATGGCAAACTGAACAATGGAATAAACAAAGTCTAATGTGCCTACCAATAACCCGAAACCGTAGTTGCTGTTAAAGAACTGCGTCACCGAGGAAGGCGGATTGGGAGCGGCCTGATCTTGGTCTGTGCTGGTGCCATAAACGGACGCTGAGTCCTGGCTCACGCCGTTGACAATGTCGTTGACGATGTTTCTGGCCACACCCGTAAGCCCCTGGAAGCCTTCTATGCGCCCCATAGCCGCACCCGTGCCGTCGTACATGGTCACGAAATTGATGTTGCGGTCCGGCAATGTGGCATTTACTTTGATGGCCACCCCATGCGAGGCGCCTTCTACCCTGAGCGGATAGTTGTCGTAGTTTTCCTGAGCGCCACCCAATGCAGCATGGACGGTCACCTGGCCGTTGAGTTGAGAAATGCCGCCAACGGTGAGCTTGCCCGTAGCTTGCAAGTCGCCGCCTATGTTTACATTTTTCTCAATGCCCACGCCGCCTTCGACGATGACAGCGCCATTGTCTTTAGTGGTGGATTGAGTGGTATTGTTGAAGCGGGCAATGCCGTCAACATCCGAGGTGCCGGTCACTGCGCTGTTGCCGCCTACGTTGATGTTTTTCTCAATGCCCACGCCGCCTTCAACAATGACGGAACCATTGTCTTTGTTGGTAGATTGGGCCGTATTGTTGAAACGGGCGATGCCGTCAACATCCGAGGTGCCGGTCACTGCGCTGTTGCCGCCTACGTTGATATTTTTCTCAATGCCCACCCCGCCTTCAACAATGACGGAGCCATTGTCTTTGTTGGTAGATTGGGCCGTATTGAGAAAGCGGGCGATGCCGTGTACCGTGAGGTCGCCATCTATATTGGCATTTCTGTCCACATCGAGGTCATTACCGATGTGCGCATTATTATCAACATCCAGATTTCGCCCGGCCGTCAGGTCCCGTCCGGCGTTGATATCCCGTCCGGCATTGACGTCCACTCCGACGTTGAGGCTGTTGGCAATATTAACATCTCCCGCCGCCGTGATGCGCAAGCGCTCCAGATTGGTGGTTTTCATCACGAAGTCTCTGCTGTCAAGCGTGCCGATGAAGTGCGGGCCGGGTACGGTCAGATCATTGCCGTTCACTTTCCAGAAAGCGGCCGTTTTTTCTACGCCTTCACCTCCTTTCACTTGGTCGGCAGTGCCGGCATGGAAAGCATAGGGCACCGCCATAAGACGGCTTGCGCTCAAAGGCTCATAAACGCCGCGGTTGTCTTCATCTACCGACAACTCCATCCAGATTTCGTACTCGCTCCAGGGTACTTTCAAAAAGTCGCCGTTGAGCGTTTGTCCCTGGCCGATGACAATGTTGAATGCCCCCAATTGGCCGGTAGTGACCGCGTGGCTTTCTTCATACACAGACTTGCCGTTGGCGCCGCCGGCCAGCAAGGCAATCTTCAATTGAATGGATTGCTGGATCATGGGAACCCCTTTGGAATCGCGGGCAACCGCCTGATAATTGATTCCGGGAGGGACGCCCTGGCCCCAAAGTAAAAATCCTGCAAGCAGGAAAAACAGTGTGATAAAGGATTGCTTCTTCATAAGTTGTAAGTGTTTTAAGTATAAAGGAAGGTGTTCAAATCAACGAGAATTTGCGGTGGCCGCAATTTTTTCATCGCCCTTTTACAATGCGGTACATTCTCAACAGCTCGCCTTGACGGTTGCTGAACCTGAGCAAATACATGCCGTCGGGATAGGCGCTGATGTCAATGGTTTCATCGGCAGGAGTAGCCGGCTGCCGGTTTTGCAGCATCGTGCCATTTACATTCCACAGCTCCCAGCCGCAGTCTTCTTTCATTTCTGCCGGAAACTGCACATAGAGCTGTCCCGGGCTTGGATTGGGGGCCACGCGGATGTCCAATAAGGCTTTTGGGAAAGCAGCGACCATCAGGTCCACTGCTTCAACTCGTACTGTGGGCTGCTGAAAGCCCTCGGTAATGAACCCTCCGGAGGTTGTGAGCGTAGAGACGGCGGGTTCTCCCAATGTCCATTCCAATTGGACATTACGGCCTTTGACGGATGCTCCCTGAGCAGCAAAAACCTGTCGTTCTACGGAGGATTGGGCGCTGAGCCAGATGCCCGAAAAGAGAAACACTGCAATAGATAGGTACTTCATTGCAAATGGGTTTTGGTGAACGAAATAAAGAGAATTGCATATAAAACTTGATGCCGCAAAATTCGGGGGGTGACTTATCAACATCAAAATGCTGACGCAATAATACAATTATTTTTTGTGGCGGGAAATTTTTGAAAAAAAAATTGCGCATCATTTTGTGCGCGTTCATCTCAACGCCCTCACCATCCCCCTCGCCGCTTTTTGTGCGGCGCCGTGTTCGCCGAGGCGCAGGCGCAGGTCCTGGTAGCCTTCGCGGAGTTGGCGGGCGTGGTGGTCTTTGAGCCATGAAACCTAACTGTCAGAAGTGAAATCCATACCCAAAGAATACAGACTGCATACCTGCCATACTCAGGCCTGCCAGCACGATGCCCAACATAATGAGGCTAAAAGGCACGAAAACGAATACCCGGCTGAAGCGGTGCTCCCAACCCAACCGGTGCATGAGTGGCAGGAAGACGAATGCGAGGCAAAGTCCCAGAAAGCTGATTTGGAACATATACACGCACACGATGCCGAAACCAATGCCGGTAAGTATCTCAAGCCATTGTACGGCAGCTTGATCAGGATGGCTTTTGTGAAGAAACTTATGCAACCCTTCTTTCCAGCGGCGATACCACCCGTGCTTGGCCGATGTGGGGTTGCCGTCCTCTTGCCGCGTATCCCCGGTGACCAAAAAGACTGCTTTGCCGGATATGGCGTAAGTGATGACGCCGATAGAAGACAAAGGCGAAAGCGCTGCGTAAAGCGCCGTGCTATGCGCCAGAAAACGGAGCATTTGCAGCGGTTTGCGCCACATATCGAGGATAAAGCACAAGACCGGCGAGAAAAAAGTGAGCATGGTGATGAAGAAAAAATCGGCATGATGGATGGCGGAAAAACCCTCGTCCAATCGCAGCACCGGCATGGCCCATTCATGGCCTCCTACCACCCAGGTCACTTCCGTCCAATGCGCCCAAAAACCGGGCATAACGAGGTTGGCGTTGACCATAAAAAGGAAGTAGAGCAAGGTGAGCGGCAGGTTGAGCGTAGGAAACAAAATATCCGCTTTTTCTGTCCAGGTGATGTTTTTGGAACGCAACAGCCCGCCCATTTTTTGGGTCAGAAACTCACTGGTGCCGCGCGTCCACTTGATGTGCCGAATGCGAAAAGCCCGCACCGTATCGGGGAAATCTTCATAACAAACCACCTCCTCCACAAAGCGTCCGCGATATCCTTTTTCCCGGATGGCAATGGCAAAGCCGAGGTCCTCGCTCACGATGTCGGGAAACCCGCCGACTTCCTCCCAACAACGGCGGCGAAGCAGCGCACCATGCCCCAAAAACATAACAAAACCGAAGGCATTGCGCAGCGGCTGGTACCATTTCCAGTGAATGTCTATGCCGGGGCCGAGGGCCTTGGCCAAAGCACTGGGACTGTTGGGATTGGCTCGATGATTGGCCTGCACGAAGCCACAGGACGGATCGGCCTCCATGATGGGCACGAGTTTGCTGAGAAAGTCGGTCGGCAGGATTTCATCGGCATCGGCAATGGCAAAATACGGCTCAGTAATGGCTGCGCGGCTCAGGGCATGATTCATATTACCGGCCTTGAAAGCTTTGCGGTCGGGGCGGCGAATCACCTGCACCAATTCCGGGAAACCGGCGGCAAAAGCGTCAATGCGATGGCGGTACCCCGCATCCGAACTATCGTCGAGGATGTAAACCCGGTAGTTGGAGTAGTCTTGATGCACACAAGACAGGACGCTTTCTTCCACAAAATCATTACAGGTGGTGTACAGGATGGCCACCGACGGGAAAGTTGTCAAAGCCGGCGCGGGAGCAGGATTTCGGCCCCAAAAGCGATGCAGCAGCGCAAAGGCCACCACGCCGATGTTGTAAAAACCGTAGAGCCAGGCCAGATGTATAAATGCGATGAACGAAATCATGGCGGCCCAACTGCCCCAGGAATGTGCCATATCGAGCAATTGAAACAGCCGGGGCGAAAACCAAAGTATGGCCAGCGCCCAAGTTCCGAAAATAAATACATACAGGCCCGGCCCCGGAGGAGACGAAGCGCCCACCTCGTTCGGTTTTTGGAAGGTATCCATCGCCTTAGTGGGCGAAAAAAGTGTTGATGATGGCTGCTCCACAGGGTTCATGGAGACAATAGGATGGTAGCTGCCTCTGTGTGACATGGCATTTCGGTTTTAGAAAAACGGAGGGAAAAAGAGTTTACTTGTGGAAGCGCAGTTGGACGCCCAATGCCGCCGTAGTAAAGCGGTAGGCATCACTTTGTTCGTGTCTGACGACTGCCTGCGCCGATACAACGCGCCCCAGCGGATAGGCTCCGACGACGCTCCAGCCATACACCGAGCTGTCGTTTTCGCCGCCGGGCGTCATGGTTTGACCATAGAGGCCGTACACACTGCATTCGGCATTATTGTGGCTTCGGTATTGGAGGCCCAATTGTGCGCGGTGTTCGTTTGCGCCGGGTGTGGGTTGGATAAAAAAGTAGGTAGGTTCGATGCGAAAATTCCGGCCTGCCGGCAAATTGATGGATCCATAGCCCATCCACTCTACAGGGCGGGCAGCTCCGAATCCGACGAAACCGCCAGCCTTGAGGCGAACATTGCCAGGCAGGAACCAAACCTGCGCCCCCGAAACGAGATGTTGCAGGCTCCGGTTTTTCAAGCTGCGAACCCCATACTCCAGCTCTGAAATAAAGCGCACATCCCATTGCCTGCTCATGCCGGCCGCAAAGAGCGGTGCGGCGCGTCCGGCGCGGGCAAACTGCAAAATATCGAGGGCTAAAGAATTGTCGTATCTGAACCATAAACGGGCATCGGGTCGCCATTTGAGCGTTGCCTGTACACCGCGCAGCCCGGCTTCATTTTCGCTGTTGTCCAAACGGGTAAAACCAAGCCATAAGTTGGTTTCTAAAAACGGGCGCGTCACATAAGTTTGTCCAATTAATTGTTTGGCCTCTGCCGAAGCCGGCTGTATGTCCAATGCGCGCTGAAAGGAACTGCGGGCTTCTTCGGGCGTGCCGCTGTGCAATTGGGCAAGACCCAAAGCGATGTGCAAATCATAAGCGTTTGGCTCAGCCTCTGTTTGCTGCCCCAGCAATCTGATGGCCTCCTGATAGCTGCCCTGCCAAAACCGGGTCAGCGCCAAGCCTCTGGCGGCCTCCTGATGACCGGGCTGCTGTTGGAGCACCTTGCGAAATGTCTGATTGGCCAACGAAAAATGGCGGCCAAAGGCGGCGGCATAGCCCATGCCGGTACGCGCTGTAGCAGGGTCGGCCCCATACCGGATGGCCTTTTGAAACTCGGTGACCGCTTCGTTTTGCTTTCCCATCCAAGACAAATTGTAGGCGCGCGCCAAAGTAATCTCAGGATTGGCGGGTTGTTCGGCCTGCAAAGTAGCGAGGACACGCTCGGCTTTGGCATGTTGGCCGCTGTGCGACCATCGGATGGCTTCTTCCATGCTTTGTCCCCACAGCAATGTGGATGCCGGCCCAAAAAGGATAAGAAGAAGGATGCTGTGTTTTTTCATGTCGCTTTTTTTTCGGTACAATGTTAGGGGCAAGTCCGAATCTTGCCAAAAAATAGGCACTCAGCGGGGATATGTGCCGCCTCAATCGGGCAGGGGGTCTGCTGGAGGGTTTTGTACCTTATACCAAACGACATAAAAAATGAAGCAACCCTGTGTGGACAATATCAGAAAAGGAAATGAAATTAAGGGTTTTCTAATAGCTCATTTTTCCACCCCAACGCCCTCACCATCCCCCTTGCCGCCTTCTGCGCCGCCCCGCGTTCGCCCAGCCGCAGGCGCAGCTCCCGGTACCCCTCGCGGAGTTGGCGGGTGTGATCGTCGTCCAAGAGGAGGCGGAGTTGTTCGCTGAGGCTGTCGGGGTGGAGTTGGTGTTGAATGAGTTCGCGCACCAAGGGGCGGTCTGCGATGAGGTTGACCAATGAAATGTATTTGACATTGACCAATCGGCGGGCGATGAAAAACGAGATGCTGCTGCCGCGATAGCACACCGTTTGCGGCACGCCGAACAGCGCCGTTTCGAGGGTAGCCGTACCCGATGTGACCAATGCAGCGCGGGCCTGACTGAGCAGGGCGTAGGTTTGGTTGCCCGTCCAATGCACGCCCGATACGCCGGAAGACCGGATGATGTCGTCGTAAAAACTGCGGGGAATGGAGGGCGCTCCGGCTATAACAAACTGATAATCAGGAAAACGGGCGGCGGTTTGGAGCATCACCTCCAACATGCGGGCAATTTCCTGCCGCCGGCTGCCGGGCAGGAGGGCCACAATGGGCCGCTCGTCTAAGCCATTGGCCGCGCGAAAATCGGCAGGCGGCACAAACTCGTCCACCACATCGAGCAGCGGGTGGCCCACGAAGTCCACCTTGTAATCGTATTTTTGGTAAAACTCCTCCTCGAAGGGCAGGATGACGAACATGCGCTCTACCGTAGCCTTGATGCCGTGTACCCGGCTGCTGTGCCAGGCCCACAACTGCGGCGAGATGTAATAAAACACTCTGATGCCCATGCTTTTAGCCCACTTGGCCATGCGGAGATTGAAACCCGGATAGTCTATGAGAATGAGTACATCGGGCTGCCAGGCCAGGATGTCGGCTTTGCAAAACCGGAAATTGGCCATGATGGTGCGCAGGTTTTTCAGCACCTCCCAAAATCCCATAAAAGCCAGATCGCGGTAGTGCTTGACCACCTCGGCGCCGGCTTCGCTCATCAGGTCGCCGCCCCAGGCGCGGATGTCGGCTTCGGGGTCTTCCTGACGCAGGTGGCGAATGAGATGTGCTCCGTGCAGGTCGCCCGAAGCCTCGCCGGCTATGAGGTAGTATCGCATAAAGGGAGAATTTTCCTTCACATCAGCGAGATTACACCTTCCGCCTTCCGGTGGTTGCAACAGGGCGACAGATGTCACCTCGCTACTGTGTCATTCCAAACAGTTGCTCTCAGAAGAGGTTTTTCCAAAAAAGCGCCATCCAGACGCCTACGCAGATGACGGTGGCGATGACCATGCCGCGCATCGTATTGACGAAGAATCGGCGGCGGGCATAGTAATTGAAAATGAACGCATTGAGGCCAATGGCTACCACCGAAAGCGTGCGCTCGCGGAAATGCGGAGACAGTCCGTCGCGGCTCACGATGCCGGTCATTTCCAACTGTTCATAAATGGTGAGCAGCAGCGCATAAGCGACGAAGGGCACCACAAGGCCCAGCAGCAGGCCCAGCCAGAGGGCATTTTTTTGAGGCATGATGATCATATCGAGGCTGCGTTTTCGGTGGTGGAGAGTTGTTCCAGCGGGCGCACGCTGTCCATGGCGCGGTAGTTGGTGAGATCGTGCATGGAGGGCACCACCGAAACGTAGCCGTTTTCGAGCGCCCAAAGGTCGGTATCGGGCAGGAGGTCGTCGTTTTCAAAACGGCCGGTGAGCCAATAGTACTTTTGGCCGCGCGGGTCTTTGGCTTCCACAAATTCCTCCACCCAACGGGCATCGGCCTGCCGGCAAATTTTGATGCCTTTGATTTCGGCGGCGGGGAGTTTGGGTATATTGACATTGAGCAGGCTGCCGAGTTCCATGCCGTTTTCCAAAACGTATTGCATGATCTGGCGAATAAAAGGCTTACCCTGTTCAAAATCAGCATCATAGGAATAGTCGAGCAATGAAAAACCGATGGAAGGAATCCCTTCGAGCGATGCCTCCATCGCTGCCGACAGCGTGCCGGAGTAGATGATGTTGATGGAGGCATTGGAGCCGTGATTGATGCCCGAAACGCAGAGGTCGGGTTCGCGGCCCTCAAGCAACACATTGACGGCCAACTTGACGCAATCCACCGGGGTGCCGGAGCACTCGTAAGCCTCTAAGCCCGGAAAGGCCCGCGAGGGATGCAGGCGGATGGGGTCGTGAATGGTGATGGCGTGCCCCATGCCGGACTGCGGCGAATCGGGGGCCACAATGAGCACGTCGCCTAAGGTTTGGGCGACTTCTACCAAGGCGCGGATGCCGGGAGCCGTCACGCCGTCGTCGTTGGTAATGAGGATGAGTGGTTTTTTCATTGGGAATGCAATTGAGGCGCAAACTTACAAGAACTTGCGGAGGAGGGCAAGTTAAAGATTTGTAAGGCGGAGGGGTGCAGATTGACATTCATTAATTTCATCAAAATCAAGCCATTTTACTTCGATTGTTGTTATATTTATGTCCTTTATTAGAACACAATCATAATAACCATCTAATTATCAACCCAATGGAATCAAGGCTCAGCAATGCTCAGTTAGAGATTTTACAATTGTTCGCGTCTGATTTATCAGAGAATGAAATGAAAATATTGCGACAGATGCTGATTGAATTCAGGTATTGGAGGCTACAAAATGCCATTGAGCCATTAAACATCTCGCCTGACACTCTGGAACAATGGAGCAGGGAACACTCGCGCACGCCTTACTCATCCCAAAATACTAAATCGGATGCTGCATGAGAGTCGTATTGGATACTAACGTTCTACTTGTATCCCTCCCTCGCACTTCTGCCGATCATTTGATTCTTCAGGAATTACTCAATGGAAGATATACCATCTGTGTAACTACGGATATCCTAAACGAATATGCAGAAATATTTCAACGGAAAGCAAACTCCGAAGTAGCCTCGCTCGCACTGGATTTGCTCGATATTTTACCCAATTTAGAACGCATTCATAAGTACTATTTTTGGCGAATGATCAGCGCCGATCCTGACGACAACAAATTCGTGGATTGTGCAATTTCTGCGGGTGCTGACTTCATTGTATCTGATGATAATCATTTCAAAGAAGTGCAAGGCAAGTTCCCTCCTGTGAAGGTTATCAGTAAGCTCGAATTTATGCAATTGCTAAAGCTCAGCGAAGAATAAGTTTTTCTGCGAGATACCCCATCTCACGTTCACCCAGCCTCCTCGCCAAGCTCTTCCTGGATTTCAGCGATGAGTGCTTTGAGGTCGCTTTCCGGGATATTGTTTTATACTACAGCTCATGCAGAAACGCTTCCAAAGTGATGCCTTCTTTTTCTCCTTTTTGAATTTGGCGTACCTCCCGGAAGGCATTTTTGAGTTTGTTTTTTAATGCCAACAGGTCTTGTACGCGCCTGAACTCCTGGACGAAATTTTCCCAGTCATCAACATTGATCTGAACCATCTTCTTGCCTTGTTGGTCAATGACGTAAGCGACTTGAGGACTTGCGGCCATGGCTTTTTATTATAGTTGATGAAGAAGAGGTCAGGAGGTAACTATCCAGAATACGTCCTGATTTTACATTCCAAAGTTACGTTTCGATGCTGGAACAGCCAAACAAAGGCATAAGTTTTGGCGGCGCGAGTGTCGGCAAAAGAAATTATCCGCTGGCGGCAGCCCTCTCAATATTCCGCCGACACTGTTGTTTTTTTCAACTGATTTGCTCTGAAAATCCCGCGACTTGTTTAAACTTACGCCGGGAAATTCCTGTAGAGAGGAATATCACTTATTGAAAACATGCCAACTCGTTACATAAAGCTTTGTTGAACTACTAACCAACCATGCAAAGAGTCATCCTCATCGTTTTAGACAGCGTAGGCATCGGCGAACTACCCGACGCGGCGCTCTACGGAGATCAGGGCAGCAATACGCTGGGCAACATCGCCCGGCTTTTTCCCGACCTGCGCCTGCCCAACCTCACGGCTATGGGCCTCGGCCTCATTGACCCCGACAACCTCCTGCCTACCCACCCCCACCCTATTGCCGCGTACGGCAAGGCCCGCGAACGCTCGGCCGGCAAAGACACCACCACTGGCCATTGGGAAATAACCGGCGCCGTACTCGACAAGCCCTTTCCCGTGTTCGCCGAGGGCTTTCCGGCGGAACTGATACACCGTTTCGAGCAGGCCATCGGCACGCCCGTCATCGGGAATGTGGCGGCTTCCGGCACGGCCATCATTGAGGCATTGGGCGATGAACACGTTCGCAGCCGCCGGCCCATTGTTTACACCTCCGCCGACAGCGTGTTTCAGATTGCCATGCACGAAGCCATCTATCCCATTGATAAACAATACGAAATATGCCGCATAGCCCGTGAAATGCTGAGGGGCGAGTACGAGGTGGGGCGCGTCATCTGCCGTCCGTTTGAGGGCGATTCGGGGCAATACCGGCGCACTTCCCGGCGCAAAGACTTCTCGGTGCTGCCACCCGATACGGTTTTGGATGCCATCGAACGCAGCGGCAAAGAGGTGTATGCAGTGGGCAAAATTGTGGACATTTTTGCCGGCAAGGGCATCAGCAGGTACGTCAAAACGGAGGACAATGCCGCCGGAATGCGCGCCACGCTGGAGGCTTTGGAAAAGGTAGAAAACGGACTGATTTTCACCAATCTGGTGGATTTCGACATGCTCTTCGGGCATCGCCGCGACGTGCCCGGCTATGCCCGCGCATTGATGGAATTCGATGCTTACCTGCCCGAACTGACCTCCAAGCTGCGCGAGGAAGACCTGCTCATCATCACCGCCGACCATGGCAACGACCCCAGTTTCAGCGGCAACGACCACACCCGCGAGTACATCCCGGTCCTCCACTTCGGCGCCCGCATCAGGCCCGGATACAACATCGGTGAACGCGCCTCTTTTGCCGACATTGCCGCCACCATAGCCGAGGCTTTGGAAGTGCCGTTTGTAACGCCCGGACAGAGTTATTTTCAAAATATTTATCAGGCAGATTGAGTGAAGGGGGGACTGGCAGTCCCCCCTTCACTCAAATGCAAAATACTAACCAACCATGAGCCGAATTTTAGCGCCTACCGAATTGGTACTCAACCCCGACGGCAGTTTGTACCACTGCAACCTGCTGCCCGAAAACATTGCCGATACCGTGCTCCTTGTGGGCGCTCCCGACCGCGTGCCCAAGATTTCAGCCTTGTTTGACCGCGTTGACTTTACGACCCAAAAACGCGAGATCGTGACGCATACCGGCATCAAAAACGGGAAGCGCATCACCGTACTTTCCACCGGCATGGGTACCGACAATATTGACATTGTACTCAATGAATTGGACGCCGCCGTGAACGTGGATTTGAAAACCAGAACCATCAAACCGGAACACAAACAACTGAATTTCATTCGCTTGGGCACCTCCGGCTCCTTGCAGCCCGACATTCCGCCCGACAGCTTTCTGGCGGGCACGCATGGGCTGGGCTTCGACGGGCTGCTGCATTATTACCAAAATACCGCCCGTTTTACGCACAATGATTTCATCAACCAACTCGTGGAAGACCTGTACTGGAACCCGCTTTTGCCGCGCCCGTATTTGGTGGAGGCCGACGCGAGTTTGCTCGGTTTGCTGCCCGAAACCGGTTTCTACCGGGGCGTCACGGCGACGGCCACAGGGTTTTACGGTCCGCAGGGGCGGGTACTGCGATTACCGGTAACGGATGCGGAGATGAATGAAAAGCTCTCGGCATTCAGGCACAAGGAACTGAGAATCACCAATTTTGAAATGGAAACCTCGGCACTGTACGGTTTGTCGGCCTTGCTGGGGCATCGGGCGCTCACGGTCAATTGCATCATTGCCAACCGGTTCACCTTGCAATTCAGTAAAGACTATCAAAAGGCCGTCATCGAGATGGTGGGCCGGGTGCTGGAGGTATTGTGAAGAAAAAAGTAGTACTTTTGCCCAAAACGCAAGTTAAATAACACTGTCCTAATGACAAAAAACCATAAAAAACCAGCCGCCGAGGCCACTGCGCACCCACACATTGAGCGCAATCCCGGCGTACCCTTCGACGCCGCCTGGTTCGAGGCGCTCCGCGTAAACAGGAGCGCAGTAGAGCGACGTGCCGCCGGCCTCTCCGGCCGCCGCACCGTGAAAAAAGAATGGCAGGCCGCCTGGCTCCTCAAAGCCATCACCTGCATGGACCTCACCACGCTGGCCGGCGACGATACCGAAGGCAATGTGCTGCGGCTGTGCGCCAAGGCCAAAGCGCCCGTGCGCCAAGACCTGCTCGAAGCCCTCGGCATGGGCGGCGAAGGCCTCCAAACCGGCGCTGTGTGCGTGTATCACAACCTCATTCCGTATGCCAAAGCGGCCCTCGACGGCAGCGGCATTCCCATAGCGGCCGTTTCCACGGGATTCCCGGCGGGCAAAATCACCCTCGAAGACAAGCTCACCGAAATCGAAAAATCGGTAGCTGCCGGCGCCACCGAGATAGACATCGTCATCAGCCGCGATCTGGTTTTGCAGGGCAAATGGAGGGAACTCTACGACGAGGTGGCCGCCTGTCGAAAAGCCTGCGGCGAAGCCCACCTGAAAACCATCCTCGCTACCGGCGAAATTCCTACCTACACCCTCGTGGCCAAAGCAAGCATGGTGAGCATGATGGCCGGTTCGGATTTTATCAAAACCAGCACCGGTAAAGAGAGCGTCAATGCCACGCTGCCCGTCAGTTTGGTGATGATTCGCATGATCCGCGACTACCACGAGCGCACGGGTTTTAAGGTGGGATTCAAACCCGCCGGCGGCATTCAAAAAGCCAAACAGGCCTTGGACTGGCTCATCCTGATGAAAGAAGAACTCGGCAATGAATGGCTCCGCCCGGAACTCTTCCGATTCGGCGCCAGCAGCCTCCTGGGCGACATCGAACGCCAATTGGAACACCACGTCACCGGGCGTTACTCCGCCGCATTCCGTCACCCAATGGCTTAGTAAATCCAAGCTTGCGGCTTGCAGCTAACGGTTTGCAGCCTGACACTAAGAGCTTGAAGCAAAAAAGAAACCTATGAAAATCAAAGAAATATTCGACAGCATGGCTTACGGACCCGCCCCCGAAAGTGCCGCCGAGGCCAACGCTTTTCTGGATGCCCGCAACAGGCGTTTCGGATTGTTCATCAACGGCGAATGGCGCGAACCTTCCAACGGGGCTTATTTTGAAAGTACCAATCCGGCCAACCGGCAACTCCTGGCACATCTGGCGGAAGCCGGCGAACAGGACGTAAACGCCGCCGTAGAAGCCGCCCAAAAGGCACAACCCGCTTGGGCAGCCCTCAGCGGACACCAACGCGGCAGGTACCTCTACGCCATTGCCCGGCAAATACAAAAGCACTCGCGCCTCTTTGCCGTGCTGGAATCTATGGACAACGGCAAGCCCATTCGCGAAACCCGCGACATTGACATTCCATTGGTAGCCAGGCATTTCTACCACCATGCCGGCTGGGCGCAACTGATGCGCACCGAACTGCGCGACTACCAGCCCATCGGCGTCATCGGGCAGATCATTCCCTGGAATTTCCCGCTGCTCATGCTGGCCTGGAAAATAGCGCCCGCATTGGCTATGGGCAACACGGTTGTACTCAAACCTGCCGAATTTACGTCTTTGACCTCGCTGCTCTTTGCCGAAATTTGTTCCGACATCGGGCTGCCGGCGGGCGTGGTCAACGTCATCACCGGAGCGGGAGCTACCGGCGCGGCATTGGTAAAACATGAAAGCGTGCAAAAAATCGCCTTTACAGGTTCTACCGAGGTGGGCAAAATCATTCGCAAGGCAACGGCAGGCAGCGGCAAAAAACTCTCGTTGGAACTGGGTGGAAAGTCGCCCTTCATCGTTTTCGACGACGCCGATTTGGACAGCGCCGTAGAGGGTTTGGTGGATGCCATCTGGTTCAATCAGGGACAGGTGTGCTGCGCCGGTTCGCGCTTGTTGGTGCAGGAAAGCGTGGCCGAAACCATGTATGCCAAGATCAAGGCCCGCATGGAAAATCTCATCGTGGGCAATCCCTTGGACAAGTGTATAGACATCGGCGCGGTGGTGGACAAAGTGCAGTTGGAAACCATCACCGGATTGGTGGAGCAGGGCGTGGCCGAGGGCAACCAGATTTGGCAAAGCACGCAGGCCTGCCCCTCGGAGGGCTACTTCTTCCCGCCGACGATGTTTACCAATGTGTCGCCGGCCGCCAAAATTGCACAGGAAGAAATCTTCGGGCCGGTACTCGTGGCCATGAGTTTCAGAAGCCATAAAGAAGCGGTGGCTTTGGCCAACAACACCCGCTATGGCCTCGCTGCCAGCATTTGGACCGAAAACATCAATCTCGCCTTGGACATCGCGCCGCAAATCAAAGCCGGCTCGGTGTGGATCAACTGCACCAACATGTTCGATGCGGCGTCGGGCTTCGGCGGCTACCGCGAGTCGGGCTTCGGCAGAGAGGGCGGCAAAGAGGGTTTGTACGAATATGTGAAGCCCAAACACGAGGCTCAACTGAGCGATCAGCCCGTATTGCCGGCCATTGCCAAAGAAAAAAAGGCAGCAGGCCCGGCGCTTCCCGGCATTGACCGCACCGCCAAAATGTACATCGGCGGCAAGCAGGCCCGCCCCGACGGCGGCTACAGCCAACGCATCCTCGACCGCAGCGGCGCTTACATCGGCGAAGTGTCGGCGGGCAATCGCAAAGACATCCGCAACGCTGTGGAGGCCGCCCATGCAGTCAGTTCCTGGGCCGGTATGACCGGACACGCCCGCGCACAGGTCTTGTATTACATCGCAGAGAATCTATCGGCCCGCAAGGAGGAGTTCGCCCGCCGATTGGCGCAGATGCTTCAGCACAGCATGGCCGAGGCGCTGGCTGAGGTGGAGCAATCCATCGAGCGCATTTATACTTACGCCGCCTGGGCCGACAAATACGACGGGCAGGCGCACTCCACCATACAGCGCAACGTGACGCTGGCCATGCCCGAAGCGCTTGGCGTGATGGCCATTGTGTGCCCCGATGAGGCGCCGCTGCTGGGCTTTGTCTCCACCGTGCTGCCCGCCATAGCGATGGGCAACAGCGTGGTGGTGATTCCGTCGGAGACTGCGCCCTTGTCTGCCACCGATTTTTATCAGATTTTAGATACCTCCGACGTTCCCGGCGGCACGGTCAACATCGTCACCGGCAACAAAGACGAACTGGCCGCCGAATTGGCCAAGCATTACAACGTGGACGGCATCTGGTACTTTGGCAGCAAAGAGGGTAGTCGCAAGGTAGAGGAGCTTTCTACCGACAGTATGAAGCGCAGTTGGGTGAGCTACGGCAAATTCAGAAACTGGGCCGATCCCGCGCAGGGCGAGGGCGAGGTGTTTTTGCGGCAGGCTACGCAGGTGAAGAATATTTGGATTCCGTATGGGGCTTAGGCGGTCTTCGGTAGGCGGTAGGCGGTAGGCGGTGCGAAGCGTAGAGCGTTCAGCCAGCAGCTTGAGGCCAGTAGCCGTTCCCGCCCGCTTGCACCCTTCGCCATTTATAATTCATCATTCAGACATTCATCATTCATACCACCATCATGGCAAGTTTACATTTAGAAGCAGAAATAGGCGAGATAGCAGAAACGGTACTGATGCCCGGCGATCCGCTGCGAGCCAAGCATGTGGCAGAGACATTGCTCACCGACGCTGTGTGTTACAACCGGGTGCGCGGCATGTTTGGGTTCACGGGGTATTATGAGGGCAAGCGCGTTTCCATTCAAGGCTCCGGCATGGGGATGGGCAGCGCCGGCATTTACGTCAACGAACTCATTACCACTTATCAGGTTAAAAAAATCATCCGGGTAGGAACCTGCGGCGCCATACAGCGCGATCTCGACTTGGGGCGGGTGGTCATTGCAATGAGTGCATCGGGCGACAGCGACGCCAATTCTCACCATTTCAAAGGGATGCACTACGCCGCTACCGCCGATTTTGATCTGCTGTACGCCGCCGTGGAAGCCGCCAAAAAACTCGGTATTCCTACCGTGCAGGGGCCGATTTTCAGCACCAATACGTTTTACGACACCGAATCGAACCGCTGGGATGTGTGGGAACGCCACGGGATTTTGGGCGTGGAAATGGAGTCGCAAATCCTGTTCACGCTCGCCAAGCGATTCAATGTCAAGGCATTGTCCATTCTCACCGTCAGCGATAACATCCTCACGGGAGCGGCATCCGGCCAGAAAGAACGAGAGCAGTCGTACAACGATATGATGCGCATCGCATTGGAAATAGCCTGAGCATTTCACACACCTTTTCATTCGCAGAAAACATGAAGCAGAACAGCATACAAATTGACTATATCGAGTACGAATCATTGGACGCCATGCCCGCCGACGATGTGGCGCTCATTGAAAAAGCCATTGAGATAGCGCAAAAATCATACTCGCCTTATTCCAAATTCCCGGTAGGCGCTGCCGTCCGGTTGGACAATGGCGAGATGTACGCCGGCAACAATCAGGAAAACGTGGCTTACCCGTCGGGGACCTGTGCCGAGCGCACTGTTTTGAACTATGTGAACGCCAATTTCCCCGACCACAACATCGAGGCCATCGCCATCACATCTCTGAAATCTAATTCCTCCATTCCCATCACGCCCTGCGGATTTTGTCGCCAGGTCATTATGGAAATGGAGTACAGCCAACAACAGAAAATCCGCATCATCCTGCACAAAATCGGAGGGCCGACGTATGTCTTCCAATCGGCGCCGGCACTGCTGCCGCTGGCTTTTATCGGCGAGATGTTGCAGTGACAGGGCTTAGTGAAGGGGTGACCATCGTGGCATTCTGCAAGCCAAGTCGCCCCTTCACTATTCTTGATGCAACCTTTTGCAACCAAATGCCTACTTTTGCTCGGCAACAATTTTTTTCACCCGAATATCATACTAACAATGCAGTCAATTTCCAAAACGCTCATGCTCGCCGGCATCTTCCTGCTGGCCTCCTTCTCCCTTCATGCTCAAGACGACGGGCCACCTGCGGGCGGTCCTCCTGCTGCTGCCAAGCCTGCCGCCGGCAAGGGCAACAAACCCAAGCCTTACGCAGAATTGATCACCGACAAGGCCGTGACCAAAAGCGGCATGTTCAAGGTGCATTTCTTAGACGACAAGTACTACTTTGAAATTCCCAACGAGATGCTGGGCCGCGAAATCCTGGTAGTCAACCACATAGCCAAAGCTCCTGCCGATATGCGCAGTGGTTTTTTCGGTTATGCCGGCGATCAGATAGGCCAAAATGTCATCCGTTTTGACAAAGGTCCCAATGATAAAATTTTCCTGCGCAAGCTCTCCTTTTCGGAATACACGCCCGATTCCACCTCCTCCATGTTCGCGGCTGTGAACAACTCGAACATCCAGCCCATTGCCGAGGCATTCGACGTGAAGGCGTACGCTCCGGAGAGCAAAGGCAGCGTCATTGACGTGACGGACTTCATCGGCGGCGACAACGACATTCTCTTCTTTCGCTCGGCGGCCAAGCGCGTCAGTCAGATCGGCAACCTTCAAAAAGAAAAGTCTTACATCGTGGATGTGAATGCTTTTCCTATGAATTTGGTCATCAACACCGTCAAAACCCACGCCCGCACCAGCTCTTCCACTCCCGGCGGGCCTCCTACTCCGGGCAGTTCCACCGAAACTTTCACCATGGAAATGAGCAACTCGCTCGTACTCTTGCCCGAAAAGCCCATGCAGCCGCGCTACTACGACCCGCGCATCGGGTACTTCGCTGTGGGTTATACCGATTTCGACCTCAATCCGCAAGGCATAGAGGCCGTTCGCATGATCAAACGCTGGCGCTTGGAACCCAAGGATGAAGACATGGAAAAGTACAAGCGGGGCGAATTGGTGGAGCCGAAAAAGCCCATCGTGTTTTACATTGACCCCACCACGCCTGAAAAATGGGTTCCCTATTTGATGCAGGGCGTTGACGACTGGAAAACGGCATACGAAAAAGCCGGCTTCAAAAACGCCATCATGGCCAAACGCGCCCCCACGCCCGAAGAAGACCCTGAATGGAGCCTACTTGATGCACGGTATTCGGCCATTATTTACAAGCCTTCTACCATTCCCAACGCATCCGGCCCATCTACTGCCGACCCTCGCAGCGGCGAAATCGTGGAAAGCCGCATCAACTGGTATCACAACGTCATGCTCCTGCTGCGCAACTGGTACTTCGTGCAGTGTGCTCCGCTCGATCCCGGCGCTCAGATGATGACGTTTGACGACGAACTCATGGGGCAACTCATCCGCTTCGTTTCCTCGCATGAGGTGGGACACACGCTCGGCCTGCGCCACAATCACGGCTCCAGTTCTACGGTGCCGGTGGACAGCCTCCGCAGCAAAGCCTGGGTAGAAGCCAACGGCCACACGCCCTCCATCATGGACTACGCCCGGTTCAACTATGTGGCACAGCCCGAAGACAATGTGGGCCGCGTAGGTCTCTTCCCGCGCATCGGCGACTACGACGACTGGGCCATAGAGTGGGGCTACCGCTTGTTCCCGGAGTTCAGCAGCGCCGACGCCGAAAGAGGCCATCTCAACAAATGGACCATCGAAAAACTCAAGAACAAGCGCCTGTGGTTCGGCACAGAAAGCAATCCCGACGACCCGCGTTCACAAGCCGAACAAGTGGGCGACGATGCCATGAAAGCCAGTGAATACGGCATCAAAAACCTCAAGCGCATCGTTCCCAACCTGATGACCTGGACCAAAGAACCGAACGAATCTTATGGCAACCTGAAAATCATGTACGATCAGGTCACCGGGCAGTTCAACCGCTACAACAACCACGTTGCCAAGTATGTGGGCGGCATTATGGAAACGCCCAAAATGGTGGAGGAAAGCGGTCCGGTGTATGAGTTGGTCAGCAAAGCCGAGCAGCGCAGAGCCGTGGACTACCTCAATCGCAACCTCTTTGCCACCCCCACCTGGCTGTTGGACAAAAACATCCTCAACAAAACCGGAGACAAAGCGCTCAGCGTCACCGCCGGCCTCCAAAATGGCGTGCTGCAACGCCTCCTCAGCGCCCGTACCCTCGGCAAACTCGTGGACGCCGAAGCAGAAGCCGGCTCGAACGCCTACCGCATCAACGACCTGCTGAACGACCTGCGCAACGGCATCTGGTCGGAAGTGCCGCTCAATCAACCCATCAGCGTGTATCGCCGACAGTTGCAAAAAACGTATGTGGAGGCGCTCAATGCCGTCCTCAACCCGGCGCCGCCTGCCGCTGCTTCCGCTTCAGGATTCACCTTCAGTTTTGGCCCGCCGGTGGACACCGACAAAACCGACGTGAAGGCTGCCGTGAGGGCGCACATCGTGAACCTGCGCACGCAAGTCCTTACCGCAGCGGGTACCGCCACCGATGCCATGACCAAAGCCCACCTCCGCGAAATGGCGGCTCGTATGGACAAGGCGCTGGATCCGAAGGCTTGATCTGATTCTGCCTGAACAAAAAAAGCCCGATGGAGATATCTTGGCTCCATCGGGCTTTTTGTTTCGCTTCCAACAGCTATCCGAGCAGACAAAAATCATTGCATATTTACAGCATAGCGGATACATTGCCTGCAAAAAAGTCATGGGAAGATTTGATCGTTTTTGCCAAAGCTGCGGTATGCCCATGGAAATGGATACAGCCGGCGGCGGCACCAATGCAGATGGCACACTCAATGTCAGATACTGTAGCAATTGCTACCAGAACGGAGCATTTGTAGATAAATTTACCAGCGTAGAGCACATGATCTCCTATGTTCGCAACGAACTGAAAAGACAGGGATACGGATGGTTCAAGCGCTGGTTTTACACCTCGCATCTGAGGCAATTGGATCGTTGGAAAACGACATAAAAAAACCCGGGGCGCCGATGCGTGCCCCGGGTTTTCCTCTCGATTCAGGAGAGATTAGTTGTTGCTTTTGAACATATTGTTCTGGCCTTCCGGTACGGCGGGAGCTTCAGCAGGCTTCGGCTTCACGGTGCCGGTGATGTTGACGATCACGTCGGCAGGTTCGGCGTTGGTTGTTACCGTGATGGACTTGCTGATGGCGCCGGGGCGGTCGGTAGCATAGCGAACTTTGAGTTCGGCAGAAGCGCCCGGAGCAATCGGTTCTTTCGGCCAATCAGGAACGGTGCAACCGCAAGAGCTGCGAGCGCTCTTGATGACCAAAGGCTCGTTGCCTACGTTGGTAAATTTGAAAGTACGGAACGGATCAGAGTTGTATTCTACCGTACCATAATCAACGGTGTACTTTTCAAATTTGATGGCCGGTCCGCTTACAGGAGCAGCTTTTTGAGCGGTGGGTGCATTCTGAGCCACAGCAACAGCCGCTACGGCAAACACGAAAACGAGAACAGAAAGTAATTTTTTCATCAGTTTTGATTTTTTTATGGTTTCAAAATCTAAATGCAAAATTAAGCCAAAAATTGCACCGTAGCATCCTGGCTACCCGGTATGGCAGGTTAACGTTTGGTTAATCCAAATTTACAATTGGCTACACTCTGTTTAAAAAATTGACTTTCAATTACTTACGAACAATGTATTTCAAAAGAAGAAGCCCCGACGCGGAATACAAGCGACTTCAAAGGCAGTAATACAGCTTGAGCCGAAAAGCCGATGCACTGTGAAAGGTTCAGAAACGTATTGGCTCGTTTCTCAATCTTATTTCGTAATTTCGCCCCCGATTTGTGTAGTCTTTGAAATTATATTCTTAAAACCATCCTGCAATTTGGATGTTTTAAGTATTATCCATTGAATAAAGCCGAAATTATGACTGAAAATTTCCTAACCGAAACGGCTTCTCCAACCGAAATTTTTAATTACCTCTCCCTCTCTAAAGAGGATGTGCTGCGCGATTTCGAGTTGTGCTGCATCAGCAGAGAGGCCAGTTTGCTGGGCCGGAAAGAAGTTCTGAGCGGCAAAGCCAAATTCGGCATCCTCGGCGACGGGAAGGAAGTACCACAAATCGCATTGGCCAAAGCCTTCCAAAAAGGAGATTTCAGAGCCGGCTACTACCGCGATCAGACCCTCATGTTTGCCCTCGGCGTTTCTACCGTGGAAGACTTTTTTGCACAAATCTATGCCGACCCCGACAACGACCCCTTCTCCGGCGGCCGCCAAATGAACAACCACTTCGCCACGCCCATCGTGGATAAAAATACGGGCGAATGGACCCGCCACACAGAACGCATTAACATTTCGGCGGGCATTTCTTCCACCGGCGGCCAAATGGCCAGAGCGCTCGGCCTGGCTTTAGCTTCCAAAAAATACCGCGAATCGGATGCCCTCCGCAGCGGCACAGGTTTTTCCAATGAGGGCAACGAGGTTTGTTTTTGCACCATCGGCGATGCAAGTACCTCCGAGGGCGTCTTTTGGGAAACCATGAACGCAGCAGGCGTGATGCAGGTGCCATTGGCTGTTTTTGTCTGGGACGACGGCTATGGAATCTCCGTACCCGTTGATTTTCAAACAACTAAAGGCAATATTTCCGAAGTACTCGAAGGATTTCGGTACAGCTCCGAGAAACAACAAGGCTTCGATATTTACACCGTCAAGGGCTGGGACTATCCCGCTATGGTAAGCCAGTTTCAGAGGGCCGTTGCCAGAATGCGCGAAACACATATACCCGCGCTGTTCCACGTTCAGGAACTAACCCAGCCGCAGGGGCACTCCACTTCCGGCTCGCACGAACGCTACAAAACCCCCGACCGCCTGCAATGGGAACGCGAACACGATTGTATCCTGAAAATGGAACACTGGATGATTGAATCCGGCATTGCCGGCATCGAAGAGTGTGCGGCCATCCGTACCAAAGCCAGAAAATACGCGCAGGAATGTCGTCGCCGCGCCTGGAGCGCCTATATGGACCCCGTGGAGGTCAAGCGCCGCGAACTCGCCCTTTTGTACAATCAGTTTCCGCAAGAGCAGGCGCACGGCATTTTGGAGGAACTGCGCGGCATTGTCAACCCCTCGCTTTCTGAATTATTGCAAAACGCCCGCCGGCTCCTGTACGCTACCATCGGCGAGCCATCTGAAGTACGCGCGCAACTGCAAGATTGGATCAAAGCGCAGGAAAGCCTCGGCGACGCCCGCTACCACACGCAGTTGTACAGCCATACGCCCTACTCGGCCCTCAAAGTGCCGGTGGTGCCGCCTGTTTTTTCAGAGCAATCGCATGTCCTCAACGGATTTGAAATTCTCAACAATTACTTCGATCTCACTTTCGCTTCCAATCCGGCGGCCTTTGCATTTGGCGAGGACGTAGGGCAGATCGGCGACGTAAATCAGGGCTTTGCCGGCCTGCAAAAGAAGTACGGAGAGCAGAGAATTTTCGATACCGGCATCCGCGAATGGACCATTGTGGGGCAGGCGCTGGGCATGGCCATAAGAGGTCTGCGCCCCATTGCCGAAATTCAGTATTTAGACTACCTCATATATGGACTGGCCCCCCTCACCGATGACGTAGCCACCCTGCGCTACCGCTCCAATGGTCAGCAGCAGGCGCCGCTCATCATCCGCTCCAGGGGCCACCGCTTGGAGGGTATATGGCACTCCGGCTCTCCGATGAGTATGATTATCAACTCATTGAGAGGCATGTACGTCATTGTGCCGCGCAACATGACCCAGGCCGCCGGTTTTTACAATACGATGCTCCAGTCCGACGATCCGGCCATCATCATCGAATGCCTCAACGGCTACCGGCTCAAAGAACGCCAACCCGACAACTTGACCACGTTCACCGTGCCGCTCGGCGTGCCGGAAGTCTTACAGGAAGGCGCCGACATCACCCTCGTCACTTATGGTTCTTGTGTGCGCATTGCGCAGGCTGCCATTTCCATGCTCGAACAGCAGGGCATTTCGGTAGAACTCATTGACGTTCAGACGCTGCTGCCTTTCGATCTCGAACACCGCATTGTGGAGTCGCTCAAAAAAACCAACCGCATTCTCTTCCTCGACGAAGATGTTCCGGGGGGCGCCTCTGCCTACATGATGCAGCAAGTGCTCGAAGTGCAGGGCGGATATCGCTACCTGGATTCTGCGCCCGCTACTTTGGCGGCACACGCCCATCGCCCGCCTTATGGCACCGACGGCGATTACTTCTCCAAACCCAATCCGGAGGATGTTTTTGAAACCATTTTCCGCATGATGCACGAGGCGGAACCGGGACGATTCAGAGGGGCTTTGTAGCGAGGCACACTTGTACTTAGTCCCCGTGACCAAAAATCGTTGCTATGTGCTATCTTTGCGCATAAAAAACGTACTATGGCCATCAGAATGGAAAAAGACCCGGTGCAAGGCCCGGGCCGGCCCGACAGAGGCAACAACAATTCCGGCAGCGGCGCAGCAGGTATGCTCATCAAGGCATTGCCCTTGCTCCTTATTTTTATAGCCAAACGCCCAAAACTGCTCATACCGGTACTGCTCATCGGCGCGGTGTGGTACTTTTTCCTCGGCGGCAGCGAGATGCTCTCCGGTGGCGCAGGCGGCTCCGATTCCTACTCTTTCGGCGCCACTCTCAGCGAAGAAGAATACTACAAAGCCGAGGTGTTTGAACCTTTGGTTTTGGGTCAGGGCAACAAACTGCCCCTCTCCGTTTCCTTAGCTAAATATGCTCCCCGTCGGATGCAACAAGGTCGGCAGGGTTCCTGCATCGGATGGGCCAGCGCTTATGGCGCCCGCACCATTTTGCAGGCACAGGCCACCGGACAAGACCCTAACTCGCTGGCATTCAGTCCGGCATACCTTTATAATCAGATTGCCCTCGAAGGCTGTCAGGGCGCCTACATGCAGGACGCCATGCAGGCCATGGTCCAAAATGGGGCGCTGCCTTTCCGGCAATTTCCCTACGATGAACGCACCTGCGCCTCCGAACCCCGCAGCAATCAGATTCAGGCGGGCCAACAGTATCGCATCAGAGGTTACAACCGCCTCACTTATGGCGAACGCGACTATCGCCCCGATATACAGGGCATCAAACAGCACCTGGCGCAGGGCGCGCCCGTCGTCATCGGCATGATGGTGGGCGGCACTTTTATGAGCCGTATGCTGGGCCAGAAAGTCTGGTATCCATCCTCAGCCGACTACTCCATGCAGGGGTACAGCGGCCATGCCATGTGCGTGATCGGCTACGACGACAACCTCGAAGGCGGCGCTTTTCAGATTATGAACAGTTGGGGCGAAGAATGGGGCGACCGCGGCATTGCCTGGGTGCGCTACCGCGATTTTGAACGCTTCACCAAAGAAGCCTACGGCCTGCACCCGATGGGCAAGGCCGGCCAAACCACCGACGACGCGCGCATGGCCGTAGAGTTCGGCCTGTTGGACATGGCCACTCAGAAAACCATTCCGCTGAAACAACGCGAAGACATCATCTTCCAGTCCGCATCGCCTATCCGCAAGGGGGACAAATTTAAAGTCCTCATTGCCAATACAGTAGAGTGCTATGTGTATGTACTGGCCGAAGAAGCCGACGGCTCCAGTTCTGTGCTGTTTCCCTACACCGACAAGCACTCGCCCTACTGCGGCATCACCGGCACGCGCCTCTTCCCCAAAGATTACTCCATGACCGCCGACGCGGTGGGCAACAAAGACCGCATCGCCATTGTGGTTAGCAAGCAGCAGCTCGATTTCAAAAAGCTCAATGCCGCCATCAACAGCAGCCGCCAACGCAGCTACGCCGAAAAGCTCAAGGAAGTGCTGGGCAACCAACGCATCACCAACATCGGTTTTCAGGCCGGCGCTACCGTCGCTTTCGAGGCGCAAACACAGGGCAAAAACGCGGTGGGCATGGTGGTGGAGTTGGATAAGCGGTAGGGGGCGAACTGAGGGGTTGTAATCTGGGGAAGTTTTTAAAGAAAAATGCGAAAGGCGGATGAGTCTCCCCCACCCGCCTTTCGCGTCAGATTAAAAGAAACTCTACTTTACCTTTCAATCACAATCTTCCCTCCTTTACCCCAGGAAATACCTGTGTGCTCCTCGTAGATGTCGCGGTATTTATCGGCCATGCCGGAGGGTACTTTTTTGCCGTTCACTTTCATGGCATTGGCCGTGAGTTCCAGCTTGTAGCCGCCCGGCTCGGAGATCAGGCCGTCGTTCATCAATTCCCGCTCAAAAACGCTGCGGATGGTGCCCTTGCCGCCGCCCAAAAGCCGAATGACTTCGCCGCCGGCCTCCCTCAATTCGCGCCATTCCGGTTTGGACGGGTCTATTCTGAACTCAAAACTGCGCTCCATTTCTTGCGCATTTTTGTCCATCTCATGCGCCTGGCGTTCCATATCACGGGCCTGGCGTTCCATGTTGCGCTCCAATACCCTCATCTGAATTTCCTGCCGTTCCATGCTGCGGCCGTCCATTTCAATTTTGGGCCTCAGCATCTCTTTGCCGTCAGGGCTGAAGATGACGATGGTATCGTTTCCTTCAATGATGGTCATTTCTGGCTGGGTGATGCGAGTGCGGGTGATTTTTTTCTCCCCGTTTCCTTCCTCGGTGCTGATGATGGTTTTGCCGTCGTCGCCTACTGTGACGGTCACATTTTTTTGTCTTTCCACCATCTTGCCTGGTCCATTCCCGTCCATTTCAATGGTAATGGATTTTTGTTTCATGCCGGGAACGGGCGGTGCGGGCGGCGGCGGCGGCGTCATGCCGGGTGCAGGCGGTGGAGGAGGGGGCGGTGGTGTTTCGCTCATTTTTTTCTCTACCATGCCCTCGTATTTGGCGAGTTCAGACTGCGGGATTTCGCGGTCGTTGAGGCGCAGATAGACGAGTTTGCGGTCTTCGATGCGGGCCTCCATTTTTTCGCCGTTCTCTACGGTTTTGATGGTGATTTTGCCGGCAGGCAGGCTGTCAATGGCAAAAACGGCGGGCAGTTCGAGCGACTCGGAGGGAGCTGCCATGCTCGTGGTACGGACCGTGAAAGCCAGTACGGCGGCCAGTAGCAGGCCGGTGACGGTGATTTTTTCCATAATGTCGGATGTTGGTTGAATGGTTGGTTGAAGAATGCGTTGAATACGGAGCAGCAGCGCTCCTTTTTTTCTGAACAGGGCCATAGCGAGGCGCGGCCCCGGGCGGTTCAATTCCTGTATTTGTACCAATGCTTTGGCATATATCAACGAACTGCCGCAAACCTGCACGGCGAGGTCATCGCAACTGTGTTCGCGCTCGCGGCGGATGATGGCCGAGATGTACCACACCGCCGGGTTGAAATAAAACACCGATTCGATGATGTTTTGCAGCAGGTTCAGCAGGTAGTCGTGGCGGCGGATGTGGGCCAGCTCGTGCGCCAGAATGGCTTCTACCGCCTGTGGCGTGAGTTGGTTGGCCATGCCCAGAGGTAGTAAAATGACGGGCTTGAGCCAGCCGATGGTAGCGGGAATTTGCAACAGCGCGGTTTCAAGTACTTTTACTTTACGGCGCAATCCGAGATGAGCAGCAATGTGCAACGCCCACTGCTGAACGGCCTCCGAAGCGGGCTTTGCATGGCGCAATCTGAGGTTTTGGGCGTACAGCCAGCCGGCGCTGAGTCGTGTCAGAAAAAAAGCCAGCCCCAGCCCCCACAAGCCTACCATCTGGTGAAGGTGGGCATCAATCCAAAAAGAAAAACGCTCCCAAACGTCGGGTGCAGCCATCTCCGCTATTGCTGCCGGAACGGGGGCTTCATTTGCCAATACCTGAGCAATGCCCTCTGTTTCAGGAGTATAATACCACCCGAATGTGACGATACCCGCCAGCAGCACCAATGCCAGCGCCGCGTAGGCCAGGGCGTATCGGCGGCGGGCGCTGTACGCGGGTCGGGACTTGAGCGCGAGCCAGAGCGTAAAGGCTATCGCCGGCGCTTGCCACAGAGAGTGCAGCATCGTCCAGCCGGTAGCATATATGACGTTGTCCGACAAGAAGTTGAGTGTCATTTCCATTGCGCCTGTTTTATTGTGGTGGCTGTTGTTTTTGTTCCATCTGTTCTATCAGAGCCTTGATTTGGTCCAACTCATCACTGCCTGCCTGATGTTGCCCCAAGGCCTGCATGACCAAGCTCATGGCCGAGCCTCGGAACGCCGTGTCCACAAAGCGACGGAGCAGTTGTTGTTGCACATCGGTTTCGGCAATAGCAGCTTCGTAGATGTGAGAACGAGCATCGGTATTGCGGCGCACCAAGCCTTTTTCAGACATGATCTGCATGAGTTTCAAGGTGGTGGTATAGCCCGTGTCGCGGTCGTCGCTCAGGTATTCATGTACCTGTCGTACCGAACTGGGGCCGCTTTGCCACAGCACTTGCAGGATGGCCAACTCTGCGTCGGTAGGCTTGGGATGGTCTTTACTCATATCGTTCCTTAGTCGTGGGGCAAAAATAAAGTGTTCATTTTTTTTAGGCCAAAGGATTAGATAAGACACTTAAAATGAAACGTTTACTTATCTAATCCTTTGGCGAAAATGACCACTTTATTTTTCTATTGCCCCTTGTTTAATGCCTGCAAAGATATACGAATTTTTTCGTAGAGACAAGTATAAGTACGATTTTTTTCGTAGTTTATTTTGGGGAAGGCGAATTTTACAAAAAAAGAACCTGAGACAACACAAGATCGTCTCAGGCTCAGGAGGCACGAAGCCCAATTGTCTAATATTTGTGAATAAGCCGCTGCAAAGTTGCCGCATCGGCATACAGATGAAGCAGCAATGTTTGAGGCTGACATATATTTTTTTATTGCAAGTCAATTCATGACAAGCATAACCTCAACGGAGAGAACTTCTTTTACGAACAAGAAGGAACTCCTGGTATTTAAAAAAGCATACGAAATATTGTATTTTTATTAACTCGTTTAAATGCCCCTTTTGGAATAAAACCAATTTAAGTCAACCCTGTTTTTAATATGTATTTCCTTGCGCCATCATGTAAAATGGCTTATTGTTGCAGCAACACTAAGTTAACACGGGCGTTTATACCCAAAAAACAATTTCAACCATGGTACGACAACTCGATAGCATTTTCAAACCCAAAGTCATTGCCTGTATTGGCGCTTCAGACCGCGTAGAATCGGTAGGTTATGCCGTGATGCACAATTTGCTCGAAGGCGGATTTGAGGGCAAAATATTTCCGGTCAACCCCAAACACAAGACCATTCAGGGCGTTCCGGCTTACAAGAGTGTAAAGAAAATTCCTAAAAAGGCCGACCTCGCCATCATCGTTACACCGGCAGCCACCGTTCCCGACATTGTGGAAGAGTGTGGAGAAGCAGGCGTCGGCGGCTTGCTCATCATTTCGGCAGGTTTCAAGGAGGCCGGCGAGGAAGGCATCGCCATGCTCAACCGCATCACTGAAACCAGCCGCCGCTACGGTATGCGCATCATAGGGCCGAACTGCCTGGGCTTCATCAATCCCAAAATGGGCATCAATGCCAGCTTTGCTACCAAAATGGCCGGCAAGGGCAACATCGCTTTCATCTCACAGAGTGGCGCCTTGTGTACGTCCATCCTCGACTGGTCGTTGGACCAAGGCGTGGGTTTCAGCCATTTCGTTTCCATCGGTTCAATGGTGGACGTGGGTTTTGCCGAGTTGATTGACTACTTTGGTATGGACAACAACACCTCGTCCATCCTTATTTATATGGAAACCCTGAAAGATGCGCGCAAATTTATGAGCGCCGCCCGCGCTTTTGCCCGCTCCAAACCCATCATCATCCTAAAGGCGGGCAAGAGCCAGGAAGGCGGCAAGGCTACCATGTCGCACACCGGATCAGTGGCCGGCAACGACGCCGTATTCGATGCTGCGTTCCAACGCGCCGGCATCATCCGGGTGGACACCATCGCCCAGCTCTTCCACTGTGCGCAGGCTTTGGCCATGCAGCCCCGGCCCCAGGGCAATCGCTTGGCCATCGTGACCAATGCCGGCGGCCCCGGCGTATTGGCTACCGACTACCTCGCTACACGTGGAGGTAAATTGGCAGAGTTGTCGGAGCAAACCATGCAAAAACTCAACGAATTTCTGCCTGCCAGTTGGAGCCACGGCAACCCGGTGGACGTGCTCGGCGACGCCAGTGCAGAAACCTATCGCAAAACGCTCGAAATCTGTCAGGCCGATGAAAATGTGGACGGCGTGCTCACCATCCTCACCACCCAGGCCGTGACCAGTCCCACCGATGCCGCCCGCGAAGTGGTGGAAGCCTCCAAAAATACGCGCAAACCAATGCTTGCCGTGTGGATGGGAGAGGCCGATGTGACAGAGGGACGCGAAGTGCTGGAAGCAGGCAAAATTCCCAACTACCGTTACCCGGAAAGCGCCGTGGACGTGTTCCTGAAAATGTGGAACTACTCTCGTAACTTAGATTTGCTCTACGAAACGCCCGAAGAAGCACCGCAGGAGTTCACCCCGCGCAAAGACTCAGCCTGGCGCATTATCCGCAGAGCTTTATCGGAAAATCGCAGGCAACTCACCGAAATCGAGGCCAAAGAACTGATGTCCTGTTATGCCATTCCGGTAGGCGAAAACCGGCTGGCCACCCGCCCAGAAGAAGCCGCCGACATGGCCGAAGCCGTTGGTTTTCCGGTGGCCATGAAAATCGTTTCCCCCGATGCGCTCCACAAAACCGATGTGGGCGGCGTGAAACTCAACATCTCCGACCGGGCAGCAGCCACCGCAACCTACAACGAGATCGTCAGCTCGGTACTAAGCCATGTGCCAAAGGCGAATATACACGGCGTACTCATCGAACGGATGACGAAGAAGCCATTTGAGCTGCTCATCGGCGCCAAAAAAGACCCCATTTTCGGGCCGGCCATTGCATTTGGTCGGGGCGGCGTGGCGGTCGAGGTGTATAAAGATACGCAGTTGGGATTGCCTCCGCTGAACATGCGCCTGGCGCGTCGCGTCATTGAGGGTACGCAGATGTACCCGCTCCTGAAAGGCTATCGCAATATGCCGGGCGTGGATCTGGAAGACCTGGCCTTTGTGCTTACCAAGTTTTCGCACCTGCTCACCGACTTCCCGGAGATTGGAGAAATAGATATCAACCCCTACACAGCCGATGCCGAATCGGGGCTGGTACTCGATGCACGCATCATTCTGGATGAATACAAACCCCGCCGCAAGGGCCACCCGTACGATCACTTGGTCATATCGCCGTACCCCGGCAAATACACCAAGCGCGTGCTGCTGAAAAACGGCGTAGAGGCTGTCCTGCGGCCCATCCGCCCCGAAGACGAGCCGATGGAAACCCAGATGATTGAGAACTTGTCGAGCGAAACCTTATACTTCCGCTTCTTTGGGTATGTGCCGAAGGTGAACCACGATTTCCTCACGCGCTTTACACATATTGACTACGACCGCGAAATGGCCATCGTGGCGGAAGTGGAAGAGGGCGGCAACAAGAAAATGGTGGGCGTGGTGCGCATCATTGCCGATGCCTGGGGAGAAAGTGCAGAGTATGCCATCGTGGTAGCCGACGAGTGGCAGGGCCTCGAACTGGGCGGCAATATGATGGACTACATTCTGGAGGTAGCCCGCGACAAGGGCATTGCCAAAATATACGCCTCTATGCTGGCCACCAATAAGCGCATGATTCATATGTTTGAAAAGCGGGGCTTCAAGATCAGTCGGGAAGACTTTGAAACCTACCGCGCGGAACTGGAATTGGAAACAGCCATTCCGTTTGCCGCCGAGCTGCCTTTCCAGCCGGTGTAAGAAAGCAGATGCCGGGCGACAAATTTTTCAGCTTGTCGCCCGGATCATCACTTTGTAGTGGGGCGAAAATGACCACTTTATTTTTTTATCGCCCCTTTGCCGTTTTCATCACCTTGGCTGAAATCACGCCATCGGTGCCGGCCAAGCGCCAGAAGTACATACCGTCGGGCCAGTTGCCGAGGTCTTCCTGCCAGTGAGCGCCCGATCTGCGAGATTGCCGCATCAGGCGGCCTTCTGCGTTATAAATGCTGAGTTCCAGTTCTGCTGTTCCGGCATCGGTTCTGCTGAAAAACAAGGTATTGTGAGTCGGGTTGGGAAAGACTTTTACGCTTGGCCCGGCGGCAGGTTCCGGTTTCACAGAGTTGGGTGCGAGAGCAGGCAGCGGCGTTCGGAAAAATTGCAGCCCGCCCCGGTCGTTGCCCACCGCCAGTTCCAGCAGGCCGTCGTTGTCCAAATCGACGAAAGCGAGGCGGCTTTGAGTACCTGTATGAATTTCACCCCAGGTTTCTGAAATAAGAGGAAAAGAATCTCTAAAGCTCGACGGGAGTACGGTATAAGCCTCGATCCTCCCCCGGCTGGTTCCCGAGAAAAGTAAGTACTCTTGACCATTCCATACTACTGCGGGAGCACTGTAACCGTTAGGAAAAGCGCCGGTAATACGGGTATCCACCCCCCCCAGAAAAAATACATTAGGCTCCAAATCGGGGTCGCCCACGAAATCCGGCTGAGTGCCGGAGCCGGTATTGGGGAAAAAATTGATGTTGCCGTTGCGTTCGCCCACGAGGATGTCCATGAGGCCATCTCTATTCAGATCGGCCATAAAAGGCACAGAGGCTGTTCCGATGTCAATGTTCATGTACGGAAACTGATGGGCGCCAAACTGCATGGGCTGGTTTGCCCCGGCCAGGTTTTTAAAATAATAGAGTTGCCCCAGGTCGGTACCCACCAGCAAATCGGTATCGCCGTCGCCGTCCAGATCGCCGAAGGCAGGCGCCAGGTTGAAGGTAGCGGCGGCTATGGCGCGCATATTGAGCCAGTTGTCGTCGGCCAATTGGAAGGCGGGCACTTCGGGCGTGCCGGTGTTGAGGAAGAGATGGAGGCGAGATTCTTTGGCCCCGAACTCCCGGTAGTAAGAATTGTTGCCCACCACGAGGTCGGTCAGGCCGTCGCCGTTCACATCTGCGAAAGCGGGATAAGCGCCAGTGCCGAAATCGAGCATGGTTTCTATGAGGAAATCGGTTTGCTGCCGCTCGAAGCGGTGGGGAATGCCCTGCGTATTGCGGTACCACCACAGGGCGTGGTAGTCTTCCGAACCGACTGCGGCATTGGGCGCCACGAGCAGGTCTTTTTTGCCATCGTGGTCCACGTCCACGAGGAAGGCTGCGGGAAACAGCGGCAGATCAACCGGCACATCATAGGAGGGGAAGTCAATATCCTGAGCGGTCATCCAGGCGGTTTGCGGGGTACCGCCATTGGTGAGAAAGTTGAGGTTGTTGAAAGATACATCGCCCAGTATGAGGTCTTTATCGCCGTCGCCGTCGGCATCAAATGCAAGCACCGTAGAGCCTACATGGCGGAGTTCGAGTCCTTCACCGCTGCCGTCATGGAAGGGATTGTAGCATTGCCCGAAGTTGGGGGCCAAGTCAATGTGTTCGGAGAAGCCGCTTTCAAAAAAACCGCCCCAGCAGTTGCTCACTAAGCGATACACGACGGTATCGCGGCCCATGCCCATCTCTAAGGAGCGATTGGCATAATACTCCATTTTGCCGCCGTTCACGCCGAAAGTGAGGATATCGAGGTCGCCATCGCCATCCACATCTGTGATTTCGGGGATGTCTATTCGGGATACATAGAGTTGAGTAGTAGAGCCGCCGGGCAGGGGAAAATAAATGAGCCGGTGGAGATTGTTGAACATCAGGCGCTGGAAAGACAGGCGGTTTTGCGCATCGAAATAGCCTCGATACACCATAATGCCGTCAACAGGCGCATCTGAATAGGCGAAGAGGTCAGCAATACCGTCGCCGTTGAAATCGCGCAGCAGCGCCCAACTGTTGAGAGCGGGAAAATTGTCGGCGTATTCCGGGGCGTAGGTATAATGGACGGAGCCTGCCACGCCGTCGTGCAGGAAAGGCAGGATGACGTTTCCTTTTCGGTCAAATACAAACAGATCGGTGATGCCGTCGTTGTTCAGATCGGCCTCCGAAACTTGTGGGTTGTTGAGGCCGCCTGCGAGGGCGTTGCGCAATAATTGGCCATCGGCGGTGCGAAACGGGACGGAAAATCGCGGGAAGGTTTGCGCCTGCAATGAAAGGAAAAAGAGCGTTGCTATGGCGGCAGTAATGAGTCGAAACATGGTAGTATGATTAAAAACACTGCACAAAGAACGCTGTTTTGGGGGGCTTGGATGCCGGGAAAATGCAAAAACGACGGCAGGCGGCTAAATCATCTGTTCAACAGTTCGTCCACGCGGACAGGCTGGTAGCCCCGTGCTTTCAGAAAGCGCAGGAGAGTCGGGAGTTTTTTGTAAAACTTGTCTGTGCGGCGGGGGTCTGTACCGATGTGCAGCAGCAGGATAAAGCCATTGAGACCGGCAGGCGAGGCGCGCTCAAAATCGCGAATAGATTGCAGAATGACGCGGCTGCTGCGGTAGTTGGGCAATTGCGGCCAGGTGTAATCGGCGGCGCTGCGGGTGCCTGGACTGAAATTGATGAGTTGGAGGCCCTGTTGGCGGGTCCAAACGGCGATGGTGTCGTTGTACCATTCGTAAGGCGGCAGAAAATAAAGCTCATCCTCCGCCGGAGGGATACTGAATGGAAACATGGCCGTGTAATTGGCGGTCAAATCGTCAACGAATTGCTTCTGTGTAACGAGCAGGCTGTCGCGGCGGCTCCAATCGCAGTACAGCAGGTGCGCGTCGCTGTGGGCGCCGAGGTAGTGGCCGTTCTGTCGGAGTTGGCCGATGAGTTTTCCAAAATCGGGGTTTCGGTAAAAATCTCCGGTGAGAAAAAAGGAGGCCTTCAGGTTTCTCTTTTTCAAAGTGTTAGCGATAAAATTGCCGCCGTCTGCAAATTCGTGGCCGGTAAAAACGACGGCCATGCGGGGCGAAGTCGTATCGCCGCGAACGATGGCGCCGTAGCTAAAACGAAAAGCGGGCTGGGCGGCCACGGCCCAAATATGGAGCAAAAGAAAAAGCGTGAGGGTTTGTTTCATAGGGTAAGTTGATGTATTAGAAACGGCGAGGCTGGAAGTCGTCGGCATTGACGATGGCGGCGCTGTCGCCGGTAGCGCAAATGACGAAGAGGCCCTTTTTTTCGGCAAGGGTGTCGGCGGCTTCTTCGGCAAGGAGGAAGGCCACGGCGCCCAGTACTTCGTAATTTTTGTACTCGGCCATCCACTCTTTGGCGTGCGACATTTTTTCGAGAAAATGCTCCACATGCTTCACGCGCAGAGTTGTTTTTACCTCTACTACCACGATTTGGGTGGTATCGTGAGCAATGATATCGAATTCGTAATTGTGGCCGCCGCGCCTGCCTTTGCGACGGGTGGCGGTTTCGGCTACTGCGATGCCGCGCTCATTGAGTACGCGCACCAAATCGCCTTCTACCAATGCCTCAATGAGCTTGCCCCACTGCGATTCGAATAGTTCGAAGGCTTTGTTGATGCGCTTGTCAGTATCTTTGAATCGGTCGGCTGTCTCTTTGAACCTCGCTTCCGTTTCCTTAAACCTCGCTTCCGTGTCTTTCTGGCTGGCAATCAGCTCGGCGAGGAGCATTTTCAGGTCTTGAATTTCTACTTCGTGGGGCATTGTAATGGATGATTTTTTTGAATGAAATACAGGGTAAAATATCCGGCAGCAAAGTTAAATGATTTTCAGTGCATTGTCAAGCGGAGGGAGGCGCCCGCGCAAGCTGCCTGGAGGGCGCCGACGCGAGGAGGCGGCCCCGCTTCTGCAAGAGCGGGGCGAAACCCCGGAAGGCAGCGACCCCGCCCTTTTTTGTAGCCCGGATGGCGGGAGCATAAAGAGCGGCGGGGATGCGCCCAAAGAAGTATGCAACCTTTTTATGTAAGACATCACCTTGACAAGGTTATTCTTAACTTCGCACCTTAAAAATCACCTTCCTATGCAAAAAATGCTTCTTTTTGCCCTTGCTTTGGCAATGGCCGCCGGCTTCAGCGCCTGCAACAATCAACCAACCGAAACGACCGAAACGACTATGCGCATGCAAAGCGACTACCCGACTCCGCCCGCCGCGGCTGTGCAACCGGAAACATTCAGCGAACATGGCTACGAACGCGTGGACAACTACTACTGGCTCAAGGACAAGACCAACCCGGAGGTAATCGCCTATCTGAATGCGGAAAATGCCTACGCCGATACAGTGATGGCGCATACCAAAGACTTGCAGGAGACGCTGTTCAACGAACTGAAAGGCCGCATCAAAGAGGACGACAGCAGCGTGCCTTATTTCGACAACGGCTACTACTACTACTCGCGCACCGAAACGGGTAAGCAGTACCGCATTTATTGCCGCAAAAAAGGCAGCGTGGATGCGCCGGAGGAAATCATTTTGGATGAAAACAAGGAAGCTGAGGGCCAGCAGGCTTTTGTGCTGGCCGCCTTTGAGGTCAGTCCCGACAACCGCATTTTGGCCTACGCGAGCAACTACACCGGCTCGTATGTGGAATTTACGCTGCGTTTCCGCGATCTGACAACCGGCAAAGACCTGCCCGATGTGATTGAAAATGCGGGCGGAGGCGCCTGGGCCAATGACAATACCACTGTGTTTTATACGCGCCCCAATGCCGCGCTACGCACCGATAAAGTGTTCAAACACAAGCTCGGCACGAAGGTAAAAGACCAGTTGGTGTTTGAAGAAAAGGACGAATTGTTTTCGTTGGATGTGTCGCGCAGCAAATCGGGCGATTATATCTTCCTGACTTCCGGGAGCTTCACTTCTACAGAATACCACCTGCTGCCCAGCAGCCAGCCGGACGGGAAGTTTCAGGTGTTTGCGCCCAGAGCCAAAGATGTGGAGTACTATGTGTCGCACCACAAGCAGAAATTCATCATCAGGCTAAAGGACGACAACCACAAGAATTACAAAATCATGGAGGCGCCGCTCACCGGCTTCTCGGACAAGAAAAACTGGAAAGACCTGATACCGCACGATCCCAAGGTGATGATAGAAGACATGGAGGTGTTTGACAAGTTTCTGGCGATAGAGGTGCGCACCAACGGCCTGCAGGAACTCCGCGTGATGGACCTCCAAAGCGGCGCCATGCAGTCGGTGACTTTCCCGGAGCCGGTTTACACAGTTTTTTCGAGTTCTAATGCCGACTATGCTTCTACCAAACTGCGCTACGGCTACATGTCGCTCAATCGCCCCAGCTCGGTGTATGACTACGACATGACGACGGGCAAGAGCGAACTGCTGAAACAGCAGGAAATACCCAGCGGCTTCAATCCCGACGATTATGAGGTGAAACGCCTGTGGGCCACCGCTCCGGACGGCGTGAAAGTACCGATGGCTCTGGTGCATAAGAAGGGCATGAAATTGGACGGCAACAACCCCACGCTGCTGTATTCTTATGGCTCGTATGGTTCCAGTACCGACCCCTACTTTAACGGCAACGCATTCAGCTTGGTGGACCGCGGTTTTGTGTATGCCATTGCACAGATACGCGGGGGCAGCGAAATGGGAGAGCAGTGGTATGAAGACGGCAAGCTGATGAAGAAGAAAAATACTTTTACGGACTTCATAGCCTGCGCAGAGGAGTTGGTGAAGCAAAAATATACCTCGCCGAAGCGCTTGGCCATCAACGGCGGCAGCGCGGGCGGCCTGCTGATGGGCGTGGTGGTAAACATGCGCCCCGATCTGTTTCAGGCGGTGGTGGCACAGGTGCCCTTTGTGGATGTGATCAACACCATGCTCGATCCGACCTTGCCGCTCACCACGCAGGAGTACGAGCAGTGGGGCAATCCCAATGAAAAGGAGGCTTATGACTACATTCGCTCCTACTCGCCCTACGACAATATCGAGAAAAAAGACTATCCGCACATTCTGGCTACCGGCGGCCTCAACGACTCGCAGGTGCTCTTCCACGAGCCGGCCAAATGGGTGGCCAAACTGCGCGCCACGAAAACGGACAACAACATCACGCTGCTGCGCACGAACATGAAGTCGGGGCACGGCGGCGCTACAGGCCGTTTCGACCGGCTGAAGGAGGTGGCCTTCAACTATGCGTTTATGATAGACCGATTAGGCGTGAAGTAAGGGGTAAGCTGCCTGCGGCAGTTGATCGCTGCACTTTGGCGAAGTCCAAAGCAAATCTTAGATACAAATAGCTGTTTATAAAGCAGATAGGCACATAGAAAACATAGTACCAACGCTATGTGATCTATGTGCCTATTGTGTTTTAAAACCAAACGCACAGGAAAAAGCCGGGGAACGGAAAGACTGAAAATGGTTTTCACTCCTCTATCACTGCCGAAAGCCCGCGTTCCACCAGAGCGTCTTTTTTAGGTTTCAGTTCTTTTTTGGGGGCCGTTTTTACGGTGGCCTTGCCTTTGAAATGAATCATAATGGCCAACTGTTCCGACTGCTCGTGCGAATGATCAAGCACCTCCATGAAGCAGCGAATCACCCAGTCGAAGGAATTGTGGTCGTCGTTATACACCACCAAAAAAGCAGGCCCCTCGGTATCGGCAATTTCATCCTCTACCAACAGGTCTTCCAATTCTTCCTCGAATCCACTGAAAACGCGCATGGCCTGACTATTTTTCGGTGACTTATGGGCAGCAATCTGTGAGCTGCGATTGAATTTCGCAACTCACAGATTCATCAAGTATATTTTCAATCAATTCAGTTCAGCCAATGCAGCCTTCACCGCCTCGAAGTCCGGCAGGTTGCCCGCCGATTCCAACACTTCGGCGTAACGAATGACGCCCTCTTTGTCCACCACAAAAGCAGAGCGTTTGGAAACGCCTTTCAAACCGAACACAAACTCCTCATAAATAGTGCCATAAGCAGCCGACACCTCCTTGTTGAAGTCGGACAGCAGCGGAAAGTTGAGCTGTTGATCTTGTTTGAACTTGTCTAATGTGAACGGCGAATCCACGGAAATGGCCAAAATCTCAGCGTCTAAGCCGGCATAGTCGGCAATGCTGTCGCGCATGCTGCACAATTCGGCCGTACAAACGCCGGTGAAAGCCATCGGAAAAAATAAGAGCACCACGTTTTTGCCTCGGTAGTTTTCGAGCGAAACGGGCTGCTTGTCAGAAGAATAGAGGGTAAAAAGCGGAGCGGCATCGCCGGTTTTCAGTGACATGGTATTTTCGTTTTTGTATAGTGACAGGAAAAATTTCACCCAAAGAACACACCGCCCAAAGGAATGTTTTCTGCCTGCGCCAAATATTGCTTTGCTTTGCAGTCCTAAAAAAATCCTTCTTTGACAAATAGTGTGGGAACAGATTTAGCGGAAGGCAGGACGACTGTAAGGAGGCATGATTTTCGCTAAATCCGTTCCTTTAAGCACACTATTTGTCAAAGAATCAAAAAATCATCGCCATGCACCCTGAACGCAGAGCCTATATAGAGTTGCACATTGCCGTGCTGTTGTTTGGCGTCACGGCTATTCTCGGCGACCTGATTCAGCTCTCGGCATTGGTGCTCGTATGGTGGCGCGTGCTGCTCACCAGCCTCAGCCTCCTGCTTTTAGTACGCCTCGGCAGCCTGCTTCGTCGCTTGCCCCGCGCCGCCATTCTGCGCTACATGGGCATCGGCGTCATTGTGGCCCTGCACTGGCTGGCTTTTTACGGCGCCATCAAATTGGCCAACGCCTCCATCGCTTTGGTGTGCATGGCCCTCACATCGTTCTTCACCTCCCTGCTCGAACCCCTCATCATGCGGCAACGCCTGCGTTGGTACCAGTTGGCGCTGGGGCTGCTCATGGTACCCGGCATGGCACTCATCGTCAACAGCACAGAACTGAGCATGCACAACGGCATCTGGACCGGCATCGCGGCGGCATTTCTGGCGGCCCTGTTTTCTACGCTCAACAAGCGCTTCGTCTCGCAGGCCAATCCCATGGAAATCACTCTGTTGGAATTGGGCAGCGCCTGGCTTTTCCTCAGCCTCGTACTGCCGTTTTACCATCGCATGTTGCCCCAAGGCTTGGACCGTTTCTGGCCGGCGCCTTCCGACTGGCTCTGGCTGGCGCTGCTCGCTTTCCTCTGCACCACGCTGGCTTATGTACTGGCGCTGAGGGCATTGCGCTACCTCTCGGCTTTCGTTTCCAACCTCACCATCAACTTAGAGCCGGTATATGGCATCGTGCTGGCCTGGCTGCTGCTGGGCGACAACAAAGAACTCTCGCCTACATTTTACGCGGGCGTAGCGCTCATTTTGGCGGTGGTATTTGTGTATCCGACGGTAGAGCGGTGGGTTACAAAAAAATGAGTGGATTCAAAAACAGGGCGTGCCGCCACTCCGGTTGAATCCGGCGGTGGCGTCGGGTGCTCCGGTCCACTTGCTATCGCTGCGTTCCCCCTTCGCCCCCTCATGCGTCAATCCATCATCTCATCTTCCTCGTCATCGCAGTGGTAGAGCTTGAAGCTCTGGCGCCCCATCACAGGTTGCGTTCTGCCGCCCCCCTGCTTTTCCTTGATCATTTTTTGAATAATGCGGTGGCGCTCGCTCTGCATCTGACTGCGAAGCTTGAGGTCTTCCTGCCGGTCGAAGAAACGGATGCCGTCCACGAAAGTCATGTCCGCTTTGGCATATACCGAGAGCGGGTGATCCGACCACAGCACCACGTCGGCGTCTTTACCGGCTTTGAGGCTGCCCGTGCGGTTGTCAATGCGCAGGAGCTTGGCCGGATTGAGGGTTACAAATTTGAGCGCATCTTCTTCCGAAACGCCGCCGAACAGCACCGCCTTGGCAGCCTCCTGATTGAGACGGCGCGCCATTTCGGCATCGTCGGAGTTGAAAGCCACCGTCACGCCCTGTTCGTGCATGATGGCGCCGTTTTGCGGAATGGCGTCATACACCTCGTATTTGTAAGCCCACCAGTCGGAGAAACTGGAGCCGCCCACGCCGTGTTTGGCCATTTTGTCGGCCACTTTGAAGCCCTCCAGAATGTGCGTGAAAGTATTGATGCGGAAGCCGTGCCGCTCGGCCACTTTCATCAGCATGTTGATCTCGCTCTGGCGATACGAATGGCAGGTGATGAAGCGCTTGCTTTGCAAAATCTCCCAAACGGTCTCCAGATCAAGGTCTTTGCGATAGGGTTTGCCCGAAGCCTTCAGCGCTCCGTACTCGCGGGCGCGGGTGAAGTAGTCGTCAAACACCTCCTCTACGCCCATGCGGGTTTGCGGATAGCGGTCGCTGCCCGTCCAGCCCGATTGTTTCACGTTTTCGCCCAGGGCAAATTTGATGAAGCCCGGCGCACCCTCAAACAGCATTTTTTCGGGCGTATAACCCCAGCGCAGTTTGATGATGGCCGACTGCCCGCCGATGGGGTTGGCCGAGCCGTGCAGAATTTGAGCGGTAGTGACGCCCCCCGACAACTGCCTGTAAATGTTGATGTCTTCGGAGTTGATGATGTCGCCGATGCGCACTTCCGCGCTGCTCACCTGCGAGCCTTCGTTGATGCCGCGCGAGGCTGCTATGTGCGAGTGCTCGTCTATGATGCCCGCTGTGACGTGCTTGCCCGTGCCGTCAATGACGGTTGCGTCCGGCGCTTTGATGCCCTTGCCTACCTGCACAATCTTGCCGGCGCGCATCAGCACGTCTGCATTTTGCAGGATGCCTTCTTTTTCGTTGGTCCACACCGTTGCGTTGGTGATGAGCCAGGCGCCGGCCTGCGGCAATGCCGACCAGCCATAAGGGCCAAACGGATAGTTGGCAGCGCCGATTTCGGGCTTGGCAGCGGGTTTGTCGCTTTTTTTCGTCTCCGCGGCAGCTTCAGTTCCGGCAGATGGCGAGACCGACCAAGCGGTCGTGTGGCCTTTATCGTCTTCGCCGGTGCCCGACCAGTTTTTGCCCGAAACCGTGCCGCTGAGGCGCACGCGGGGATCGCCTTCTTTCATGGCGAAAGACAGCGTGATCATGCCTTTGCTGTAGCTATGTTTGATTTTGACAGAGCTGGTATCGTTGAGTTGAAGTTTCATTTCCGGGTTTTCGTCGGTGCCGGTCACGATCAGGTTGTACTGCCCGTATTGGACCCCATTGGCAGTGGTCGTCATGGTCAGGGTGTATTTGCCTGTCAATGCCGGGCTGTCCAAATCCTTGAGTAGGTATGGTTTGCCGTTCACCCAGTGGTGGTAAATTTTGGCGTCTTTGGAAAACACATTGCCATTGGTAATGAAGAAGTTGGCCCATTTGCCCGGCGAGAGGCTGCCGATGCGGTCGGCTGCGCCCATGAGCGTGGCCGGCGTATGGGTCAGGGCTTTGAGGGCATCCGCTTCCGAGAGGCCGTATTCCATGGCTTTGCGCAATTGGGCCATGAATTCTGCTTTATTGCGCAAACCGTGCGAACTGAGCACAAACGGAATACCCGCTGCGGCTACCTGCGCCGGATTGGAGGGCGCCATTTCCCAGTGCTTGAGCTGAGACATGCCCACCTGGCGCGCATCTATGGGGTCTTCCACGTCGAAGGCTTCAGGGAAATTGAGCGTCAGGATGAGGGGTGCGCCGGCTTTTTTGATCTCGTCCAAGCGTTTGTACTCGTCGCCGCCGCCTTTGATGATGTATTTCACATTGAACTCCTTGCCCAGATTGACGGCGCGAAGTACTTCCTGCCAGTCGGACACTTCAAATACCTGCGGCAGTGCGGCCAGATCGTTCCAGGCGGCCAGCGAGATGTTGTACTCGTCTTTGTTGGTTTTGTTCCACTGAGCGTCGTAATAAGTCTGGCGCAGCAGCGCAATGGCGCCCATGAGCGAGCCGGGATACCCCTGGCGGGAACTGCCTTTGCGGAAGGAGAAATGGTGCGCCGCTTTGTCCTTCACGATGAGGGCGTGTTCGCGGTCGTCGGCCAGCGTGACGAGAGTGGAACTGCCACGCGAGATGCCGTCGTGCTGATGGCTGAGTACTGCTCCGAAACCTATATCGCGCAGGGTTTTGGCTGTTTTTTCGTCGGCGGTAAAGACCTCGTGCGCCCTGAATTCCGGCTTGAGCGCCTCGTTCCAGTTGTAGGCGCCTTTCTTCGAGCTGAGGTGCTGCTGGGAGCCTCCGAAGCCCCTTCCGCCTGCCGCGCCGTCTTGTCGCATAGCGGGCATGCCGTAGTCGGAATACATATCAATGAAGGAAGGATAGATGGTTTTGCCTTTGAGATCAATGACAACGGCGTTGGTCGGCACGGTTACTTTCAGGCCCACCGCCTCCACTTTTCCGTCGCGGATGAGCAGGGTGGCTTTGTCCAAGCGCTCATTATAGGCAGTGTAAATGGTGGCATTGGTGAAGGCGTAGAGGCCCTCGCGTTGGTCGTAGATGCCGTTGATCGGGAAGGTTTCCTGTGCAGTAGCGAGTGGACGGGAGATGCCGATGATGGAAATCAGCACGAAGAGAAGTCGCAGATAGCCGGTCATAGTCGGATGTCGTGATTTTGGTAGTGAACTTATAGATAGCATTCTTCAAAAGGCTGCCGGCCCTTAGCCACAAGCCCTTAGCTTGTCTTCTGTTGAGAAATCAGATTTCCCATTTGGGAAAATATCAAAATGTACTCTTGAAAAAGTTTTCATTTTTCATTTCCGACAGCCAACCCCGCCTCGCTGAAAGGCTTTCAGGCCGACGTGAACAGATACACAAGCTTTCAAAGGACAATTGTAAGGAGTTTTTACGGAATGCGCAAAGGATTTTGCACGGCAATCACATTTAGCCCGCAAAGTGCGCAGCGTACTCCCTGATAGGGGGATCGCCTGTTGCGACGATTCAGAAAACGGGGCTGTTTATGTCTATTCTCAGGCCTTCTCCAACTCCAGCAGCGTCACTTCCGGCAGGATGCCCACGCGGCCAGGGTAGCCGAGGTGCCCCAATCCGCGATTGACGTACAGGTGCTGTCGCCCGGAACTGTACAGCCCGGCCCATTCTTTGTAAACATATTGAATCGGGCTCCATTTGAACACGCCTGGAATTTCCACCCCAAACTGCATACCGTGCGTATGGCCCGAAAAAGTGATGTCTATGTCTTGGAAGTCCTGTATTACCTGGCCTTTCCAGTGCGAGGGATCGTGTGAAAGCAATAGCCGGAGGGCCGCGTTTTGAGTGCCTTTGTGCGCCTGTTCCAGCTTGCCGTATTTGGGAAAACGCAGGTGTGTGGAGTAGTTTTCCACGCCGATGACGGCCACGTTTTCACCTTTGATGTTCAACATCCTGTGCTCATTGAGCAGCAGTTGCCAGCCCATTTGGCGGTGCGTTTTTTTCAGTTGCTCCATGTTTTGAGCCTTCTTTTCAGGCGATTCCCAGCTTACGTAGTCGCCGTAATCGTGGTTGCCCAAAATGGAAAACACGCCGTATTTGGCCTGTATTTTATCAAAAACATCGGTGAAGCGCTCCATTTCCGTAGCCACATTGTTTACCAAATCGCCTGTAAAAAAGACGAGGTCGGGCTGCTGGGCATTGATGAGATCAACGGCGGCCGTCACGGGGTCGCGGTAGAGGAAACTGCCGGAATGGATATCGGAAATTTGCACTATGCGCAGCCCCTGCAAGGTTTCGGGGAGGCCCTCGATTTTGACTTTTTGGCTGTACAGCTTGAACCGGTATGGGTTGCGCAGGATGCCGTAAGTGAGCGAAACAAACGGGATGCCGCCCAATATGAGACCCATGTTGGACAAAAAGCGGGAACGGCTGTAATCAAAGGGTTCGCGCCCGGCTATTTTTTCATACACCCACATAGAACCCCGCCGGAGGTCGTCGGCCAAAATGACGGAAGCAATGAGGAATTTGGAAAAATAGGCAATGAAGAAGAAGCTGCGCGCCAGGGTGGTGACTGTTTTGGGCCAGTGCTCGGTGTAATCGGCCTGAGCCGCCAACAAATATGCCAGCATCAGCACCGGTACGAGCCAGTAAATAATATTGAGTGCCAGCCTCCAGCCGACAGACCAATTTTGTGTGGCGGTACGAAATGCCTGAAAGGCGTAGAGGTCAATGGCCAGGAGGATGCCTGTAAAAATGATCAATCGCATGGGTATCGAAATTGCTTGTTCCGGCTCTACACGCCGACAAGAGTGCCCATAGTAATGCCGAAACCCTGCTATTTGTTTTGGGCCTTATTTTTTCCTCCGCTCCAGAATGCCCGGCTCCAATTGCTGCGCTTTCGCAATACACTCGTTGTGGCGGGCCGTATTGCCCATGCTGAGATAGGTAATGCCGAGATCGAACCAGGTATCTGCATGTCCGGCATTGATTTCCAGCGCCTTATTGAAGTATTGCTCTGCCACCGGCATATTGCCGCCCACACCGTTGGCCACCCCCAGCAGGCGGAGGGTTTCAAAATCGTCGGACTTCATTTGAACGGCTTCGCCCAGCATTTGCAAGGCTTTGGCCAGATCGCCGCGCTGCTCGCCGAAGTACTTGCCCGCGTCCCGGTAGGTAACGAAGAGATTTTCCTGCGCATCTTTATAATTAGGATCAATGGCCAACGCGCCCCGAAACGCAGCGATGGAAGCATCGTAATCTTTGAGATAATTGAGGCAATTGCCCAGCAGCAGGTACGCATTTTTGTAAGTGGGATGTAAGCGGATGGCTTCTTGCAGGTGCGGCACAGCCTCCCGCAGCATGGCCTCGCGGCGCTTTTCGTTTTCGGGTTTGATGGCCTGTGTGAACAGTTCGCCGCCTGCAGCATTGCGCAGTTTGGCACTGTTGGGCGCATTTTTTACATCGGTGGTGAAGAGCGTGTAATTGTCTTTCCACACGCCGTTTCTCATGATGGTTTTTACAGAAAACAGCAGGGCTGCCACACCTATGATCGCCAGGCCGGTTGACAGCCGGTTGCCGTCGGGCGTCTTAAACTGCCGGTACAACAACACCGACAACGCGATGCCGAATCCCACCGAGGGCATGTAAATAAAGCGCTCCGACATGTTGGTGCCCACCGGAAAAACGATATTGGATGCAATGGACAGCGTGATGAGGTACCACAAAATGCCATAACTCACGGGGTCTTTGCCGCGCAGCCGCAAGAGCGCATACACGCCCAGCGCGAGGTGCAGGCCCAGTCCAGCCAGCGCTTTCCATTGCCCCCAGGAACCGATGTCTATGTGGCGGGGGTAGTAGTCGTGCGTCAGCGGGTGCGGCACGAACAGCAAGCGCAGGTACTCCCACAGCGTGACCATGATGGTGGCCATTTTTTCACTTGCGCTGAACGCCACCCATTGGCCGTTTTCGATTTTCAGGAATGGATTGTTCATCAATTCCAGCGGCGGATCGCCGAGTTTCCAACCCAAAACCGAGCCGCGAATGAGCAAAAACAGCAGGGCCGCACCCCAGGCCGGCAGGCTGTGCAGGAGGGTTTGCTTCCAGTCGGCCTTGGTGAAAAAGTAAAAAGTGAGCGGAATAATGGCCAAAAACGTGATGGCATTTTCCTTCGACATCAGGGCCATAAAAAATGCCGCCGCACCGCCTAAATGCCACAGCGGCGCTTTGTTTTTAAAGGCTTTGACCGCAAAAAGCAGCGCCGCCAGACTGCCCAGCAAGGCCACAATCTCGTCGCGCCCTTTGATATTGGCCACCGCTTCGGTGTGAACGGGATGGCAAACAAATATCAGAGCGGCGCCCAAAGCCACAAACACCTGCTCGCGCCCGGAGCGGAACATGGCCGTGAGCAGCCAATACAACATGGCGCCCGTGAGGCCGTACAACAGCGCATTGATGAAATGCCCGGCCCAGACCTGCTTGTCGCCGAACAGCGATTTTTCCACCGCAAACATCACCGGCGTCATGGGGCGATAACGACCGCCGGCCACTAAGCGCGCTTTGGAGGGGTCTTTGAAAAAGCCGTAAAACGTATCGTATTGCAACAGGCCGGGAATGCCCGCCACGCCCTGCTGAGTGAACATATTGTCGGTGATGACAATGGCGTCGTCTAAGGTGTAATCGTGCCAAAAGGTGTTGGCATACAACAGAAAACCCAGCAAAAACAGGCCCCAGGCGTACCAGGGGCGGGGCTGCACCCACGCAGGCTGAGGAATCTCGGCAGCGGCTGGCGCTTTTTGCGGCGGCGTATTCGGGCGTTTGGCTTTGGCCATAAAGCAGTATCGTTTTGGACGCCGCCAAAGTACGGACATTCTCGTTTAGTAGTGGGGCAAAAATAAAGTGTCCATTTTCTTTAGGCCAAAGGATTAGATAAGGCACTTAAAATGAAACGTTTACTTATCTAATCCTTTGGCGAAAATGACTACTTTATTTTTTTATCGCCCCTTAGCGGATACAAAACAAGGGTAGTAATTTGTACCTCTTAGCTGCAATTACCCGCTTCGAGTTCCAACAAATATTGTTTCCGCCAAAGCCCTCCGCCATACCCCGTCAATTGCCCGTCGGAGCCGATCACCCTGTGGCAGGGTATCAAAATGGAAATTCTGTTCATTCCATTCGCATTGGCTACGGCCCTTACACTTTCAGGGCTTCCTATGGCAATGGCCTGCTCTTTGTACGATTTGGTTTGCCCATAAGAAATGAGTTGCAACGCCGCCCAAACCTTGTGTTGAAAGTCGGTGCCCGGTGCATGCAGGGGAACGGAAAACTCCCTTCTCTTGCCGTTGAAATATTCCTGCAATTGAGTTTCCAAAGTGTCAAAATGTTCGTTGTTCCCTTGCACAATGGTCGCATTTAAAAGCCTGGCGATGGCTTTCAGTTCTGTTTCCAGCATTTTTCTGTCGGTAAATTCCAGCAGACAAATTCCTTCCTTGACAGCACAGGCCAGCATGGCGCCCAATGGCGTTTCTATTCTTTTGAGATCAATGATATTTTGTTGCTTTCCCTTTTGGGGAGAAACCCCAAATATGTTCTTGAATGTCTCGCCGAAGCCGCTCAACGACTCAAAACCCGTATCGAACGCAGTGTGGGTTACACTTTCGCCGTTCTGTATTTTTTTAAAGGCTGAATTAATTCTGAATATTCTTTGAAATGCCTGAAAAGTGATGCCGTGATTTTTCAAAAACCATCTTCGTATCTGGCTGGGTTCAATGCCTTTTTGTTTTAAATCGTAGTCTTTAAATTTCAAAGACGGATTTTGAGTAAGCTCATTAATTATTTGCTGATACAAGAGGGGCGTTTGATTCAGATGTTCCAGAGGTTTGCAAACTTTGCAGGGCCTGTAGCCTTTGAGGAGACACTCTTTGGATGTTTTCAAAAATTCCACATTTTCCAACTTGGGTTTTCGCGCCGTGCAGGAGGGGCGACAAAATATCCCGGTTGTTTTTACGGCTGTAAAAAACAGGCCCTCAAACGAAGCATCTTTATTTACAATGGCTTCGTACATAATTTCCGTTGTCAGCTTCATGGTTGTCATTCAAATAGCGGATTGTGAATGAGTTGTTGCAAAACAGTAGAACTGTATTTTCCTTTATCCGGCAAGACTGCGCTCTTTTTTTGCAAAGATATACCGGGAGTCCGCGCTCGTACAACCGAAAAATGGACAAGTATTTTTGGGGGGCGCACGATGTTGCTCTACACCTTGCGGAACAGGTTACTCCTATTACAATTTTGAAACTTTGTACGACAAAAAGAAGGTCCAAACTTGCAGCGTTCCGATATTTAACCGCTCTACCAAGCCAAAATAATCGAGGTGTTTAGCATAAAACAAAGCAGTTATTCCTCCCAGAATAAAAATCATTATCCCGCAAATGAGTGAAAAGTTTCCAAATGCTCTTTCGCCGCTTTTTTTCCTCATACCTAAGCCAATTAATACAGGCGACAATATGGTAAATGGAACAATTAAGGCTGTTACCACCAAGTGCATCGTTCCTGCAAAAGTGGGTTCACTGCCCGGCAAATCCTGCGGAAACAAGCCATAAGAAATAGAAACTACATGCATCAAAATAAATGACACTCCGCCCCAAAAAACAAGACGCGGATATTTTTTGCTTTCGAGATCTGTAAATAAAATAGCAAACAATAATGCCAATACCCCGTAAGTAGTAGTAAATACAAGCATTAGTTTTTTGTCAGGCGCACCCGTCGAAGTTAAATCGCTGATGGGTTGCTGCAAATGGCTGTAATCTTTCCATAATATGCCGCCAAGTATTACATGTGCCACATAAAATGCCACTGCCAACATGCCCGTTTTGAGCAGCCATTTTTCCGTTGTTTTTTTCATGTTGTGTGAATTGTAGCTTGATATCCAATGCGAGACATATCTTGTTATTTATTTGAAAACCATTCCCTTTTATTCAATTCATACACATAATTCAGCTTGGGTGTCTCTCCAAAATAAGTCACCTCTTGTTCTCCGATTTTTGCTGCGCCCAATCGGCCGATGGCTATTTGAGAACGAATGTTTTCTGCGCCTATGTGAAAATGAACGGTTGAAACGAACTGAAAAACATAGTCCAGCATCATGGTTTTTACAGCACTGTTGATGCCCTTTCCCCAGCATTGTGTAGCGTAAAAAGTATATCCGATCAGGATGCGGTTTTCCTCTTCGCTATGGTCATAAAAACGAGTGCTGCCCAATATCTTACCGCTCATTTTCTCCATAATTTTAAAAGCCCCCTCACTTTTTATCGCACCTTCAAAGAACGTTCTGAATACGTCTCTTTTCCAGCGGTCTTTGTTCGGATGCTGTTCCCATATTTTAGGGTCTGACGCTACTTCATACAGCGCCTCAAAATCCTGTTCCAATAAAGGACAAAGCACTACTTTGTCGTTTTCCAAGGTGGGTTGAATGTTCATGTTCATTGTTGTTGGCTGGTTTATGCTTGTTGTTGGTATGCTTGTCAAGGTGTTTTGCAAATTTGAGACGGGCAGGATATTGAACATAAAGGTTGATTCGGATAACTGAACTTATTTCTAACACACAATTGACTGCGAAGAACAATGCCTCGCCTATTGCAAATATGCTGTTCTTTGCTCGCACTTCTACCTTAGTCAATTAATATGTCTTTAAGTGTCGTGTCCTTAATAGTTTTGTAACTCTGGTGTCATCTAAGGTATCAACCATGTATTGTCTGTAAACCTTGTATCCGTCACGAAATGTCACTTCAAATTTGCAGTCGTAAGCGTTAATTATGATAAATTTTTGATCTGGTCTTAGCCCCTTATTTACCGAACGAGAAATGATCAACATATGAACTGATATCCCAAATCGGAAAAAACCGCCTTCGCCATTTTGTTGTAAAGTCGCAATAAATTGCCTAATTGGTTTGAGTCGTTCAAATCCCGGATAGTCGTCATAAAAAACTGCCGTCTCATTCCTTGAGTCGCTAAAGTATTTTATAATATCTTTTGTCCTTTCGTCCATTTTAAAAGTGTTATGTCTTGCTACCATATTCAGTATTTCCACCAACGGTTTTGGCTTTATGACGGACGCAGCGATAGCAAGTCTGTACATTAGTATTATTTTAAGTATCTGTTGTTATTTCATCCCATCTTAAATTTTCGTAGCAAGTTATCCAATTTATTGCATAATGCCTTTCTTGAATCATACTCCGGTTGATTGATAACTCATGCGATTTATCATTTTTTGCGGCCCAATGCAACCTGTACAGAAGGTCTGATTGATCCAGTATTTCAGATTTGTCCCTTAGTTGAGATGTCTCAATGAAATGCCTTGAGTTCTCCATGAAACCTGGTAATAACTCAATGAAATCTCCTATTTGAATTTCATCCGTTGGCAACTCAAGTTCTTCAATTTTTTTAATCGCCCAAAGTAAAATCCAAATACATTCTGCTTTCCAAGAGATGTTGATCAATTCTTGCTGTGTAAATTTTGTGGCAGTTAAAAATTGTTTTTTTTCCATTGGAGACACAGAATCCCAAAGTTTCTCTTTTTTCAAATACTTTATGACATCTGGCTTGTCTTCTTCAATTTCACCAATATAGCACAAATAGGATAAAATGATTATTCTTTCAGCAATTTCTTGAGCTGTCCGAAGTACCGTCTCTGACTCTTCTTCAATTGTTGGTAAATGTTCAATAAATGGTATGCCAATTGATCCAAGATATTTCTCGGTTATTAATTTCCTTTCTATAGCTGTCTTCAAATTCATCCATTTTTATAAGTCACAACTCATTTACACTCCCCCTCCCCGCAATATTCACCACAGCCTCAAGAGTATCACCATGAATCTGTGGCCGAAATCCGCCTCGCCCGATCAAAGCCGCCGGCGCTCAGTCCATCACATCAAGCTACTCGATCCGTGCAAAGCTACGCCATTCCCTCCAATGCGCCAACACTCACCCCTCGCTTGCTCACCCCTCACCCACTCACCCCTGCAACCCCTCCAAAATCTGCCGCGTATGATCGCCCGTCTTCACCTTGTCGAACACTTTGGCAATGCGCCCCTCCTCGTCTATCACCACCGTAGTGCGCAGCACGCCGTCGAAGAGCCTGCCATACAGCGCTTTAGGCCCCCAGGCGCCGTAGGCTTTCAACACTGCTTTATCGGTATCGGCCAGCAGCGGGAAAGGCAGCCTGTGTTTGGTTTTGAACCTTTGGTGCGAAGCCGGGCTGTCGGGACTCACGCCGAGCATCTCGAAACCCTGCCGACTCAGCAGTTCGTAGTTGTCGCGGAGGTTGCAGGCTTCCGTTGTGCAACTGGGCGTATTGTCTTTGGGATAAAAAAACAGAATGAGCTTTTTACCCCTGAAATCGGAGAGGGCTACTGGCTGGCCGTTTTCGTCTATACCCTTGAAATCGGGAGCCGGATCGCCCGCTTGAAGCGTTATTTTTGGCATGGCATTGTTGTTTTTGATGAATACCCAACGAACGCGGCTATATGGGAACGGTTCATTTCCTCATGCGTTTGGGGCCGTACCAAAGCCAGAACCCCGTGACGGTGAACACCGTGAGCGCCAGCCCCATGACGGTGGTGTAGAACAATTTGATCTGGCCGCCGCCCGTACCGAGGTAGTGATCGAGGATGGAGCCGTCGTGTATTTTTTCAATAAAATCGGCCCGGCGTTTTTCGATGTGCAGCACCTCGCCGGTGGCCATATCGAGTTGGATGCCGTTGAAATGATCGGCAAAAACGAACTTGGCCATGCCTTTGTCGGGGCGGATGTCAATGCGGTCCATCTTCAGCGAAAGCGAGGCGTCCACCTCCCGATGCAAGGCCCGGCAGGCGATGCCGTGCAGGCTGTCCACCGGCAGCCAGCGGGTCATTTCGGTGGTCGTACCTTTGTAGGTGGGGGCCAGCAGGAGGCCGCCGCTGTGCTTTTTCCAGCCCAGCAACAACCCGGTGAGGGCAACCACAAAAAAGAAGACGAACAGCGCCGCCCCCGTCCAGCGGTGTATCTTGCGAAAAACGCGCAGCACCTTAGCCTGGCTCTGTCTTTTGGTATGCGCGGCATCGGAGGCGCCCGATTTTTTGTTATTTTCCGACATAATTGCGAGTGAAATCAGCCCGCAAGAACGCAAAAAAAACGGACTTGGAGTGGGGAAACTGTTTGCCGGCAAAAGTGTTTTAAGGGCCTTATGGATTTCGGAAAACTCCCTTCCATCGCTCACGTCCATTTCGCATTGCCGGCCGATCCGCCCGACAATGCCCGCGTATTGTCGGCCATACCAACGCAGGGCGGCGATGCGCTCAACGTGTATGTGGGCTGCACCGGCTGGGGCATGAAAGAGTGGGTGGGCAGCATATACCCGCCCAAAACACAGGCCAAAGACTACCTGAAACACTACGCCCGACAGTTCAACACCATCGAACACAACACCACCCACTATCGCATACCCGATGCCGCTACCGTGCAGAAATGGTACGCCGATGCCGCTCCCGATTTTCGGTTTTGCCCCAAAATCCCGCAAACCATCAGCCACAGCCGCGATCTGGGTCTCAGCGGAACCCAAATAGCCCAGTTTTGCGACGCCATTGAGTTGTTGCAGGAAAAACTCGGCGCCTGTTTTTTACAATTGCCTCCCTATTTCGGGCCTGACAGGCTGGGCCAATTGGATGCTTTTTTGCAACAATTTCCGCGCTCCATTCCGCTCGCGGTGGAACTCCGGCACGAGGACTGGTTCAATCAGGAAGACAACCGCCAACGCCTGTTCGATCTGCTGGAGCGAAGGCATACCGGCGCCGTCATCACCGATGTGGCCGGCCGCCGGGATGTGTTGCATGGGCGCGTCACGACCTATTTTGCGATGGTGCGGTTTGTGGGAAACGACCTCCACCCTACCGACTTCACGCGCCTCGAAGACTGGGCCGAACGCATACTGCACTGGCAGTCAATGGGCTTGAAAGAAATCTGGTTCTTCACCCACGAACCCGACAACCTGCGGGCGCCCGAAGCTGCGGCCTTTTTAGTGTCGCTGTTGCAGGATAAAAAAGGCATCCGCATTCGCGGGCCAAAGTTGAACGGGCTGCCGGAAGAGCAGGAAGGGCAGTTGAGCTTGTTTTGACAAGTCACCGCTCACTTTTTTGCGTTTTCCACAGGATGTTGGTGAAAATAGCTATCAGATATTATGAACGGCGCTGTATCTTTGCGGTTTACAGCATAAAAACACATGCCCGATATGAGATTCAGCGTATCTTCTTCAGAACTGCTCAAGCAATTGCAAATCGCAGGCGGCGCCATCGGCTCCAACCCTGTGCTGCCTATATTGGAAGACTTCCTCTTCAGCATTTCCAACAACAAGCTCACCATCACGGCCAGCGATCTGGAAACTTCCATCCTCACCGAAATGGATGTAGCCTCCGACACAGACGGGAAAGTGGCCATACCGGGCAAAATCCTCATGGAAACCCTCAAAGCATTGCCGCATCAGCCCGTCACCTTTTCGGTAAACACTGAAAATCACGGCATTGAGATCACTTCCGCTTACGGCAAGTACCGCTTGGCGGGCGAAAACGGCGAGGATTTTCCGCAAATGCCCGAAGAAGACGGCGTGGACAATGTGTCGCTGCCCGCTGCCGGACTGCTTGACGGCATCTCCAAAACCATTTTTGCCACCAGCAACGACGAACTTCGCCCGGCCATGACCGGCGTGTTCTTTCAGGTGGACTTCAACAAGCTCACCATGGTGGCCACCGATGCGCACAAATTGGTCAAATTCACCTTTACGGAAGTAGCCAGCGAAGTCTCTACCACTTTCATCGTACCCAAAAAGGCGCTCAACCTCCTCAAAACGGCTTTCAGCGGCCAGGATCAGGTGACGCTCTCCTTCAATAAATCCAATGCCTTTTTCACCGTGGGCAGCACGCGCCTCATCTGCCGCCTCATAGATGCCCGCTACCCCGACTACAACGCCGTCATTCCTGTGGGCAATCCCAACCTGCTCACCGTATCGCGCACCGATTTCCAAAACTCCCTCAAGCGCATCGCCATCTACGCCAACAAAACCACCAATCAGGTCATCCTCAACATCAACGAGGGCAGCCTGACCGTTTCGGCGCAAGACCTCGATTTCTCCAACGAAGCCACCGAGCAAATGACCTGCTCTTACGACGGCGACTCGCTGACCATCGGTTTCAATGCCAAATTTTTGGTAGAAATGCTCGGCGTGCTGGAGTCCGAAGAAGTAAAAATGGAACTGGCCGGGCCTTCCCGCGCCGGTATTCTGTTGCCCACCGAAGAAAAACCGGGCGAACAGATACTGATGCTGGTCATGCCGGTGATGCTCAGTAATTGACACCCAAATATGAAAGTAACTCCGTTTCTCCTGTTCGGCTGCATGGCGGTTGTTGCAGCCTGGTCTTGCAAACGCGACCATCATCAGGCCGCCTCGCCGGAGGAAGTCATTCGGCAGTATCAGGCCCTCATTGACGCCAACCGCTACGAAGAGGCCAAAGCGCTCAGTACGCCACAGGAGCAACTCCGTTTGGAGGCAGATGCCGAACTGATGGCCATGTTGCCCGCCGATTCGACCCTCACCCGCACCATTTTCCTAAAAATGGACTGCAAAGAGGCAGCCCGCGATGTGGCCCATTGCAACTGCCTGCTGGAAGATCAGGAGGGCGAGTATGAGGCGGTCTTCAAATTGGTAAAAATAGAAGGCATCTGGCGCATGGACCTGCCCCTCGGAGAGGAGGAGGAGGGCGTGAACAGCCCGGCACTGCCCGGCGCCAAACCCATGTCACTGCCTCAAAAACTCTGAACATGCCCGAAAAAACCGGCCTGTTTTTCGGCTCTTTCAATCCGGTACACATCGGCCACCTCATCATTGCCAATTACATGGCCACCCAGACCGAGCTTCGGCAGGTGTGGTTTGTGGTGTCGCCGCACAATCCGCTCAAAGCCAAGCAAAGCCTCGCCCGCGATCACGACCGCCTGCATTTGGTGCGCTTGGCCATCGGCGACAACCCCCGCCTGCGCGCCTCCGACATCGAGTTCAAACTGCCGCAGCCGTCCTACACCATTGACACCCTCGCCCATCTTAAAGAAAAATACCCCGACCGCAACTTCGCCCTCATCATGGGCAGCGACAATCTGGCCACCCTGCACAAGTGGAAAAACTACGAACTCATCCTGCGCGATTATGAACTGTACGTCTATCGCCGCCCCGATACGCCGCCCACCGAATTGGAGCAGCACCCGAATGTGCATTGCTTCGACGCGCCCATGATGCACCTCTCGGCCACCTATATCCGCGACTGTATCCGGGCCGGAAAGTCGGTGCAATACTTGGTGCCGGAGCCGGTTTTTGAATACTTGGAAAGCAGCGGATTGTATCGCTGAGCAGGAACGTGGCCTCATTTTTGCCCCAATGGATACCGAAAACTAAAGCAGGCGACCCCGCACCGACAAAAGCAGGCTGAAATCTTGCGCCGGATGCGTATGTTTGCCGACCGGAATCATCTTGAAGATTACATTATGAAGCGCTCGCAGGTCATCTCCGCCATCAAAAAACAAATATCCGATTTGTTGAGCACCCGGCTCGACGAGCGGTATGTCTATCACAATCTCCAACACACCCTCGCCGTGCGGGATGCCTGCCTGTTGCTGGCCGATAAAACCGGGCTGCCCGATGAAGACCGCGAGGTGCTGGAATTGGCCGCCCTGCTGCACGATACGGGTTTTGTGGAAAAATACGACGGGCACGAAGACGTCAGTTGCAGAATTGCAGAGGAACTGCTTTCGCAACACAACTACCCCGCCGATAAGCTGAGCAAAGTGTTGGCCTGCATTGCCACTACCCAACTCAGTTCGCAGCCCGAAACCCTGCTGGAAATGCTCATGCGCGATGCCGACCTGGCGCACTTGGCCTCCGACGACTACTTTATGTGGGTGGCCGCCCTGCGCGAAGAGTGGCGCATTTTTCAGCAGCAAACTTACCCCGACCATGAGTGGAACGAACTGAACCACAAGTTCCTCAAAGGCCACAGCTACTACACCAATGCGGCCCGTGAACTGTGGGACGAGAAAAAAAATGCCAACCAAAAGGCATTGAAAAAATTGGCAAAACCGGCCGACGCCGGCTCCGACAGCGGCCGCATCACCGCTTCCCGAAGCGCACAGATGATGTTCAAAACCTCGCTGCGCAACCATATTGACCTGAGCAATCTGGCCGACAACAAAGCCAACATCATGCTCAGTATCAATGCCATCATCATCACCATTGCCATGCCGCTGGCCGCCACTTACGTCAAGGCCAATCCCTACCTGCTGGCGCCCATGGCAGCCCTGCTCAGCACCTGCCTCATCTCTATGTTTTTTGCCACGATGGCCACCCGCCCTATCAAAATGACGGGCCTCACCTCCGACGAAGCGATACAGCAGGGCCAGGCCAATTTGTTTTTCTTCGGCAATTTTTTCAAAATGTCTTTCGACGAATATCGCCAGGGCATGCAGTTCATCGCCGCCGATGAAAACCGTTTGGACAGCGCCATCCTCCGGGATTTGTTCTTTCTGGGCAAGTCGCTGGGGCGCAAATACACCCAACTCCGCACTTGCTACACGGTGTTCCTGTCGGGCATCGGCATTACTGTGCTCATTTTTGCAGTGAGTTATTTGATTGCAGGTAAGTGAAGTTTTCAGGGGTGAGTGGGTGAGTATGTGAGGGGTGAGCAACCCGAAACCTTGAACCCGAAACCTTGAACGCGATTTTTTTTGACGCTGATCTTTATGATTTGTAAGATTTTCGCTGCTCGGAGAGGGACATAACGACCATAAAAACCTGCGTCTTTCAGCGTCGAAAACCCGAAACATTGAACCCGGAATCGGTAGGCGGTCTTCAGTAGGCAGTCAGCGGTTCTCGGTAGCCGGTTGCTTCTCGTGAGGCGCTGCACACCGCATACTGCCAACCGATTAAACGAACTTTCCCTCAAACACAAAACGCTTGAGGTAGAAATTGTAAAAAAACACGACCGAGGCGGAGGCCAATTTCGTAATGGGCTGATGCGCCGCAAAAAACTCCATTTGCGAAAGCGTGTGAATGAGCAAAGTACTCAATCCCAGCCCGCCCACCGACACCAAAACGGACAGCAAAAACGCCCTCCAGGCCGGGCCGCGCACCTGAAACACAAACTTCCTGTGCAGGGTAAAATTGACGATGACGCCACAGGGATACGAAATCAGATTGCTGACTACCGGCGAGAATACCCGGTCCACCAGCGCTATGTAGATGACATAGTCCACCCCGGTAGCAATGGCCCCCGTCGTGGCAAAACGCATTTTCATGCGCAGGAGCTGCCAAAGTTTATCGCGCAGGTCTTTCATTTGAGCGCAAAGGTAATGATTCGGGAAGCTCCTGCATGGAAAGAAATTCAATCAATACCCCCCCCCTTCAACGCTGTATCGCCAATCGCCCCGTTTGGATGGTCTCGCCTTCATGCACCAATTGCCAGAAGCAAAGATGGCCCGGTATTGCCGAAATGTCTATACTGCCCTGCTGCCCGCGCAACTCATAAGTGCCGGCCTGCCGTCCTGTCAAATCATAAACCATCAGAGTGGCATGGTGCAGTCGGGGCGACATTTCAAAATACACTCGCCCTTGTGCAGGGTTGGGGTACACCCCGAAGATACCTGAAGGAGTCTCATCCTGATGAGTGGAAGATATATCGTCGAAAAAATCGCAGGGCATATTGTTGACACTCAGATTGTACAAGCCGGAATCGTCTTCGTAACATCTGACGGAATAAGGCAGGCGTTCTTCCAGCCCTGCCGAACAACCATCAATGCTGGTAGGGCCGGGGTACCACTGGCTGCCGACTTTTTCCAGAATCATGTCTCCCCAAAAATAACCGGTGGTATTTACTCGCCAGCGTTTGAGCGAGTCGGCGCCAAAGTGCCGGTAAGTCACCTCCAGCACGTCCACCTGCACGTCGAAGCTCAGATGCGAAAGCCCCCTCACCGTCCACTGACTGCCGACCTCTGCTGTGAAGTCGTACAATAACTCAAACTGTTGAGTTACCGCGCTGTAGAAAAACACAGAATCATTTCGGGTGAAAACATGCGCCGGATTGGGCAGGCCGCAGCCGCTCAGGTTGGAGATCACTCGGCACAACTGCCCCGCCATCATTTCCTCGCCCGTCACCTCTACAATGACAAACGAATCGGCAGGTATGGGTTCCAAAACGATCTGGTTGACGTACCAGCGGGCGCCTACGGGCGCAAAATCGGCGCCTTGTGCCGACAGCAGCGATACAAGCGCCCCGGACAACAATGCAATAAGGATTGTTTTTTTCATAAGACAATGGTTTTAACGAACAATAAGCACCCTGCCCACGGCAATCGGCATATACCCTGCGCGAAGCGTAAGCGCATAGCTTCCCGGCGGCCAGTCTTTCACATCTATGGAAGCGGGGTTCCATTTGCCGCGATATACCTGCCTGCCGTTCATATCGTGGCATTCCAGTACCATATCCTGAGAAGGGGGAACAAAGCCCTGCGCTAAGCCGACTTCCACCCTGTCCGATGCAGGGTTGGGCGATACCGTCAGGCGAGACACAGGGTATTGGGCTACCACCAATGGCTCCCGCACGGCCGTTATCATCTGCTCGCCTTCCTCGCAGCCCGGCACCAAACACCCCATACTGTCCAGCACCAACAGCAATACATTGGCCTGATAGCCGAGGGGCAGGTCGGGATGATCGGTAGAGTCAACGATGATACCTGTGATGGCTAATCGCCCGTCATCCAACTCTATGATTTTTTGTGAAAGCATGTGCCCCGGCGGCCACGAACGCACCAGCGTGTCGTTGTAAAATCGCTCCCATCGTTGATGCCCCTGCGGGTCCATGCGAAACACCCAGGGGCCAAAGTAAGGAGACGGATAACGCCGAAGTGTAATATACCCTACCCCTAAAAGGTCGCCGTTGGCCGCGGGCGAAAGATCATACACTGCGGAGGTAACGATGTTGCGGTCGTACCAGCCATGGCGCCATGCCAGATTGCCCTGATCGTCGTAGGCGAAGAGCATATTGAACTGTCGGCCCAATTGCGGATAAACCTCAAGAATGATGGTATCGTGCATCCATGCCAGCACGCCGCCGCCGCCCGGCAGCCGGGTAGAGCGAGGAGGCTGTTCGTCGAACATTTGCCTCTGTTCCCCCGCTTTGTACCAGATGATCTCAGCGTCTTCATCTATTTTATATGCCTGAGAATGATACCAGTTGCCCCTGCCGTATCCGCTCACAAAATAGTGCCCGTCTTCCGTAGGAGTAATGTTGCCCCACACTCGGCTGGAGGAAAAAGTGTCCGGTATCATTTTATGAAACAGCCGTTCGCCGTATTCATCGGCTTTCAGCACCCAGGCGGTTTCCGTCTTGGGCGTACCCGGTACTCTGGTTTCTGTATAATAGATAAAAAAGCCGCCGTCATGTGTACTGCACACATCTTTGGGATAGTACCCGATACCCGTCGTATCTAATTCATAAAAATAATTGACCCATTGCAGTTCCAGATCGGTGCTGTATTTGGCCAAAAACGGCCGCATCCTGCCAATCCCGTAATCTCGCCATTCGCCTGTAAAAACCAAGCCGCCGTCGGGAGATACGCAGCCCTCTACATAAGCAATGTCGCCCTGCGGGCCTTCCAATGGAACTATGTTTACTACATGGTCCAGATCAGATTTGTCCACTTTTATCAAGTGGCAGGACCGGCCTCCTTCCAGCTTTACATACCCACTTGTCAGGAATATGTGATCTTCATCAGAAAGTATAATCATTCCCCTGTCAAAAAAAGGCAATCCGCTGGTCGCCGCATGTGGATCAATGGAGCCGTAGTGGGTGTAACCGTTTTGTGCAGCGGCGATGGCAGGCATCAGTAGCGCCCACAAGTAGATATGAATAAAATGTCTCATGATCAAAGATTTTGAAGAGTCTGATACAAATCAAATTTGCATAAAACATCTGCCCAAATCAATGTCAGGCAATACAGGGAGCAGTCATTACTAAGTTTGCGGGTTCACTACGACAAGGCTGCTTTATGAATGCAATAATAAACTGTTTCACCCAACAATGCAGGGTCGGTTATAAATTTTAACAACAAAAGAAAAAATACAATGATAGGAGTATCTCCTCAAAAAGCCACAAATTCCGTTCGGCGATTCCTCCTTCTGCCCTCCTCTGTATCGTTGGGAGCTACCGGCATGGTTTCGCCAAAGCCTTTGTAACGCAGGCGTTCGGGCGCAATGCCGCCGAGGATGAGATAATCGCACACCGCCTTGGCGCGCAGTTCCGACAGGCGCTGATTGGCCGCGTCGGAGCCTACATTGTCGGTGTGACCGTTGATTTGTAACCGCAAAGCAGGTTCGGCTTTGAGCAGGTTTTGCAGGCGGTCCAATTCGGCTTTAGATTCGGGCAAAAAGAGCGCCGAGCCGGTGTCGAAAAAGAGATTGTGCAGCACTACCGGTCGGGCATCTGCCGCAGGCGAAGTACTTGCCGGAACGGGCGCCAACCGGATGTCCAACACGAAAGGCTGATCGAGGCTGTGTGCGGAATCGAGCTGAAAACGCTCGGAATGAAACAGATAGCCCTCGCGGGAGACGTGCAGCGCGTAGTTGTAGCCGGCGGGCAGGCACCACAGCAGTTCCGAGGCGGTGGAGTCGCTTTGCAGCAGGCGGTTTTCGGGCATGAGGTGCAGTTCGGAGCGGGCCGGGAGCAGTTGGCCGGAAACGGCATCTCGCACGGTAGCCTTCACATAAGTCACCGGAGCGGGGCGCAGGCCGGGCGGCATTTCAAATTGCAGGATGTCGGTATTGATGCCTGCCGGATTGTCGCCGGGTTTGGCATCGGGGTCGCCGGCATCGGAGGTGAACCAGGCCGTTGCGCCGTCCAAGCTGACGATGAGCGCGCCTTCGTTGGCGGTGGTGTTGATGGGGTAGCCGAGATTTTGCGGTTTCCCGAATATGCCTTCCGGCGATAAACGGCTGAGAAACAGATCGAAACCGCCCATGCCGGGATGCCCGTCGGACATGAAGTAGAGCGTTTGGCCGTCGGGGTGAAAAAACGGGCAGTCTTCATTGCCGGCGGTGTTGATCGTAGCGCCGAGGTTGGCCGGCAGGCTCCAGTCGCCATTGGGTTTGCGGCGCACCAACCACAGATCGCGGCCGCCGTATCCGCCGGGCCGGTCGCTCGAAAAAATGATGACCTTGCCGTCGGCGGAGAGCGTGGGCTGGCGCTCCAGGTACTTGCTGTTTGCGGGGTCGCCGAGGTTGTTGGGGCGGCTCCAGCGGCCATGGATGAAGTAAGAAATGTAGAGATCGCAACTGCCCAGACCCTCCGGCAGGTTGCAGGCATTGAACACTAAGGTGCGCCCGTCGGCGGAGATGCTCTGTGCGCCCTCGTTGAAGGGCGTGTTGATATCGGTCATGGGCTGGGCTTTCGACCAGGCGCCGTCGGGCGGTTTCCGGCTGAGGTAAAAGTCTTCCTGCCGGTTGACGATGCGCGTAAACACCAGCGTATTGCCGTCGGCGGTGATCGAGGGCAGGCTTTCGGGCATGGGCGTATTGATACTGTCGCTCAGTGGTTTGGGCTGAAAGGGCAGCGGATTTTTCACGGCTTCGGCGGCAAAGCGGGCATTGGCCAAATAGCGTTCGGCGCGTTGTTTCAGGTTCTCGTTTCGGCCCGGCGATTGCAAAAACCGCTCAAAAGCCGTCGCCGCCGCATCGTATTTTTCCAAACGCAACCTGCTCATTCCCAGCGGATACCAGGCTTTGGAGTCGTAATCGGGGGCCAGTGCGAGCGCCGCTTCAAACAGTTTTTCCGCCTCGGCATAGTTTTTCTCATCGTAGCGAATGGCGGCTTTCAGCAATTGCGCGTCAATGAACCGGGGCGCTTCCCGCAGGGCGGCCTCTGTCTCTTTGAGGGCTTCGGCGTTGCGGCCTGCCTGGCCGGCGGCTAATGCCCGTTCGTAAGATTTGAGTGCTTTGGCCGGGGCGTCTTTGCGGGTCACAAAATCCTGCGCACCCAGAAGGCTCGGCAAAGCGAAAAGGCAACTGAAAAGGAGTATTTTCCACATAACAAAAGCGTACTGATGAGTTGATGGAACAGGCCGTCTCTAAACGCTGAAACGCTCCGTGAATTGCAAAAAAAAGCTTCCGGGCAGGTGAGTCCAGCCGCAGGAAGGTGAGGGGCTTGCTCCCGCAACTCAAAAACTTTGCCCCCCTTCAGGACGTTGCAGATCATAAAAACTGCTATCTTTGAACCCAAACTGCCGCTCATGCAAAATACAGAACGACAAGTACTTATTGCACAGCTTAGAGATGCCCTGCTGGCTTTATACGGCAAGCGCCTGTCCGGTATTATTTTGTACGGCTCTTATGCGCGGGAGGATTTCAACGCCGAATCGGACATTGACTTTTTGTTGATCCTCGATGAAAAACCATTCGATTACGCACAGGAAATCCGCCGCATCACTCAGATCACCTACCCCATGATGCTCGAACACGACATCATCATCTCCTGCCTTCCCTCCCCTTTGGAACGCTGGCGCTCCGAACCCAGCTTCTTCTTCGATCAGGTTAAAAAAGACGGAATTGCAATATGGACGAGAAACTCCAACGTATCCTGAACGAGGCAGAACAAGCCATCAGCGATGCCGAATTCAATCTTCAGGGCGAGCGCTGCCATGTAGTCGCCAACAGAACGTATTATGCTGTATTTCACTGCATTCAAGCATTGCTTCACAGTGAAGGTTTGTTTGTGAAACCCCATCAGGGCGCACAGCAAAAATTTCATCAGCTTTTTATCAAAACCGGCAAAATTCCCGTAGAGGCCGGCGAAACGCTTGCTTATCTGGCCGAACTCCGAACACTCAGCGATTACGATTATGGCTCTACGATTACGACCCAACAGGCTCAAAAAGCCATCGAAATGGCCGCCGCTTTTATGGAAACAACCCGCTCATTTTTCACCTGATTTCGATATACCATGAGCCTCCTCGCTCAACAACTCATCGCCGAAAACAAAGCCCAACACGCCCGGGGCGAGGATGCCTCTTACCTTGACCTCGGCACAAATGCGAAATTAACGGAACTGCCGGACTTGTCGGAGTTGGAGTGGTTAAATTTAGAAACCCTTGAACAGCGGATCGCCGAAGTGCCGCAAAAGCTGCGCGATGCGAATGTATAGCAAACGGTCGGCTGTTTTCAGTGGCATCACCTGCGCATCTTGACAAAAGGCAACAAACTCCGCGTTTCGTCTCCTGTCACTTCCAAATAATACAGCCCCGGCGGCCAGACGGCTATGTTGATCACATTTCCAATCCTCTCAAAACCAAGCATTTCAAGGCCCGATGCAGAAAAGACGCGCAGCCGCTCACCCGGTGTAAAATTTTCTATCACAATGAAATCAGCGGCAGGATTGGGAAAAACGCGCCATGTTGGAGCGGCCAACTCCTGCTGCACCGGCACCGGATCGGCAGTTGACATAACAAATCCGTCGAAAGCGCCGCCCGCCGCAAACTGGCCTTGCGGCAGATCAGCCTGCCCCGCAAAGCTGCCCGCGCACCACAATCGCCCGTCGGGAGCAAGCGCCATATTGTTGACAAAAAAACCTTGCGCAGCCGGAAATCGCTGTGCCCACAGGCCCTGCAACTGATCGTCGAAGGCCGCGACAAATCCCGCGAAAGCGGCGCTGTTGCTCAGCGAAATGCCGTCCCACATCATGGCGCCCTGATAGTGCCCGCCCACCAACACGCGCCCGCCGGCTACCGCAATGCCGGTGGCCAGATTGGTCTGAGCGCCGCCCAAAGCCCTGGCCCTGAGCGGAATACCATCACCGCTGTATTGCAGGATAAAAAAATCGGGGATGCCGGTAGCGCTCTGAATGGCGAGGGTGGGCGAAAGCGTCATCACACCCACCAGATACCCGACGGCGTAAATGCGGCCCTGCTCGTCGGCAGCCAGCGCGGTGATGTCGTCGTCAAACACGCCGCCGGCTTTGACAGCCCAGCGCGGCAGTCCGGTTTCGGCGGCATAAGCGGCGAGGAAGGCGTCGCGGTCGGAGGTATTGGCTGTAAATTCCTGCCCGGCAATGTGGGTGTTTTTATTAAAAAAACCGGCAATAAGCACCTGATTTTCAACCGTCCAAGTGATGGCCACCGCGCGGGTGTCGGCTATTTTGCCTTCCCGGAAAGCCCAGTTCCATTGACCGTCGGGAGAGAGTTTTGTTACAAAAACATCGGTAGCGCCTTCTGCTTGCAGGGTGCTGTCTCCCACTTGGAGCGCGCCGCCGAAAAAGCCCGCCGCATAGACATTGCCTGCCGGATCGGTGGCCAATCCGCCCAGCCCTTTGATGCCGGTACCTGCTATGGAGCGGCCCCAGAGGAGTTGGCCTTCCGGCGAATACTTGAGCAAAAAAAGCGCTTTGGGATTGTCGCCGGCATGCAAAGTCAGCCCGTCAAAGGTGCCCGTGAGCCAAAAACTGCCCGCCACGATGATATTGCCGTCGGCATCGGCCACAACGGCAGCCACTTCATCATCGAGGATGCTGCCGCCCGATTTGGCCCAACGCACCTCGCCGTCGGGATTCATGCAACTGAGCCACACATCCTGACCCTCTGTTGCCGGCAAAGCAGCCCCGCGCCATGAAAAAGCGGCATTGTAGGCGCCTGCTACGGCGATGGCCCCATCGGGAGCGAGGGCTACGGCGTCAATGGTTTCAATGCCGGGAGCGGAAGTAGCGAAAAAATCAGTCCAGACCTGAGCGGCGGCAGGGCTGAGATTCCACAAAAAAATTATTGCAAGGCAACAGACAGAGCGGCGGCGAGCGATGTGGGAACAGTTTTGCCGGGCGTCGGATTTGAGTACCTTTGCGGAAAATTTTCGCATGAGCCTTTCTTATTCAAACGTGTTGTTGGTGGTATTGTTGAGCCTCTCGGCCTTCGCTTGCGGCAACAAAAAAGACGCCGCCCCCGGCAAAGCTACATCGGGCAACCGGACCTTGGACTCGATCAACCTGCTGATTGATGCCGACCCCAAAAACCCGGATTTATACGCCGGTCGGGCTACTTTTTTCTTAGCCAACGGGAGTTATGAAAATGCCATAAAAGACTTGCGCGAAGCCATCCTGCTCGACTCCATGCAGCCCGCTTATTACAGCCTGCTCACCGACGTGCAGATGGAGTATTTCAAATCATGGCAGGCCCTGCGCAGTATCCAAAAAGCAGCGGAGTTGTTTCCCGAACACATCCCTACCCTGCTCAAACTCAGTAAAACACAACTGATTTTGAAACTATACAATGAATCGTTGAAGTCGTTGGATCGCGTATTGAAAATTGACCAAAATAATGCAGACGCACATTTCCTGCTGGGCATGAACATGAAGGAAACCGGCGACACGGCGCGTGCCATCAATAGTTTTCAGAAGGCGGTGAACATCAATTCCGACCTCATTGACGGCTGGATCAATCTGGGGCAACTGCACGAAACGAAAGGCCATTCGGTGGCCGGCAAATATTATGAAACCGCCGTACAGGTAGCCGGCGACAATCCGCTGGCCCTGCACGCCAAGGCCGACTTTCTGAGCCGACGCAACGACCTGAACGGCGCTATTGATTTGTATAAAAAAATTCAGGCCATGCAGCCCGATTACAAAGAAGCGTGGTTCAATGCAGGCCTCATTTACCTTGATATGGACTCCATTGCGGAGGCGTACCGGCAGTTTGACCAAGCGGTCGTCGTGTCGCCCTTGAATGTGCGGGCCTACTTTTACAGGGGCTATTGCGCCGAGCAAAGGGGCAACAAAGAGCAGGCCGAGCAGGACTACCGCAAGGCGCTGAGTTTTGCGCCGGACTATGCCGATGCGCTGGCTGGATTGGAAAGGGTGAAACAGCCGAGGTGAGGGCTTACCCCAGCTTCAAAATCTTCACCTCCACCCGTTGATTATTGCGCCTGCCGTCTGCGGTATTGTTGGTATCTATCGGCTTGCGTTTCCCGTAGCCTTTGTACTGCATGCGCGATGTAGGGATGCCTTTTTTGATCAGGTAATCATACACAAACTTGGCGCGCGCCGTCGAGAGCTTGTCGCAATACTCATCTGGCGGCAGGCTGTTGGTATGGCCGCCTATTTCCACGCTCACCTCCGGGTTTTTCGACATGAAAGTATAAAGCTCTTCCAGCATCGGGTATGAAGTATTGAGCACCACCGCGCTGTCGGTTTTAAAAAACAGCTTGTCAATGCGGATGGTCTGGCCTTCGCGGAGGTCTTCAGTACGCAAGTTGGCGAAAGCCCCTTCTGCCGGTTCGGGCTTGTTGGTGGCGGCCGGTTCGCCTGTTTTGGGCGTCGTTACGGGAGGCTTGGGCGTCGTCACTGGCGGTTTAGGCGTCGTTACAGGCGGTTTGGGCGTCGTCACCGGAGTTTTGGGCGTTATGGGCAGTGCATCGGCTACGGGCGTATCGTCCACCGGTTGCTTACAATTGATCGGCTTGATTTCCGAAAGGTTGTCTATGAGCACATTGCCATTGTAAGGAAACAATACCGGCGTTTTGTAATAAGCCTCCAGCGTGATGTAAGTGTAGGCGTCTTCGGGTTCCAGCTTGCAGGCGTACTCCAACCAGCGGTGGCTGATGATTTCTTTGGTTTCGTAGAGCAGGTATTTTTTGTCGCATTTGGAAAACCCGCCCCAGATGCGCAGCTTGGCCGGCGTTACAAAATTGGCAGAATCTTTAGGGTTGTCTCCCGATACAGGGCTGAGGTAGAACTCGGCCCGGCACAGGTAGAGGCTAAATTCGTAGCACTTCCCTTTTTCCATGGGGCGGCTCAGGCGTTGCGTCACCGCTTCCCAGGATTCATTGGCCCGCACCACCATGCCGAGGTAAGAATCGCCGTGCTGTGGAGCTTTGGTTACACCAAACTGACGTGGCTGCACATCAGGGGGAGACTCGCGTTCAAAACCGCAGTCCATCCAGCCAATGGGCGGGCGGCCCGGCTGCGGCATGTCCTCAAAAGAGGGATTGGTGAGATAAATCACTCCGTTGTCCTGGGCGGAGAGCAAAGGCAGGCACATTACCAATAGCGCCAACAGCGCCGAAAAACGAGCAGTCATTTTCAAAGTAGTGTTTATTTTCTTCACGGTTTACAAACGCAAAGCTACCTGTAATTGGTTTATCCAAAGTATGTTTTTTAATACACAGACTTAAAGCCAAACAGCCAAACAATGTTTTTGGCGCAAAAACAATTTTATCCTACCTTTTTAATAGGAAATTAAAAAATGATTACTTTTGCACGGCCAATAATGGCTTCACTTCTTAAAACCAATGATCATGAGCTTGCGATTAGGCGATGTGGCGCCCAATTTCCGCGCCAAAACAACAGAAGGCGAAATTGATTTTTACGAGTACCTCGGCGATGGCTGGGGTGTATTGTACTCTCACCCGGCCGATTTTACGCCGGTTTGTACCACCGAGTTGGGCCGAACGGCTGCCCTTAAATCCGAGTTTGAAAAACGCAATGTGAAAGTGCTTGCCCTCAGCGTTGATCCCTTGGATTCTCATTTTGAGTGGATCAAGGATATTGAGGACACACAGCATATTTCCATGAACTTTCCCATCATAGCCGACGAGCACCGCGAAGTGGCCGAGTTGTACGACATGATACACCCCAACGCCACAGAAAAGTTTACGGTGAGAACGGTTTTTGTCATCGGGCCAGACAAAAAGGTCAAAATGACCATGACGTACCCGCCCAGCACCGGTAGGAATTTTCACGAAATTTTGCGCGTCATTGACTCTCTGCAACTGACTGCTTATCATAGTGTTGCCACGCCAGTTGATTGGGAGCACGGGCAGGATGTGGTCATCGCGCCCGCAGTTTCCGATGCAGAAGCCGATGTGAAATTCCCGAAAGGATACAATAAGGTTCGTCCCTATCTGCGCATCACGCCGCAACCGAACCTCTGATTCGGTCCATTTATTCTATCTCTTTGCATCCCCTGTCGTACTCGGAGTCGGTCGGCAGGGGATGTTTGTTTTCTCGCTGCTCAGGCAGCACTTTTGCCGGCAAGAGCATCTAACTCAACATTCACCAAAACAAACAAAACATGAAAAAGCAACTTTCCCTCCTCGTTTTTACTGCATTGATTTTCAGCTCCCTGCACGGGCAAATCTGGATGGATATAGGCGTCAAAGGCAGCTACGGGCTGGGCGTACTCCTCAATTCCAACCTCATGCAGGACAACTCCCACGAAATGCGCCTCGGCACCGGGTACGCTTACGGAGGCAAAGCCGGCCTGAATTTCGGCGATCGCCACGGCTTCACGTTTGATGCTATTCTGGCTAAAAACTCACAGACCTACGATTTCAAAACCTCCCTCATAGAAGTCAACAACAACGAATTGGCCTGGGAAAACCTGCACCTCTACGTCATGTACCGCATGCAAGCCGACGGCGTTTATTTTGAACTCGGGCCGCGCTTTTCCACCCTCCGGCAGGTATCGCATACTTTTGGCGGAGCAGATATTACCGGCAACGACAACTACGCCGAAAAAGCTACCGGCGCCGCATTGGGCTGGGGCGGCTATTTGTTTGGAAATGAATTTTTTGCGCTCATGTTCGGCATGAGGATAGACTATGCCATCACGGATTTTGTGAGCGAAAACGGCCAGGCAGACAATTATCCCGCTCCATATCGTTTTCCCGGCTACGATACCTACAAGCCCACCAATCCGCTCACCGGCCAAATCGTGCTGGAACTGAACTTCGGGCTGGGCGGCTATGCCAAAACCCGCTGCGGCCAACGCACTTTTGTATTCGGAAGAAGGTGGTAAAAATCGTCCCCTTACGCCCCGCCGGGCAATGGGAAAAGGAGATTTTACAAAAAGAATACATCTCCATACCACCTGAACATCAGCGAGTTGGAGTGATCCCCGTATGGCGGCATGGTATATGACCTTGCAATACTGGCCAAAAACCGTTACATTTACTACCGAATCAAAACCACAATAACCATGAAAGAAGGATGGGTGAAAATATTTTCTTCTATTGACCTCATTCAGGTCAAATTGGTAGAAGACCTGCTCAAACAACATGGCATTGAAAGCCATATCCTTTCCAAACCGGACTCCGTCATCCCTTCTATCGGCGAGGCAGAACTCTATACCATCGCCGAAAAAGCAGAGGAGGCGCTGGAAGTGGTGAAGACGGTTCAGGAGTGAGTGAGTGAGGAGTGAGTGGGTGTTTGTGATTCCCGCCTTGTATGCCTACCTTTGCGGCCCGAATCCGGCAAACGTGGTTTTTTAGATAACAGAGCAATCGCGCGGATAGGGTCAACTTGATCAAAATGTCCAACAGGGTACTACGGTTTTTGTCTCAACAGGAAAGCGACACCATGCACATCGCTTCGGTGGTCGGGCGGCGGCTCCGTTGCGGCGATGCCGTTCTGTTGGAGGGCGATCTGGGCGCCGGAAAAACTCATTTTGTAAAAGGCATCGCTCAGGGCGCCGGATCGGAGGCCAATGTGACCAGCCCTACCTTCAGCATCGCCAATTTTTACAAAACACCCGGCTGCGACATCCTCCATATTGACGCCTACCGGATTGCCACAGAAGAAGATTTTCTCAACCTGGGCTTGCAGGACTACTTCCCGCAGTGCATGGTGCTGGCGGAATGGACCCAAAAATTTGAGCTGCTTTTTGATCAATACCTCTTCGTTGCTTTGGAGTACGCCGAAGGCAATACCCGCATCATTACCGTGTCGCACAAAGGCGGAAATTTTGACGCCGTGTTCGATGCTTTACAACAGGACTGCGCCGACTTACTATGCTGACTTTAGGAATTTCTACCTCATCCAATCAGTTCATACTCGCGCTGGGCGAAGATAACCGCCTGATTTTCAACTCCGGCGATTATGAATCCGACAAAGACATCGGCGCTTTGATGCTGTTGGCTTTGGAAAAAACGCAACGCTCGGTTCAGGAAATCCGACGCATCGTAGCAGACATCGGCCCCGGCGGTACCAGCCGCGTGCGCACCGGCGTGTCGTTTGCCAATGGCTTGGCCTTCAGTCTAAGCATCGGCGTTTGCCCGGTTTCCTTGTTTGAACTGACAGGAAAACTGCTCTGGGAACGCCATCAACTGCCCGTCGTCAGCACCATCAACTCGCTGAAAGGCAACGCCTATATCGGTTTTTTCGATGAGGGCGCCATGCAGCCCACGCGGTTTGGTTTTATTGACCAAATCCTGCCCGACATGGCAGCGCACTTGGATGCTTTTGTCGTGGCCGGGCCACATTCGGCGGCCATACAGGCCCTCTTTCCCGATAAAAAAATAGTGCTCGACAACGATCTGGCCGGCATTGCGCAGATCATCATGGCGCACAGCGACGAGTGGGCCGCCCGCGAACTGAAGTTTCCGCACATCGCCCTGCCCATCACCGAAAAGCATTTTCTGTAAAAGGGCTTCGGCCCGTCAAAACCATTGCGCCGCAACATGTCTGACCTGATTCTCGGCATAGAAACTTCCTGCGACGACACCGCTGTGGCGGTAGTGGATGCAGAGGGCAGTGTTCGCTCTTCCGTCGTTTCCTCTCAATTGCAAACTCATGCTGCGTTCGGCGGGGTGTTCCCCGAATTTGCCGCCCGCGAACACATCACCAACATACTTCCCACCGTACACGAGGCCCTGCGGCTGGCCGGCATACAACCCGCTGATTTGAAGGCCATTGGCGTCACGCGCGGCCCCGGCCTGATCGGTTCGCTGTTGGTGGGGCTGCACACGGCTACGGCCTTGGGCATCGGCTGGAACAAGCCGGTCATCGGCATCAACCACCTGCGCGGCCACCTGCGCAGCGCCGATCTGGAAGAACGCCGCGTGGTGTATCCGGCCACCATCCTCATGGTTTCGGGCGGGCACTCTTTGCTGGCTTATATGAAAAATGAAACCGACATCCGGCTGCTCGGCTCTACCCGCGACGACTCGGTGGGCGAGGTGTTCGACAAGGTGGGCCGCATGTTGGGGCTGGGCTATCCTGGCGGCCCGGAGGTGGACAAATTGGCCCGGCAAGGGCAGGCCAACATCCCGTTTCCGCGACCGCTGATGCAGAACAACTACGAGTTTTCGTTTTCGGGCTTAAAATCGGCGGTATCGCGCTATCTGGCGGCCAACCCGGATGCTGTATTGGCCGATGTGGCAGCTTCATTTGTGCAGGCTGTGATGGAAGTGCTCGTCAAAAAATCGCGTTTGGCCTTGAAGAAAAACCCCTCCAAATCTTTCCTCATCGTGGGGGGCGTGGCGGCCAATTCACAACTGCGCGAAGAGGCGGCCCGGCTCTGCCAAAACCTCGGCGTACAACTCAGCCTGCCGCCCGTCCGCTGGTCCACCGACAACGGCGCCATGATAGCGCTGGCTGCATTTGACTATCTGAAACTGGGGATTCACAAGCCGCCGCTACCGCAATTGCAACTCAGTATCAACGAGTTCTAAAATCATTGCTGATACCCAAACCGGCGCAGGGCATTCTCGTCGTCGCGCCAGTTTTCGCGCACTTTTACATGCAGTTCCAAAAAAACCTTGGTATCTAAAAATGCCTCAATGGCTTTGCGCGCTTCCGAACCAAGCTGCTTGATGGCCTCTCCGCCCTTGCCGATGATGATGGGCTTGTGCGTTTTGCGGGCCACATATATCTCAGCACGGATACGGGCCAGCGGCGCCCCGTCTTTGGTTTCCGTTTCCTGAAACTCCTCAATGCCCACCTCGCAGGAGTACGGCACTTCCTGGTGGTACAGTTCCAGAATCTTTTCGCGAATGATCTCGCTGACGAAAAACCTTTCGGGGCGGTCGGTCAGTTGGTCTTTGGGGTAGTACTCCGGGCCTTCGGGCAGCGCTCCGAGGATGGCCTCCAGCAACTCGGCAGTGCCGATGCCTTTGAGCGCCGAAATGGTGAATGTCTGCGTAAAAGGCACGAGGTTTTTCCACTGATCTACAACCTCTTGCGCCTGCTCTTCGGTGGCGAGGTCGCTTTTGTTCAGAACCAGAAAAACCGGCGCTCCGGTAGATTTCATGCGCTCCAGAAGCGGGTCGTCGGCGCCGTATTCCTCGCCCGTTTCGGTGACGAAGAGCATGAGGTCGGCATCTTCAAACGAAGAGCCTACGAAGCGGTTCATTATTTCCTGCATGCGGTACGAGGGCTGCCGGATGAAGCCGGGCGTATCGGAAAAGACGATCTGGAAATCGTCGGCGCTCAGGATGCCGAAGATGCGGTGCCGCGTGGTTTGGGGTTTGTTGGTAATGATGGACATGCGCTCGCCCACCAATTGATTCATGAGGGTGGACTTGCCCACGTTGGGCCGCCCGATGATGTTGACAAAACCTGATTTGTGCATGTGTTGGTATGACGGTGAGACGATGTGATTTTGTACTTGCATTTTCTGAGAAACCGGCAGGCGCTATCAGGCCTTTCCTTCTGTATCGAACCCCGGCCGGATGAAGGACTGGGCTTCGGGGAACTCGGCCTGGAGCATGCGTTGGAGTCGTTGCAACATGGCTAATATGCTGAGGATGGCGTCTTCCTCGCCGGGCATCATGTCCATGAGCAAGGCCCAGGCATTGAGGGAGCGTTCGACAGAGATGAGGGCTATCTTGGCCGTGCCGTTGTGGCTGCGTTCGGAGGGCGGCAGTTCAAAATCGTAGTCGTTGGCATCGGCTATTTCGGTGAGGGCGCGGTGAGATTTGACGTAGATAAAATGCAGGTACCATTGTATCACTTCGAGGCACTCCTGTATTTCCAGGCCTTCGCGCTCGCCGTCGGCTATGCTGCGAATGCCCATTTCCACCTCCCGAATAGCGCCTTCGAGCTTGTGTTTGACGGCGTCGGATTCCAGCCATTCCCGCCCCGCCTTGATGTAGTCCATGCCGAGTTGGCAGATGGGGTGTTTGTCGGCCTGTTCCGAGGTCTCTTCCCAATCGCGTCGGCTCTCTTCCAATTCCTCTTCCGAGAAGCTGTTAATGTCAATGCCATGCGCTTTAGCCGCCTCATCGAGCATGACAAAGGCTTTGGCGAACGAATCTGAGAGCGCTTTCCAGAAGGCTTCGTTGTTCATGTCTTTGGCTTCGGAAGACAGGGCAGCGTCGGCAACGCCTACTGCACAGCGGCTCACAAAGGGGCAGCGCTCGCACCAGCGGTCGCACCAGTTGTGTATGCCTGAGATCATATTTGACTTGGCCATGAGGATGTGCTTTTGGAAAAATAGGATGGCCAAAGGTAAAAAGTTCTGATGAACAAGGCCGTGTTTGAGGGGTGGATTTCGGGTGGTGGGTTGGCCGCGTGAGGGGGAGAAGGGAGAGCAACGACCGAAGCACCCGACGGCACCGCCTGACTTCTCCCGCCTCTGGAGGGTCGGGGAGGCGGTAGTGTGCCGGCACGCCCAATAAAGAACTTGTCGTGACTGGCTCTATAGAAAACCAATGGCCGATGCCCTAACATTCGCTTTTGAGACCTAATTTTACAGCCTCAAACGATCTACCATGACCCAAACAGCACTCATCACCGGCGCCAACAAAGGCATCGGATTGGAAACTGCCCGCCAATTGGCCCGCCGGGACTTTCACGTCATCATGGCCGGTCGCAACGAAACCTCATTGAAGGCAGCGCTGCAACAACTCCGGGCCGAGGGCGCTTCGGTAGCCTCCGTTCTCATTGACGTCAGCAAGGAAGACAGCATCCAGGCTGCTGCCGGGGAGCTTTTGCAGCAAGGCATTTCGTTGGATGTGCTCATCAACAACGCGGCTGTTTTGCTCAAAACCGATCAGTCGTTGAGCACACAAAGCGCCGACCTGCTGGCGGAAACCCTGCAAACCAACTGCTTCGGGGCGCTGAACATGGTGCGGCACTTTCTGCCGCTGATGAAAACTCCGGGGCGCATCATCAACGTGTCGAGCGGCGGCGGCTCCATGACCGATCCTGTGGGCGGCTGGTCGCCGGCGTATTGCGTGTCAAAATCGCTGCTCAATGCCATGACGAGGCATCTGGCGCACGAGTTGGCAGAGCGGAACATTGCCGTCAACGCGGTGTGTCCGGGATGGGTGAAAACCGATATGGGCGGGGCCGGAGCGGTGCGCCCGGTAGAAAAAGGCGCCGAAACGCCGGTGTGGCTGGCCGCCGATGCGGAGCAGCATCTGAGCGGCAAGTTTTTCAGGGATATGCGGGAGATAGCGTGGTGAATCATTATCTTTGTGAGCAGGAAATAGCCCGCTTGTCGCCAACATGAATCATTCATTAACATCAGCATAATCGTCATACCATGTCCATCCGCCAACTCGAACCAACCGCTCTCTGGAACCACTTCGCCGATCTGAACGAAGTGCCGCGCCCCTCCAAACACGAAGAACGCGTCATCGCTTTTATGCAAAACTTCGGGCGCTCGCTGGGCCTCGAAACGCATACCGACTCCGTGGGCAACGTCATCATCAAGAAGCCTGCCACGCCCGACATGGAAGGCCGTAAAACCATTGTCCTGCAAGGCCATCTCGATATGGTGCACCAGAAAAACAACGATACGGTTTTCGACTTCGACGCGGAAGGCATCCGCAGTTATATAGATGGCGACTGGGTGAAAGCGCAGGGCACGACCCTCGGCGCCGACAACGGCATCGGCGTGGCTTCCATCATGACGCTGCTGGCCTCGCAAGACATTCCGCACCCGCCGCTCGAAGCGCTTTTCACCATTGATGAAGAAACCGGCATGACCGGCGCCAAAGGTCTGGTGGAAAACCTGCTGACCGGCGATGTTTTGCTCAATTTGGACAGCGAGGAAGACAACGAACTCACCATCGGATGCGCCGGCGGCCTCAATACCAATACCACCATCCGCTATGCCGAGGAAGCTGCTTCCCCTGGCCACACAGGTCTGCGCATCAGTGTGTCGGGACTGAAAGGCGGCCACTCCGGCATTGAAATCCACCTCGGCCGGGGCAATGCCAATAAAATCATGAACCGCCTCCTGTATGGCATGTACGAACGGTGCGGCCTGCGCATCGCCTCTGTTGACGGCGGCGGTTTGCGCAATGCCATTCCCCGCGAATCGGTGGCCATCGTGGCGGTGCCGGAAGACAAAATGCCGGCCTTCCAAACCGAACTGGCGCAACGCAGCGAGGACATCCTCCGCGAGTTTCACAGCGTAGAACCCGATCTGCGCATTGCTGCCGAGCCGGCTCCCCAACCTCAAAAAGTAATGGCTTCCGCCGATCAGACCAACCTCACGCGCACCATTGCGGCCATGCCCAACGGCGTATATCGCATGAGTCCCGACATTCCGGGCTTGGTGGAAACCTCCTCCAATTTGGCCCGCGTAGAAGTGCAGGGCGGCGTTTTCACAACGCTGAGCCTTCAGCGCAGTTCCATCGAATCGGGCAAAGCGGAAATTGCGCAGGCCATCCGCGCTGCCTTCGAATTGGCCGGCGCCGAGGTGGAACATTCCGGCGACTATCCTGGCTGGGCGCCCAACGCTGCCTCGCCGCTGCTGGCCCGCATGGTGAGCACTTACGAACAACTTTTCGGGGATAAGCCGCATGTGGCGGCTTGCCACGCCGGTTTGGAGTGCGGCATCATCGGCACGCATTATCCCGGCATGGACATGATCTCCTTTGGGCCTACCATTCGGCACCCGCACTCGCCCGACGAGAAGGTGCATATTGCTTCAGTGCAGAAATTTTGGAAATACCTGCTGGCTATTGTGCAGGGTACGCCGGAGCGGGGGTAATGAATCACTTCCCGATACAAAACCTGGAAAAAATAGAATCCAGCAAGTCTTCTGAGCTGATTTCGCCGGTGATTTCACCCAGAAAAGTGAGCGCCCGGCGGATGTCCATCGCAATAAAATCGCCGCTGATGCCGGTTTCGATGCTGCGAAGCGCATCGCTCAGGCTTTCGGAGGATTTGAGCAGGGCCTCGTAATGGCGGGCGTTGGCAACTACGGTGTGTTCGGTTCGAAGTTCGCCCTGGAGGACGCTGTTGAGAAGTTTTTCCTTGAGAAACTCTACGTTCATGTTGTTCAGCGCCGAAACGGGTACCCAGGCGCTTTCGGGCAACAGTTCGCAGGCGTAGTGCGCGTAGGAGGTGTAGGGGTTGAGATCCATTTTGTTGGCCACCACCAACAGGCGGGTATCGGGACCGACGAGCTGCTCCAGATCGGCGCGCACGGCTTCGGGCGAAGTGCGGACAACATCGAACACATACACCAAGAGTGCCGATTGCCGCACCTTTTCCATTGTTTTGGCCACGCCCACGGCTTCGATGGCATCCTGGGCTTCACGGATGCCCGCGGTGTCTATGATGCGAAAGGCGACGCCGCCGATGTGGAGCGTTTCCTCGATGGTATCGCGGGTGGTGCCGGCAATCTCGCTCACAATAGCGCGCTCCTCGTTGAGCAGGGCATTGAGCAGGGTGCTTTTACCTGCGTTGGGTCTGCCTGCGATGACCGTACTGACGCCGTTTTTGATCGCATTGCCGAGTTGGAATGACTGCGCCAGATCGTGCATGAGCCGCAGGATGCGCCGGATGAGGTCTTTGAGATCGGCGCGGTTGGCAAATTCCACATCCTCCTCGCCGAAGTCCAATTCCAATTCGATCAGAGCGGCAAAGTCAATGAGTTCCTGCCGGAGCCGGCGGATTTCGTTGCTGAACCCGCCGCGCATCTGTTGCATGGCAATGGCATGAGCGGAGGCTGATTCGGAGGCGATGAGGTCGGCCACGGCTTCGGCCTGACTGAGGTCCATGCGGCCATTGAGAAAAGCACGCAACGTGAACTCGCCGGGCTTGGCCAAACGGGCGCCCTTGCGCAACAACAAAGCCATGACTTCCTGCAAAATATAATGTGAACCGTGACAGGAGATTTCGGTTGCATCTTCGCCGGTGTAGGAACGCGGCCCCCGAAAAAGAGACACCAGCACTTCGTCCAACAGGCGGCCTTCTTCATCGTGGATGCTGCCGAAATGCAGGGTATGACCGGGCTGGTCTTCGAGTTTTTTTCCTTTAAAAACAGCGTCCGTCAAACGGATGGCTTCCGGCCCGGAAACCCGGATCACCCCGATGGCGCCTGTGCCGGGCGGCGTTGCCAATGCTATGATGGTGTCCATGGTATTGTTGTTTCCGTTGTGTTCAGGTAGTTAACAAAACCGACATTTCCAATTACAGATTTCGTGGAAAGATGGCCGGTATCGTTCTTCTTTTGAGTTCGTTTCCACTTGCGGCGAATGGCTTTTGTATTTCTAAAGGATTGTTTGTCGAAGGCTACAATTCTTACAAAGTCATCCTGCGGCAAAACTTCAACGAGTACATCACTTGCACTGCATCCATAAGTTACTCTCAAAATCACTTTATCTTTTTTGGGAATGGAGATTTCAAAATGGCCATTGAGGTCGCTCAAAGTTTGATTTGCCCTATTGCCATATTCTTCTATTGTAGCACCAATGAGCACCTCATTCTGATCATCCGTAACAATCCCCCTTATTTTACGAAAATCGCTTGCCGACAGTTCGCTTGCCGAAATCAAGATTACTAAAGCTGATATGATGAATCTGGCACTTATCATCTTTTTTTGTTTCAACCCCAAGAAATCCTGCTAAGCTCGCAGCTCATGGCTTGCGGCTTGTAGCTTGTAGCCAGATGCTAAAGGACCTCCAACTCCACCCAAACCGGGCAATGATCGGAATGCACCGCATCGGGCAACTGGGCAGCCTGCCGAATTTGACCTCGCAGATTGTCGGTAACAGACTGGTAATCAATACGCCAACCTTTGTTTCTGGCCCGCGAACCAGCCCTGAAGCTCCACCAACTGTACGACACGGCCTCCGGATGTAAATATCGGAACGCGTCGGTGAAGCCGCTCTCGAACCAGCGCGTCATCCATGCGCGTTCTTCGGGCAGGAAGCCGGAAGATTTTTTGTTGCCCACCGGATCGTGGATGTCTATGGGGTGGTGCGCGATGTTGTAGTCTCCTACCACCACCAATTGGGGGCGCTCACGGCGCAATTCCTGCACCCACTGGAAAAAATCTTCCAGAAATTCCATTTTGAAAGCCTGCCGTTCATCACCAGTAGTGCCGGACGGGAAGTAGCAATTGAGCAGCGTCCAGTCGCCAAAATCCGCGCGGAGGATGCGCCCTTCGCGGTCGTATTTTTCCATGCCGCAGCCGGCAATCACTTGGTCGGGCTTGATTTTGGTGTAAATGGCCACGCCGCTGTAACCCTTCTTCTCGGCGCTGTGCCAATAGCCGTGATAGCCCATTGCCTCCAGAGCGGAGTCGTCAAACTGGTCTTTCTCCGCTTTGGTTTCCTGAAAACAGAGGATGTCGTATTGGCCGGCGCGAATCCAGTCTTCCAGCCCTTTGGACGCAGCCGAGCGAATGCCGTTGAGATTGTAAGAAACGATGCCGACAGCCATCAGAGGAAGCGTTGGAGGTGGTGAGCAGTGAGGGTTTGCAGCGTTTGCAGGGCCAGCGAACGGGCGGCCTCCGCATTGAAACCCTTGTCCATAAAATGATCTTCGAGGCGTACCTGCGACTGATGGTAAGCGGCGCGGAATGCAGTGACCATTTCTTTGTTCAGCGGATCGCGCTGCGCCCAGGCATCTAAGCCCTTCCACAGGCGGATGTTCCAGTTTTCCAGACTGATTTCGTTTTCTTTCTGCGGGGCAGCGGGCGCACTGAACAGGCGGGCGCGTTGTGCGGCAGCGGCGGCATTGTCGCTCGTGTTCACCCCCAGGTCTTGCGCGATGGCCGCGAGGGTAGCCACTTCGGGCCAGGTAGAGAGCTGATCGCAGCCGCGGAAGGGGAAGTCGGCGTCGGAATAATCGGCGTAGGCTTCATACACACGGGCCATCTCGGCGGGATGGCGAGGGGCCAGCCAGCAGGGCGTGGTCACTAAGTTGCCGGGCGCGCTGTGCAGGAAGTGGATGTGCAGTAAAAGCTGATCTAAAGACGTGTAGGAATAGGTAGAGCGCGTGTCGAAAGGCGGCGATTTTCGGAGAATTTTTCCGTCGAAGGACTCCCTGATGGCTGTGTTCATCAATTGATTGACATCTGCGGAAGCGCCCCGGTTGGTGTACAACACATACGCCTGCCAGGCTTTGGCTAAGGGGCCGTTGGCAGTAGTCACTTCCACAACGGCGGCGGCATCGTCGTTCATGGCATCCAATGCGCGCTGGAACCTGATGGCTGTGGGCGTCATGCCCGGCCGGGTGTTATGCTCAGTCGAGGCGGCATACCGCATGGTCTGGCGGTGGCTGCCGGCAAAATCGTTGTAAGCATTGGCTGTGCCGTTGCCATAATAACCGTCTAAAGAACCGGTGTAAGCGCCCTGTTCTTTGAGTATTTGTTGTAAATCCAACACCGAGCGGCGTTTCACGTTGCTGCGAATAACCGGCATCTGCACCAAAGCAATGGCCCCCGTGGAGCGCGGCTGCATGGTGGGCGTTGCGGGCTGTGGCGACGCGGGTTGCTGCGGGGTGTTTACCTGCGCTTCCGGGCTTTTGATGCGCGACTGTGTTTGCTCGTAAGAAGGTGGAATGACGCTGATGGAGGAGGCGGGTTCAGCGGGCTTTACCGGTTGTATTTGCAGCGGAATGAGCGGTTTTTTGATGCCCGTTTCAAACTCGGTCAATTTGTGCAGGGTCATGCTGTTGACCACTTTTACAAAGGCGTCGCGGAAGCCGGCTTTTTTGATATCGTCCAATTTTTTGCGCGCTTCTTCCACATTGGCATAAGGTCCTGCCACGATTTTCACGTCGTCCACTCCCATGATACCGTACAAATCGCCGGCGGCGGCATAGCGCGCCCAATTAGTTTTGGCGTTCGACTTCTCGGAGCCCAACTGTATGATGGCCACATTCATGCCCTCATTGAGAAAAACCTGCATGGCATACGCATTGGGGTACCCGGCAGCTCGCACGGCAGCTACGGCGCGGTCGGCAGCGGCTTTGGCATCGTATCCGCCCAGCATGATGCGCGACACGCCGGCGTCCACAGGCGCGGCATGCACAAAGCCGATGCTTCTGAGTTTGGAAAAATCATCGGCGCGGGCCTCCATAAAATTGCCGACTTGCACCGTGTAGCGCTCTTGCGCCGAGAGGGAAAAGGCCGCCGCAAAGAGCGCAACCGCCATGAAAAGAGTTCGTTTCAGCATTCGTTTCAGATTAAGTACTGATCTAAATCATCGCGTTGATAAACGCAAACGCATGGCCAAAAGTACCTCTTTTTGTAGAAAATCAAAAACTCGGCTGCGGGAGTGTATATTCCGACGCATCTGCCCCCCCTGAGTGTTGATAACTTTCCGGAAGGTCTGACCCCCCCTGAAAATGTGGATAGATGTGTAACTTCATCAACGGATCAAGATGGTAAAACCAAAATGCATGGACCAGATGAAAGCGATGTACATTGGCTTGTTGAGGCCGCAGCTCCGAAGAGAAACGGTAATAAATGTTGATTTTCTACATGGCAAGCCGGGAGATGTGCGGATAATAGGTTCCGGGACGCCCCAGGCGCCCCCGAAACCAGCAGCATTCTATGCCATCATTTCGTTGGCTATCATTTCTGCTTGTTTCAAAACAGTCTCTGTCGCCAACATCTGCATATCGGGCGGATAACCATATTTTCTTAAAAGCCTTTTGACCGCAACTTTCAATTTGGCTTTCACGCTTTCCTTGATGGTCCAGTCAATAGAAGCGTTTTGTCGGATGGTCTCTGTCAATGCAACGGCAAGCTCTCTCAATTGGTCTTTTTGCATGAGATCTCTCGCGCTGTCATTGTTGGCTACGGCCGTATAAAAGGCATATTCAAAGTCTGTTAAACCCATGGTCTTCGCTTCATTGTCCATCTCGACAATGTCTTTGCTCAGCTTGATAAGCTCTTCGATAACTTCCGCAGCGCTGAGTATTTTGTTGTGGTATTTTTTGATGGAATTTTCGAGCATTTCCAAAAAAGTCCTGCTCTTGACCAGATTCTGTTTTGCCCTCGACTTGATCTCATCATTCAGCAGTTTTTTCAACACTTCAAGCGCCACATTCTTGTGCTCCATTCCTTTCAGTTCCAATAGAAATTCTTCTGACAAGATGGAAATATCTGGTTTTTTGATCCCGGCGGCATCAAACACGTCTATCACCTGTTCAGAAACCAACGCCTTATCAATGACCTGCCTGATGGTGGTTTCAATTTCTTCATCTGTTCTACCTGAGCCTGTGATGTCAAATTTGGCCAAGCGGGCTTTTACCGCCTGAAAAAACGAAACTTCGTCTTTTACATCCATCGCCTGTTCATGCGGAATAGCCAGGGCAAAGGATTTAGAGAGGGCGGTCACCTCGTTGATGAAGCGTTTTTTGCCGTCTTCCAGACCGAGAATGTGTTCTTCGGCGGCCAGAATCATAGATAATTTCTTAGATGTTTCTGCGTCAAAATAGGTTTCATACTCAAAGCCATGAAACATTTGCGAAACCACTTCCAATTTCTCCAACATCAAAGCAACGGCTTGTTCCTGCAAGATGGTCGGATCGCCTTTGCCGCCGGCATCAGCGTAAAATGCCAAAGCGTTTTTCAAGTCTGATGCAATGCCCAGATAATCTACAATCAAACCGCCCGGCTTATCTTTATAAACCCGGTTTACCCTGGCAATTGCTTGCATCAGGTTGTGCCCTTTCATGGGTTTGTCAATGTAGAGGGTATGCAGACAAGGTGCGTCAAAACCCGTCAGCCACATATCTCGCACAATGACCAGCTCCAACTCGTCATCGGGGTTTTTCATTCTGTCTGCCAAAACCCTGCGTTGCTCTTTGGTGGTGTGATGTTTTGAAATCTTCGGACCATCTGAGGAAGCGGAAGTCATCACTACTTTGATTTTTCCTTTGTTTAAATCGTCCGAATGCCATTCGGGTTGAAGCGCAATGATGGCTTCGTATAGGTCGGCTGCAATTCTCCGGCTCATGGAAACAATCATGCCTTTGCCCAGAAACACTTCCTGCCTTTGCCCGAAATGCTCTACGATGTCTCTGGCGATGTTTTTAATTCTTTTTTCGCTGCCCACCAATGCTTCCAACTGTGCCCACTTGGCTTTTGCTTTCTGCGTGGTGGTCAAATCTTCCTGCTCCAGTTCGTCGTCCAATTCGTCAACGAGTTTTCTGCCCTCTTCACTCAAATTGACTTTCGCCAAACGACTTTCGTAATAAATCCTGACCGTTGCGCCGTCTTCCACCGCCTGAGCTATATCGTAAATGTCCACATAATTGCCGAAAACTGCCGGTGTATTTACGTCCGTATTTTCGATGGGCGTGCCTGTAAATCCTAAATAAGTGGCGTTGGGCAAGGCATCCCGCATGTATTTGGCAAAACCGTACACGATTTTTTTACCAACTACATTTTTGTTGGCATCCCTGTCGTCAATGGTTTTTGCTTTGAATCCATATTGCGTTCTATGGGCTTCGTCGGCTATCACAACAATGTTGGGCCTGTCGGAAAGCAACTCGTAAACATTGCCTTCTTCGGGCTGAAATTTCTGGATGGTAGTGAATACCACGCCGCCCGAAGCCACTTTCAATAATTCTTTCAGTTGGCTCCTGTCTTCTGCCTGCACAGGCTCCTGCCTCAACAGTTGTTTGGAGGCTGCAAATGTGTCAAAAAGCTGGTCGTCCAGGTCGTTTCTGTCGGTAATGACTACAATGGTGGGGTTGTCCATGAGCAAAACAACCTTGCCGGTGTAAAACACCATGGACAATGACTTGCCGCTGCCCTGCGTATGCCATACCACGCCGCCTTTCCGGTCGCCCACAGGTTGTTTTTTTACTCCGGGAAGCCCATAGCTTTCGGGCGTTTCCAATGTCATACTCAACGGCATTTCGCCGCCGGTAAGGGGCAGGTCGGCGACAGGCACATAACCCGCTGCCCGCAATGTGGATTCCACAGCGCGATTGACGGCATAGTATTGATGATAAGCCGCTAATTTCTTGACGGTTGTTATCGTGGTGATGCCGTTTGCATCTTCCTTTTTGGACTTTTCAAAAACTACAAAATGCCGGATAAGGTCAAGCAGGGTTTCTTTGTTGAGCATACCCTGGATGAGTGTTTCCAACTGACTGACCAAATGGGATGCTTCCGCTTTTCCGTCTGCCGACTTCCAGGCCATGTACCGGCTGAATCCGGCAGAGACGGAACCTGCCTTGGCCTCCAAACCGTCGGAAATGACAACAAAACCATTATAGGTGAATAAGGAGGGAATAATGGCTTTATAGGTTTCTATTTGTTTGAATGCTGAATGTACCGTTGTGTTTTCATCGGCTGCATTTTTGAGTTCCATCACTACCAATGGAATGCCATTGACAAACAGGATAATATCGGGCCTTTTGCCATGTTTGCCGGCCGGCAGGGTATTTCCGCTTTCGATAATGGTAAACTGATTGGCTACAACAAAATCGTTATTGTATGGATTTTTAAAGTCAATGAGCCACACCCGGTCGCCCCGTTCGTCGCCATCTACTCGTTTGGAAACCGGAATGCCTTCCGTCAGCAGGCGGTGAAACATTTCATTGTTGATGATCAATTCCGGCGATGCCAGGCGCTGTATTGCTTTAATGGCTTCGGCTTGTGCGTCGGCTGGGATGCCTCGATTGATTCGTTGTACCGCCTTTTCTATTCTGCCGGGCAGCAAAACCTGTTCATAGTTCGCCCGTTCCGGGTTGTCTCCATCCGGGGCAATGTCGGGCGCATACACGTATTCATAACCCAGTTTATTGAGCAATTCAATGGCAAAGGATTCGATGATATGTTCGGTGATGCGTGTCAATGCCTGATTCGCTTTTTATGGCAACAATAGGCCAAATTACGATTTATTCAACAAAATTCAACCGGCTTAAAGAACTGCCTGCCTCTTGAGTGCGGCCATATTTTTTTATGATGCAGTCGGCCAACGATGATCGCAGGATGTGAATTAAATTTTTTTGCGAACGCAACTATATCCTCGTCGGTTATACGGAGTCGCTGCACAATTTCATCTTCCTGCTCTTTTGAGAGCGTCCATTTGACCGCAAAACTATCGGCTTCTTTTTCCTTTGTTTCGTCTTTGTCAGGGTACTCTACATCTTCCAGAAAAATGTCCTTTTTACCATGTTGCAGAATATGCCCCGCTTCGTGAAAGAAAGTAAACCAAAAGCTGTCATTCCGGTTGTAGCGGCCTGTCAACTGTATCAATGGTATGTCGTTAAGCCAGCGCGTGCTGCCGTTTATGGGGGCTTTATTAATACAGGGCGTATGTACCACCTTGACTCCTGCTTTCAGACATAGCGCTTGCAACTGCTCAAAGAAGTTTTCAGGGTGCTTTGCCATGATTTTTTTAATTTCCGGCAAAGCTGCCTTAAAGGCCGCCTCACTGTAGGGCCTGTCGGGCAATTCAGCGGCCTGCAACTCGCCTTTGCGCAGCCATGCCGAAACGGCATAAGGTTCCTTGGTGTGCGCTAATGAAATGCGGAACGCCACTTTCAGTTCCTTATAAAGATAAAAGTCTTCCCACGCCTTGGGATGGCTTACACTGAAAAATGTCAAAAGTTCGGCTGTTTTTTCTTCCAACGTAGTTCTGGCAGGAATCCATCCTTTTTTCACCATATCGGCAATGGGGAATTTTTTGGCCCATTCAGTGGCTGCTTTCAGCCTTTCTTGCTGTGCTTTCCGGGCGATGTACTCGTCATAGTTGCGCTGCATGTTGAGCCAAAAGTGGGCGGGTATTCTCAGCACATGCTCAAACTGAACCGCCATTTCGGGCGTCATGCTGCTTTTGCCTTTCAGAATAGCAATTACTGTTTTTTCGGGCTTGCCGGTTCGTACGGCAAACTCTTTGGGGCCCATTCTCAGCTCGGCCAGTTTTTCAGCGAGGGTTTCGCCGGGGTGAAATACTATCGGCGGGTGGTATTGGTTGCTTTGTGTGGTCATAGCTGCTTTATTTTTTCGTTCTTCATGAGCCGTGATAGTCGGTAATCTCTATGATTTCCACGCCCATGATTTCAAGCCAGATGTATTTGCCGTCGTTATCGGCAGGTATGGGATTTTCGTGTGGTTCAAACACCAGACGGTAAGGTTGATCCAGATCGCAGGCCCATTGCCCTTTTCGGTTGCCTGTAAGTTCGTGATAATGCCCGGGCAGGTGGCGCACATCTTCTAACGAAATGGCGTTGCGAAGGTCGCCCAGACGTTTGTTGAAGAGCCGGGCACGACGCTCCCCCATTTCATTTTGGCACTTTTTGTAGTCATTCGCCAGCTTCTCCAGCTTTCTGTCGTCAAAGGTAATGTTCACTGCAAAGGTATGGTTTTTTACAGCTTACACCAAGTGTAAGCCAAAGTATTTTTCAGGATTCACTTTCTTACATGCTGCAAAATCTCCCATAATAACTTCTCTACACTTGTATCTGTTGGCTGATGTTCATGATTCGATCTGTGTTGCTGTAGCCCGAAGTACTTTTTATTCCACTCTTTACTCCCGGCATCAAAGAAGTTCCAAAACGCAAGTACACCAAAGTAAACATCAGGAAATGCATCTTTGATTAGTTTTTCCCTTTCTTCCAAATGCCTCATAATCGCTTTTCCTCTCCAGCCATCGCTCACTTTCAACTCGACTACGGCACACAATTCACCCTCTTTCCATATCGAAACATCCGGCTTTTTCCCGATGTCGGGAAGTTTTTTTTCAGAGAATACCTCAAAGCCTTTTTGACCTAAAACAGCCTTCAAAAACAACAGACAGGTTTCGGTAAAAAAGTCTGCGGCAGTTGAATTGACCTCCCGCCCAAGGATTTCTTTATTTTTGGGTACATTAAAATCCCAGAAAGCCCACATGCGGTTTACGATTGCTTTTGTAATTTCCGTACCGGAAAGATCGAACTCATAAGCCTCTAACTTGCTTTTGATCCTGCGTTGAATACCCAACAACGCACGGTAATGCTCGGTGAATTGGCTGTCAATGCTTTTCAATGATTGGCTCATGTGACCATGTTTTAAAGGTATATTTTGACCTCCCCGCTCATCAGCTTCGGCAACAAGGTGTCGCGCAGGGTGGTGAGGGTGCGGATTTGGGTTTTATTTTGGTTTACTTTTTTAAACAACGGTTTGACATGACTATTAAAGTCTATAACCAATTTCTCAGTCGGCATAGGATATTCAAGTTCAAAAAGTAATGCTTTATAATCCAAATTTTTTATGCCTGAACTCCCATTTTCAAGATTAAAAAATTCATCCTGATTATATAAGTATTGAATATAACAGTATAAGAAAAACGAATATTCAGGTTTTTTTACCCGAATCATTCTACAAAAATTTGAAAATACTAAAGGATAATCAAATAAATTTTTTATATCCTGATTTATATAACATACTCTACCAGTTGATTGACTCTCTGTTCCGCCAGAGATTTCAATTATTAAATCTCCTTCGTTGGGCTCAATATTTTTAAACTTACTTTCTTTTACATATCTTATTGGAGTTTTCCCTGGCAAACCAATATTTAAATCTGCTATATCGGTACCTCGTATACAATAAACAGCTTTATTGAAGTCTCCTTCTGCATTTTCCTTTCCCCATTCACCACCAATAGTTTCACTTATCCATTTGCCTAACTTTCCATTCAAATAACCATCAACTTGTGTTCCTTCATTTGTAATCTTCTTAATGGGCTCCACAAACCACTGCCTGAACAGCGTTTCCGCCATTTTTTCCAAAGTGGCGTTTTGGCGGTGCAGCAGGTCTATTTTGTCGTCGAGGCTGCTGAGGATGGAGGCAATGGCGGTTTGTTCTAGTTTTGACTTTGGTGCGAAAATTTCAAAATCAGCAATCTGTTTTTGACTGATATGTGGTATAGAAGTACCTGTATGAATTGCTTCCACATAATCTTTAAAATTGTCAGAAAAAATATGATACCACAAATAGCTCTGGTCAAAATTGCTTTTTGCTCTTAATCTTGCTACTCGTTGAGCTAATATCAAGGGAAGTTCTTTATATCTAATTTTTGCTCGATTGTGACCAACTCTTGAGCCGTCCATACCGACAACTATATCGTTTTCTTCTAATAAATACTGTTCTAAGTTCTCTGTGGATTTATTCCAATATTTTTCACTATCCCATCTTAGGTTTCCAATTGTAACGTTTTCGCCTCTTACAACCCTAAGGCTACCTTTAAACTCATATTCATCTCCTTTAAAAGCATAGCCTGTAGATATATCTACTGCTTCACTTAATTTATAATTTTTCCACTCACTCATAGATGTTACTTTTTGATAAAACACCTGTCCCACCCTTTCGATGTGCGCAACCAGATCGGGGTTTCCAATGTGCTGAAAGACAGATAAATCTATTTTGTAGGGCAAAAGCAGATCATCCAGTTCATTTTCTATTTTTTGGAGGGTGCTCAGAGTTAGTTTTTCGCCTGATAAAGTCAGGTCAATATCGGAGCCGGGGCGGTAGTTTCCCTTGGCTCTTGAGCCATACAAAATGGCCTTTTCCACATCAGGATACTTTGCAAATACTTCCTGAATGGCCTGTATGGTATCATTCGTTAATCCGTACATCATAAAAAAGCTTTGACATAATTGCTGAGGCGTTGCTCCCGGCGAATATCTGATTCACTCATGTATGTTGATTTTTAAAAGGTTGGCAGCGATCATTTCCTTCCATTTGTATTTCAAGGCTTTACGCATCTTCACTCTCCTGCTCTGCGTTAAAATTATTCAACTCGCTGATCAGCATCGCTTCTAATGCTTTGGTAGGCAGCAGCAGTTGGTATTCGGCTACGCCAATGGGCTTGTGCACGTCTTGCAGCGCAATTTCCACATCCAAGTGGTCTTTATCGGCACAGAGTATGATGCCGATGGAAGGATTTTCACCTGGCTGTTTTTCGAGTCGGTCGAGCAACCCTAAGTAAAAGTTCATTTTGCCTATATATTCCGGTTTAAAACCGCCAAGTTTCAGTTCCAGCGCTACCAGACTACGGAGGCTACGGTGGTACAGCAAAATATCTACAAAGTATTCTTTGTGGTTGTATTCTATTCGGTACTGATTGCCGATAAAGGTGAAACCCTGGCCCAGCTCCAATAAAAAGTGCTTGATTTTTTCTACCAATCTTTTTTCTAAATCAGTTTCTCTTACGGCTTGTGTTAATCCCAAAAAGCCCAGATTATAGCTGCTTTTGAGGATGTCATCGGCCTGTTCTGCCAAAATTTCGGGCAGGGTTTCGTTGAAATTATGTGATTTGGGCAAGTGTTTTTCAGCATGGTAGGCATCTGCTTTCAGATAGTTGAGCAATATATCTCTTGACCAGCCCAGTACAATGGCCTTTTCTGCATAAAACAGGGCTTCGTCATAGTTTGTAGTCTTGCTCAAAATCAGTAAATTGTGTTTCCATGGCAAAACTGCGACGGACTGTCGCAGTTTTGGCGGCGCATCTTTGTATTGCTCATAAAAGCGCTTCATATCCCACAAATTACGCGGTGAAAGCCCCATATCCGGGAACTCAGATTTCAAGTCGGCAGATAGCCGGTTGACCACCCCTGCGCCGTGTCCTTTTTCGATTTTTCTCTCCGATAGTAGTTTGCCCAAATTCCAATACACCCCCATCGCGGCAGTGTTTACCTGTCTTGCAATGGCGATTCGGGCCGTTTTGATTTCCGTCACCGCCAATTGAAAGATTTCAACATATTGCTGGTCTGATTCCATGATTTACACCTTTATTTTAGACAAATTGGCAGCAATGATTGCATTCAATTGTGCTTCTTCCTGGAGTTGTGCTTCCAGTTCGGCTTTCAACGCCGCAAAGCGCTCGGCAAAGTTGAAGTCGTCTTCTTCATCAGGCAAGCCAACATATCTTCCTGGAGTTAGCACATAGTCCAATGCTGCCACCTTGCTTATCGGGGCAGCGGCACAAAAGCCTGCAACATCTTCATACTTGCCGTCAGGATTTCTCCAGTTGTGGTACGTGCCGGCAATTTTGTCAATGTCTTCCTGAGAGAGTTCGCGGGTTCTGCGGTTGATCAAATGCCCCAGGTTTCGGGCATCAATAAATAAAATCTCATGGCTGCGGTCTCTGAAACCTCCGCCTCCCCTGCGGTTGCGGCTCATAAACCACAGTGCGGCAGGTATTTGCGTGTTCAGGAAGAGTTTGGCGGGCAGGTTCACGATACAGTCAATGAGGCCCGCTTCTACTAATAATTTTCTGATATCGCCTTCGCCGGAAGTTTTAGAAGTCAATGCGCCTTTGGCCAGCACCACGCCGGCTTGTCCGGTGGGCGACAAGTGATAAATGAAGTGCTGCATCCACGCAAAGTTGGCATTGCCGGTGGGCGGCACGCCGTATTGCCAGCGGCCGTCGTTGCGGAGCAGATCGCCGCCCCAGTCGCTCACATTAAAGGGTGGATTGGCGATGATGAAATCGGCTTTCAGGTCTTTGTGGGCATCGTTCAGAAAAGAGCCTTCGTTGTTCCATTTCACCTGCGAGCTGTCAATACCGCGGATGGCGAGGTTCATTTTGCACAATCGCCAGGTGGTTTGGTTGCTTTCCTGTCCGTAAATGGAAATGTCGTTGACTTTCCCCTGATGTTCGGTGACAAACTTTTCGGAATGTACAAACATACCGCCCGAACCACAGCAGGGGTCGAATACGCGGCCTTTGTAGGGTTCCAGCATTTCCACCAGCAATTCTACTACGCTGCGCGGAGTGTAGAACTGCCCGCCTTTTTTGCCTTCCGCAAGGGCAAATTCGCCGAGGAAATACTCAAACACATGGCCCAGTACATCGGCGCTGCGGGCCTTGGCATCGCCCAGCGCAATATTGCTCACCAAATCAATCAATTCGCCCAGGCTGGTGGGGTCGAGATTTTGCCTGGCATAGACTTTGGGAAGTACGCCTTGCAGCTCTTTCGGATTTTCTTTTTCGATGGCGTCCATGGCATCGTCCACCACCTTGCCGATGTCGGGCAGTTTTGCATTGGAACGCAGGAAACTCCAACGGGCATTTTGAGGCACGAAGAATACATTATCAGCTTTGTATTCGTCTTTGTCTTCAGGGGCGGCGCCTTGTTCCACGTCCAACGTGAGTTGCTGAAATTTTTCTTCAAAAGCATCCGAGATGTATTTCAGGAAGATAAGCCCCAGTACAATGTGTTTGTACTCAGCGGCATCAATGTTCTTGCGGAGCTTGTCTGCGGTCTTCCAGAGTTGCTTTTCCAAAGGTTCTTCGTTGGTTGTTTTTTGTTTGGCCATTGTGTTTTTGGTGAGTTTTTTTTACGTTACGCTTTACGATTTTGCGACGCTTAAGAGCAATTTTCGAAAAGCGATTGTTTTGTGTGGAACTATTCGATTTTGACTCGTCCATAAGAGTCAAAGACTGGAGTTCCATTTATATATATTTCAATTGTTCCTTTTGAATAATTTGTGTCAGGTCGAAGAACAATTCCATCAATAATATATAATTCTAACGTTCGCTTCAATTCTGAAATAACAGGCTGTAATTCTGGATTGTAAAAAATTGAAACTGGAACATCGGGGAATCGCCCAATCATAGTATTTGTCCGGCCAAAACTTGCCCAATTTTTTCCTTTAGACGAAAGCATTGATTCTAAAGGGCGCAGTTGCGATTTGTCCACGTCCCAAGTCAGGCGGCCAAGTTACTGATAA
>ERZ761609.141-NODE-141-length-99946-cov-15.396983_pt1 | contig 99946 bp, 99 predicted proteins | sample MGYA00511163_ERZ761609 | MGnify/ENA primary metagenome ERZ761609 (study PRJEB28899, sample SAMN02445070) | bioreactor sludge metagenome | biome: EBPR sludge | place: Australia: Brisbane, Thorneside Wastewater Treatment Plant | collected 2011-12-16 ...
AACTGGGGACACAAGGCTCTTCAGGCCTCTGCTCTACCAACTGAGCTAAAGAGCCGCGGCGTCGAAACGCACTCACGATATTTCATTTTGTCTGACGACAAAAGTTTCATACCTCCGTTGTTTCTCCTTTCGATTCAAAGAATCCTCACTTTAAATCGGTAAAATCACAGATTGAACAACAGGAATTATTGTACCAAAAACAGGGGAACAGCGGAAGCTATTTGACTTTAGTCAGGATGTCTTTGAGGTTAGTCAGCTCGCTTGGGAGGACGACGAGCGTCTTCTGACTTGGCTCAACGGCAATCTTTTCCAGGGTTTGGAGCGTACGTATATTGATACCACCGGGAATCTTGCTAAGCATCGCGGCAGCATCAGCGACGGACTGGGCGGCCTGTTTTTCACCATCAGCCGAGATAACGACCGCGCGGCGCTCACGTTCAGCCTCGGCCTGCTTGGCCATGGCTCGCTTCATATCCTGTGGTAGCTCGATGTTTTGAATCTTGACGTTTTCGACGTCGATACCCCATTTGTCGGTTTCGGCATCAACGATGGTTTTGATCTGCTGAGATATCTCCTCGCGCTTGCTGAGCAGCTCGTCGAGATCGGCATTTCCGGCAACATCGCGGAGTGCTGCTTGAGCGAACTGACTCGTCGCGTATACGTAGTTCGTCGTCTCGAGGACTGCTTTGCTTGCTTCGATAACACGCAAATACACAACCGCATCGACACCGACCGTCACGTTGTCTTTGGTGATGATTTCCTGCTTTGGCACGTCAATCGGCGTGGAGCGAATATCCACTCGGATGAGTCGCTGAATGACCGGAATAACGATCCGTAGGCCCGGCTCGCGGATACCTGTATAGCGACCAAGTGTCAGGACGACACCCCGCTCGTACTGGTTGATGATCTTGATACCGGCCAGAATGATTACGGCGACGGCGACAAGCAGAAAGAACAGCAAACTTTCCATTTTGGCCTCCATATAGTTAGTACTTACGAGTATATCACTCGAGGGCGAGATCGATGAGCTGGCTTATCAGTGCCGGGTAAGTGACGCCCTCATGTCGCCAGAGTTTCGGATACATGCTGATGTTCGTAAAGCCTGGGATGCTGTTCACCTCATTGAGGTAGATCGAACCATCGTCGGTTAGGAAAAAGTCGACCCGTGCCATCCCACGTGACTCGGTCACTTTGTAGGCACTGAGTGCGTAATCTTTGATCTGTTGAGTGACCGTCTCAGGGATATCGGCTGGTACCACGACCTGCGATGCGCTATCGACAGCATATTTGTCGTCATAGGTATAAAAGTCTCCGCCTGCGATCACCTCACCCGGCACCGTTGCACGGGGCGTGTGGTTGCCGAGGACGGCGACTTCGAGTTCTCGACCTTTTATAGTCTTTTCGATCAAGACGACCTGAGAGTTTTCAGCGGCAACGTTCAGAACTTCCTCCCATGATTCACCCGACGTCACGTGACTTACGCCGATCGATGACCCCGCACTGGCTGGCTTTACGAACACGTCAGCGCCCAACTCAGCTACGATCGTCTCGTAGGTTGGCTGCCTATCTTGGACGAGCCACGTCTTCCACGGCACGACCGGCACACCGGCGTACTCCAGCAGACGTTTCGTCATGTCTTTGTCCATTGTCACAGCGGCCGACAGCAGGCTTGGACCTACGCATGGAATACCAAGCAGCTCAGCAAGGCCCTGGACCGTGCCATCCTCACCGTTCTTGCCATGTAGTATCGGCAAGATGACGTCCGGCTGTACGATCTTGTGATCGGGCAGCGTGACAAATTTTTGCTGGCCGAGCACCGGCAATAGCTGCGGGCTACCGGTATGTAGCTCACCTACCGTGTCCGTCAACCACCACCGACCCTCACGGTCGATTAAACAGGTCGAGATATCGTATTTTGTATTATCGAGAGCAGCAAAGACGTTGCGTGCGCTTGCGATCGAAACATCGTGTTCAGACGATTGTCCGCCGTAAAGTAGCAGAACGTGTACGTTTGACATATATAAGCCCAGTATACTATAGCTATGGATCAATCACCGCTAGCCGAACGGATGCGCCCAACCTCACTCGATGAGGTCGCCGGACAGGTTCATATCGTGGGCGGCAAAGGCCTTCTCAGAAAGATCATCGAGCAAAAGCAGCTAACCAGCCTCATCCTATGGGGGCCACCAGGCAGCGGCAAGACGACGCTGGCGCGCATCGTCGCCAACGAGCTTGAAGCCGACTTCGTCGAGTTGAGCGCCGTGACGGCCGGAAAAAAAGACGTGCTCGGCGTCGTTGAGCGCGCCAAAACAAACTTGAACCTCAAACAACGAACTATCCTCTTTGTTGATGAAATCCACCGGTTCAACAAAGCTCAACAGGATGCTTTTTTACCCCATGTCGAGTCTGGCCTCATTACGCTGATCGGTGCCACGACTGAGAACCCTAGCTTCGAGATCATCACACCGCTCATCAGCCGGTCACGTGTGCTCGTCCTCGAACCGCTCGCGAAGGCAGATGTCATTGCCATCTTGGAGCGTGCGCTCAAACATGAAAAGGCCACAAAACGCGTCAGCCAGGATGCGTTAGACTACCTCGCTGAACTCTCAGGCGGCGACGCACGGCTTGCGCTCGGCAATCTAGAAGTCGCACTCGGTCTGGCAAAAAAGGTTACTGTCGATACCGTACGCACGGCCGCTCAAAAACGCATACCTGGTTATGACAAAAAGGGCGACATGCACTACGATGTCATCTCAGCATTTATAAAAAGTATGCGTGGTAGCGATGTGCAGGCTTCACTCTACTACCTAGCCCGCATGCTACAGGCCGGTGAAGATCCGAAGTTCGTCGCCCGTCGCATGGTCATCTTTGCCTCGGAAGACATCGGTCTCGCCGGTAATGGTGCCTTGTCCCTCGCGGTGGCGACTTTTCAGGCAGTCGAGCGGATCGGTATGCCGGAAGCCCAATACAACCTCTTTCACTGCGCTACCGCGCTGGCACGTTCAGAAAAATCCCGCGAGACTTCTGATCTCATGTATAACGCGCTAGCGCTGGCAAAAACATATCCGGACGCCAAGGTACCGCTCCATATCAGAAACGCGCCGACCAAGCTGATGAAAGACCTAGGGTACGGCAAAGACTACAAATGGCAAGCTGATTTCAAACCTGGCAAAGGCTTCATGCCTGACGAGATCAACTCGTAGCTTGCTTCCGCGCGATAGCCTCATGATATCGATCGATATAGTTTGCTGTCATAACCTCTGCGGAAAACTGTCGCTTGACCGACATACGACAATCTGCCGGATCGATCTCATCGACACGCTGCATGTAATCGGCAAATTCTTCCTCCGTATCGGCTAAGAAGCCATTGACGCCGTGTTCGATGATCTCTGGCATCGCACCGCGGCGCATCGCGACGACGGGAGTGCCACACGCCAGCGCCTCAATGACCGCCATACCGAACGGCTCTTCCCACTGGATAGGGAATAACAATGCTTTTGCCTGCGAGATAAAGCGCATCTTTGACGGTCCGGCAAGGTTGCCCGAATAAACGATGCGAGGGTTGCGCACAACGTACGGCAGAATCTGGTCGCTGTAGTAACGAAATTCCGGATGTTGGCGGTACTTGCTCAGCGGATTGGCGAGTTCGAGGAGTAGCCGGCGCTGTGTCTCGATATCACCGATCGTCCCTGCCATACGCAGGCGATACTTGAACTTGTTGCAATATTTGACGGCGATATGCTGCGCTTTGTCTTCATTGAAACGGGCGAGCGTGATGAAGTAATTCTTTTTTTGCTCGACGTAAGGGAATTCCCTGACATCCACGGCATTGTATACCGGCGCCAAGGTGTTCTTTTTGACTTCACGGGGCGCAGCCCTCATGAGGGCATCCGATATACCGACCAAGTACGAATGGTGGCCGCCGTTGACGCGAGCCCAAAACGGACGGTTGTCCGGCTCGCCGTTTTTGACGTCCTCGTCGCTCGTAAAGGGCGGGCCATGCAGCGTGTGGATCGAAGGCGGCATGTGCGGGAGCCGCGTTGCCCAGGACAATACCTGCGGCCCAATATGGCCGTTATGATCATGAATGATATCAAATCCGCCATCGGCTTCAATGAGTTTAAGGGCTTGCTGGACATGCCCCCCGACGAGCGGCAATACTTTGTACCATGGACCGTGGATATGTCTGAACTGCTCTTCATTGGCAAGATTGTGTACTTTTGCGCCGTGAAGTTTCCGCCTGCCCACGCCAAAAACTTCGACTTCTACGCCGGCACTCATTAACCCTTTCACGAGCGCGTCAAGCACAGCCTCAATACCACCATAGCCTTTCGGCGGTATGCTCAACCATGGAGTAGCAATGATTGCCACCCTCAGTTTCTTCTTGCGTCGCTCGGTCGCTGCAGCCTTTGTCATGGTATATGCTCAGTATACTCAGAGAAGCGCGCCTGCCATGTGAAATAAATTACACCAAGAATGGACTTGGAGCATAATAATATATGAGATGCTTGAGAGCGCACCAAACTTCAGTGACCGTCACCATCTGCCGAGGCTCTTACCAGGTGAGATTCTGCTGGAAGTAAAAGAAGTACCTCCTTTTAGTCCCTCGCGGCCTCCGTCGAGTTTACGCGAGCTAGAGCGTTTGGCTCGTGTCAAAGCCGGAGGCGAAGTAGGACAATTCGGCCCGACCATGGCTTCATTGGCACTCGAAAGGTTTGAAAATGAAACAGTCTCACCTGAATTGAAGAAATACGAGGTACTGTTTGGCAGGGACTCCCTGCGTGTTGCCATCGATCTAATGCCGATCTACCCACTTCTCGCACATGCCACTATTCACGCCCTCGCCGAGCTGCAAGGCATTACGACTCATGTTGGCCGCGAAGAAGAGCCAGGCCGTATCCTTCACGAGGCAAGGAACCCAAGTGACCCTATAGCTCGAGAGTTAACTGAGAAGCGGGGCTGGCAATGGCCCTACTATGCAACCGTGGACGCAACACCGATGTTCATGCACGCAGTTTACCTATACACCTCAACTGTAAGCAGCGGTGAGACCATCCTGAACGAAACCTTCACAGGGCGCGACGGCGAACAGCATACGATTGCGGAAGCCTTTCGATCTGCACTCGGGTGGCTTGAGCGGCGGCTTGATGCAAACAAAGAAGGTATTGTGGAGTACTGCTCTCCCCTGCCCAAAGGTATGGAAAATGAGGTATGGCGGGATTCATGGGATTCGTACTCACATGCGGACGGCACGCTTGCAAATCGCAAAAAAGGCGTCGCCTCAACGGATGTCCAGCAACTATCATACGACGCGCTCATGGATGCCGCTCGTATCTACGAAACGTTCTTCCTTGATACAGAAAAAGCTGCAGAGCTACGCACAAGAGCGGAAAGACTTCGTGAAACGATCCTTGATATTTTTTGGGTCGATGAAAAAGGCGGTTACTTCGCCCTCGGAACCGATCGAGATGAGCAGGATAATCTGCGTCAGCTAAAAATACGAACGTCAAACATGGGTCACCTCCTTCGATCGCGCTTGCTAAGGGAGGAAAGATACCGGCCCTACCGTGAGGCGGTTATTTACCAACTCTTCTCGAAGGAAATGCTCAATGTCAGCGGCATCCGAACATTGGCAAGCGATGAGGTTAGGTATCGACCGGGCTCTTACCAAAATGGGAGCGTCTGGCTTTGGGACACGTATCATATAGCCGAGGGCCTCAGGACGCACGGCTATTATGGTCTTGCTTCCTACCTCGCGAACAAAATCCACGACGTCATTAATGTCACACAAAAATTCCCTGAATATGTTCGAGGCGACGACTCTGATACGCCGCTGCTGAACACGAGAGTGATTGATGTCTGGGACGAACTCCATGAACGTGTTAATCGCGTCGAGCAGCCTCCTCAAGAAGTCCAAGCCTGGTCGGTAGCCGCAGAGATAGCCCGCGATTACTACAGTGGACGTGTCCCGGATCAGGCCTACGACGCCCGTGCTGTTCGACTCGAGGAAGCGATCCTGGCCACGCTACCCGACAGATTGTAGACGTAAGCATTTTCTGTTGAAATGATGGGGTGAACGCTCACTTGAAAAAAATCATTCGGTTCGCCATCATCGCGGCAATCGTTGCTATCGGGTCGTACAAGACCATCCAGCTCGAGCAAGCAAAGCAGGACAATTCGGTACTTGCCGTCGAGACGGTCACCTCGCCGGCCGGCGAGGTGCTGGCTCAGCTTGCCATCAAAGGCCGGGCACCGAAAACCGGTTATACGCGCGATGCGTTTGGGCCTGGCTGGCAACGGACAGGTGACTGCGATATGCGTAATTTTGTACTCGCCCGCGACATGTCGAACGAAACATTCGTCGACCTAACCTGCACCGTCGCAACTGGTACATTGAATGATCCTTACAGCGGCACGACGATATACTTTTTGCGAGGCACCGCAACCAGCGATGACGTTCAGATCGATCATGTCGTCGCACTCAGCGACGCGTGGCAAAAAGGTGCTCAACAACTTACCTACGAGCAACGGGTCGCTCTCGCAAACGATCCGCTCGAGCTACTGGCTGTCGACGGAGATCTCAACCAGCAAAAAGGTGATGGTGATGCCGCCACCTGGCTCCCACCGAACAAATCTTACCGCTGCGACTACGTCGCGAGACAGATTGCAGTCAAGAAAAAATACTCACTCTGGGTAACTCGGAGTGAGTACGACGCCATGGCGGACATCTTGTCTTCCTGTCCCGACCAGACAATACCGAACTAATCACCAGTCAACGATCACGTGCTCATAGCGAAACGGCCCACCATCAATACCAAACGCGACTGCCTCACGTGTTCCTGGTGAGCATTCGAGATTATCGAGATCACCACTTATTTGCCACTGGGTTAATTCATGCGTGACAGCTTGCGCCTTTATCGCGCCATGAAAGACATGTTCGAGAATATGCGTGATCACGACCCCGTGTATCCTCGCCTCAACTTCCATCAGTCCAACATGAGTAAGTTTTACAGGCGTGTTAGTTATGTATGCAATCTCACGATGAGCGGCAGCTGTCACTGACTCGTCATCAAAATGCACCTTGCCGCTCGGTAATGACCACGTGCCAATAAACGGCTGTTTATATTTGGGCCACATCAATATTCGACCATTCTCGTCGACTAGTACCAGCTTTGTAATGAGTTTTGGTTGCTGTCGGGGTTCAAACTGCTCGAGGCTAACATAGTCCACATATCGCAGTCCTTCAGGACTCAGCCTGTAGCCTTTGTTCTCGACTTTTTCGACCAAACCGTTCTTTTGCAGTAGTCGTAGATGGTAGTTATAAAGATTGCTGTCAACACGCGCAGGTCGCATATCGCGAAACCGTGCCCATTTTTGCATGGTTAACGCACGAAGTATTTCTTTCTGGATAAAATGGAGTTTTGTTGATTGCACAATATTATTTGACTCAAATTACACTAACTATTCGTTACTAGATTCACTGATTATTATCGAAATGTAAAGAGATAATTAATTAGAAGGGTCATATCGGTGAGCGAACAAATTAGTGCGCATGGTATTAAATTTGAGCAAAAAAATAAAACAGATTTCCTCATATTCCATAATATCGAAAGTCACATACGCCATAACGTCGAGTTGATTCGGTGGCCGTTACATATAACGATCGTGCCGCCTTTCGAGCTAGAGAATGGCCTTGATGACGTGCAAAAACTACGCTGCCTATTGCGCGAAGTTGCGGACGACTTTCGGCCAATTTTGGTACAGCCGAAAGAAGATGTGATGTTCGGGCCAAACAACGATAGGCCGGCTACCAGAGTAGAGGATAGGAGCAATCAGCTTCATGCCCTGCATAATCGTTTCTTATGGGATCTGGGTTCGATTGGATGTGCATCCATAGATATGACGTATGCCGGTGAGCGTTTTAACCCTCACTTCACTTGGCAGCGTGGTGTATTCACCAGGGATCAACCCTTTATTTGCAATAGCCTAAGTATTGCAATGCGTCAGGCTAGCACGAAGCAAATGATCGATACTCAGCTATTGTTTGACTAAGATTTGTTGTGGCGCTTTCGTTCGTTTGCGTCGAGGTAACGTTTTCGAAGACGCAAGTTCTTTGGTGTGACTTCGAGAAGCTCGTCATCGTTCAGAAAGTCGATCGACTGCTCGAGGCTGAGCTGTGTATGTGGCGTGAGCTGCACAACACCATCACTCGAGCTCGAACGCATATTTGTTAGCTGCTTTGCCTTACAGACATTGATTTCCATGTCCTCGTTTCGACGGTTCAAGCCAATCACCATACCAGGGTAGACAATCGTACCCGGACCAATGTAGAGTTCGCCGCGAGCCTCAGCGGCTTGAAGGGCATACGGAGTTGTTGTGCCAGCTTCAAATGCGATCAATGCCCCGTTACGAGTACTGCTAAGCTTCGGACCAAGCGGTTGGTAGCCGTGTGGCAGGCTATGCATGATGACCGTTCCTTTAGTCGATGTCAGCATAAGGTTGCGAAGACCGATAATCGCACGGGTTGGAATGAGGTAGCTAAAACGTGTTGTGCCACTACTAGTCTGATCTTGCCTCACAAGCTCTGCGCGGCGCAGGCCCATCTCTTGACTAACAACGCCAACGAACTCGGAACCAACTTCGATTAGAAGCTCCTCTACTGGTTCTTTTTCAACGCCATCTTCCTGAATCGTGACAACTTGCGGACGACCAACTTCAAATTCGAAGCTTTCACGGCGCATCGCCTCGATCAGTACAGACAAGTGAAGTTCACCACGGCCAGAAATAATAAAGCCGACGCCTTCATCACGTACACGAAGTGCAACGTTTGTTTCGAGTTCTTTCTTTAGTCGATCGCCAATCTGACGACCAGTATTAAATTCACCCTCTTTACCCTTCATCGGGCTCGTGTTAGGACCGAGGTACATACTGATTGTAGGTGCTTCAACTTCCATAACTGGCAACGCCTCGGGCGCTTCCTTGTCGGCGATAGTCTCCCCAATGTGCGCGTCAGCAACACCTACGATCGATACGATATCACCAGCAACAGCATTGTCTACTTCTTCGCGGTTGAGTCCTCGGTTCACAAATAGTTTTTCAACTCTTCCGGGAACCCGCATACCGTCCGCTTTGATAAGTGTCACGGCCATACCGCGCTTCGCAACGCCGCGGTGCACGCGACCAATCGCGTACTTACCAAGAAAGTTATCGTACTGAAGTGCAGTCACGAGAAGCTGGAATGGTTTATCAGCCTCGACAGTAGGCGCCGGAATATCGTCACGGATCGCTTCAAAGATTGGTGTCAGATCAGCTGCCGCAGTTGGATCGGCCGGAACTTCTTTCCAAGACTTTCCGTCACGACCAATCGCGTAGTACATGGGGTAATGTAGTTGGTTATCATCAACCGCGAGTTCGAGAAACAAGTCGTCAAGCTCATCCTTCACTTCGTCGACGCGACGAGCTGGCTTATCAATCTTGTTCATGACAACAACCGGCTTGAGGCCGAGACTTAGTGCCTTGCCGAGCACAAACTTGGTTTGCGGCATCGGACCTTCCTGAGCATCGACAATCAACAATACACCGTCAGCCATATTGAGTGTTCGTTCAACCTCTCCAGAAAAATCAGCGTGACCTGGGGTGTCAATGATATTGATCTTGAGCTCATTCCAGTACACCGTTGTCTGCTTTGCGGTAATCGTAATACCTCGCTCACGCTCCTGATCACCAGAGTCCATGATTAGTTCCTGGCTCATTTCAGCCTGGTTGTTACGAAAAGTATTTGATTGTTTCAAAAGCCCATCAACCAACGTCGTCTTGCCATGGTCAACGTGGGCGATAATCGCGATGTTACGTATGTTCTCTGCTTTTACCATAAAAATGAGCCCTAGTGGGCTTCCTCAATCTGTATTATAGCAGATCATGGCATCTGTTGACAGGGGCTCGCTTTGTTCGATTTATCTCACAAAGTGCCGCTGTCAGCAGACTTGCAGACCCGTTCGAGCCCACTTAACGCATAAATATAAAATATCCCACCACTGAAGGGTGAGATATCTTATATGGTGGGCGCTGAGGGGCTCGAACCCCCGACCCTCTCGGTGTAAACGAGATGCTCTAGCCAACTGAGCTAAGCGCCCATGGTGCGCGAGAGAGGACTTGAACCTCCACGTCCGTAAGGACACTAGCACCTGAAGCTAGCGCGTCTACCAATTCCGCCACTCGCGCATGACGGCAACATGCACCACTATACTTGATTTTGACAGAGGTGACAAGCTACAACCGCGGCAGATAATCGCCAAAGGTATCAAGGGTGTAATCTTTGCGCAGCATATCGACGAGGTCTCTGCTCGTCGTTCCAGTCTTGACGCCAGGATTCATCGTCTGATGTGGGTCGGCTGCGGTTTTGAGCTGCTCAAAGAGCGCTGTCATATCGCCACCAACCTGAAGCTGGGCAAACGGTACGCGCAAACGACCCTCGGGACCGGTTGTCGCGACACTGCCACCGAGTCGGATGACTTGGCGGAAATACTCATCCATGAGTTTGAATACTTGCTGCCGGTCACCGAGCTTGCCGAGATCACCTAATGGTATCGCCATCACTTCGCCGCTTTGCAGGTGTGCCCAGAACGCTGTTTCGAGATGATGCTTTTTACTCATATGCTTAGCGTCTTCGATGAACTGATGGAGTGCTGCTGGTGGCACCGAGACACCCTGCAATATCGGTAGTGCCGCTTTGCTGCCGGTGTCAAAACTCATGAAAGCTGCTGTCACGAACCGAAATGACCACAACCGCTCTCGGTCGTCGTTATCGGTCGCGCTCAGGTATGATTCGGTCTGGCGTGAAATAGCCTTTATGGCCTGTTTCGTAAAGCGCGCCAACGCACGGGCGGATTTGTTATGAGCTTCGACAAACAACAGCGTGCCGATTTTTCCATCGACGAGTAGTTCGCGTGGCAACTCGACACTATTATGTTTTTGTACAAATTCGAGGAGGTCAGTATCAACAAGCTCCAAGGCGCTGGGGTTGAGACTGCTGAGTTGATCGGCCGTTTCAAGTGCTGTGTCGAGATTTGGAAAGGCAGCGACAACCAGCGTGGAGGCTGGTGTGTACTCGGCAACTTTCAAAATCGCCTCCGTGACGATACCAAGCGTACCTTGAGAACCGACGAATAGCTGCGTTAGATCGAGGCCACCACTTTTGGTTTTGAGACTCCTCAGCGTGTAACCGACATTATCAGAGGTTGCACCGAGTGCTTTGTCGTACGCTTCGATGGCTTCCATCCCATCAGATAGAATCGCGTTAACGGCGCGGTACAATTCTCCCTCGAGCGTCGGCAAGCCGAGCTTTTTACTGACTTCACGTTTGCTGAGCGGACCGGTCTGGATGACTTCACCGTTCGCCAACACCACTTCGAGTTTATCGACCCATGAGCTCATATCCCCATAGGTATATGAACGCAGACCAGACGAGTTGTTTGCGATGGCGCCACCAACGGTTGAATACTCATATGACAGCGGTGCGGGTGGCAAAAAGAGGCCATGGGTGTGCAGTGTCTCCTGAAGGGATTTGAAATTCGCCCCTGGTTGAACGCGAACTAGCCGCTGCTTTGTGTCGATCTCGAGGATATTGTTCAGATGAGTCGGAAACGAGACGATAACACCTTTGCCGATCGCTGCACCGGTCAGGTCAGTACCGTTTCCACGAGCAGTCATTGGCAGGATATGGCCACGCTCAGCGAGCTGCCACGAGAACCTGGCGACCTTGCGGACATCGTTAGTCGTGCGTGGATGCACGACGAGACTCGGTTTGACGCTCAGAATACTCGCGTCGGTCGAAAATCGCTGCCTGATGTGTTCACTGACAAGTACCTCACCGGAAATATGGCTCTGTAGATAGCTTGCAACCTTGTTCATTTCGTCTCTTTTGTTCCTTTCCCCTATCATACCATGAGCATTATCCCCCGCCACCCCTCAGTTATCATTTCTGCTTTGCATATTTCCCCACGTGTATGATTTTGCTAGTCATCTCAGTATTCTATGTGGTTAAAGGTGGTAAGGTGCAAAATAAAAAAGCGATCATTAGATCACTTTCTTACTCTGGTGCGCGAGAGAGGACTTGAACCTCCACGATCGCAATGATCACTAGCCCCTCAAGCTAGCGCGTCTACCAATTCCGCCACTCGCGCATACTTACGCAGACGCACACCATAACGGCAAACCGTACCGATGTATTGTACGCGAAAACTGCGTTTTTCTCAAGAGGTAGCTACGGCGTTTTGAACTGCGTCGACTGCTGGACTGTCCAGGTATCGAGCGTATGGTAGCGGTTAAGCGTATCGACGACTGGTTTGGCACGGTCGACTGATACGGTATTCTCTGTCATCACGTAGCGAAGGTGTGGTCGATAGAGCGCGACCGCTGGTGCGTCCTTGAGCCACTGCTCGTAAAACCCACGGTATTTCGCGTTACGGAGGTCACCCTCGCTCCTGCCACGTGCACTAAGTAGCGCATCATCTGAGATACCTGACTTGTAGTTGGAGAGGTTAAAGCCGCGGATGCTTGCTTGCGAGGAATGCCAGTAGGCAAAGACGTCTGGGTCAGCCCCGAGCGCTAGCTCGTAGAGTAGTACGTCATAGGCTCGAGATGACAAGATATTCTGTTCAAAGGTATCGGTATCAACTACCTGGGTCTTTACATCAACACCGACACTTCGCCATTGTTTAGCGAGAGATTCGAGAATCGCCGGGAAGTCACCGCTACGCGGCGCGACGACGCTCAGTTGGAGTGGTTGACCGTCTTTCTGACGGATTTGGCCATTTAGTTTCCAACCAGCCGCGTCAAGCTCACTCGCCGCTGCTTTAGAATCAAAGGTAGCTTGTCTCAAGTCGCCCACACTGCCTGTCTGATCGTTGAGGAGGGGGCCATCGAGTGGCGAAGCATCTGAAACAGTTTTTCGGAGCGAATTACGATCAGTCGCCTTCACTAGTGCTCGGCGAACACCGGCGTCATTGAGCCCTGGGCGTTCGGTCTGGAAAAAGGCATACACCCCGTTATTGAGCGGCGCATCCGCGACGATAGTGGATGGTATCTGCTCCTTGATCGTCTTGATATCACTACTTGTCACCTCGGCTGCGGCATTTACTTCACGACTCAAAAAGCCTTGTCTGAGTGCATCGTGGTCCTGGAACGTGTGCAACTGGAAGCGCTCTAGTTTGACAGGGCCTCGGTGATACTCGTCGTTGCGTTCAAGCTGGAGCACAACTCTATCAGCGTCCGGATTGATAACCTGAATACTCTTGAAAGCAAACGGACCACTACCAATCGGTTCGCGGTTGAAAGCGTTCTCACGGAGGCGTGCTGGCGACGCTTTCTCGATGACATGTTTCGGCAGGATACCGAAGGTCAGTGCGTGTGGGAATGGCGCGTAGGCACCAGGCAACGTGAACTGCACCTCATAGCGACTAAGTGCCTTCACTTGGATATCCTGCCACGTGCGATATAGATACGACCGAGTTTGCGGATTTTTGATAAGACCGAGCGTAAAAACGACGTCGTCTGCCGTCACTGGCTCACCATCGTGCCATTTCGCGTCCTCACGTAGTTTTACGGTATAAACTTTCCCGTCCGCAGAGGCTGTCCAGGTCCTACCGAGATCAGACTCGAGGTTATTTGCACTATCGTAACGGAATAAACTCGAAAATATCAGGTAGCTTGCCGAACGTTCCGATTGCGTTGAGGCGTAAATCGGGTTGAGTGTGTCGAGTCGCCCGATCACACCTTCAGCATAGGTGCCACCCTCGGCTGGCTGTCGCGCCGAGTGTGCGTTTTGGACCCAATACAGTTGTAGTCCCGTCGCCACCACGAGAAGCCCAGCCAGTATCAGCCAGCCGAGCGCGTGACGACGTACATCACGAAGGTTCGCCCAGCGCGAGATGATGAACCGGTGAGCATGGCGCATCGTCGCGCCTTCGATTTTTCGAGCACGGACACGGACATGTTTGACGTTCGGTCGCTTGATGCGAACGAACTTCTTCCATTGCGGGTCAGATGATTCGGGAGACATCAATTCCTCGTTTAGCTAAAATTTGCAAGCACAAGACTTGCCAAGATAGAGAAGACGAAAATGACTGCCAGGACGATGGTTGCCTCGTAAAGGCTCTTATCGATGCCACGACGGGTCGTGAATAGTTCGCCTGAGCTACCAAAGCCTGCTCCGAGACTGGCGCCTCGTGCCTGCAACAGAATACAAACAACCATGAGTACGGCTGAAATCATAGTTATGATCGGTAAAATGTCTGAAACGCTCATACGGCGATCTCCTTCTTGTTTTGATTAAGTTCCAAAAAGCCACTGATGATGTAATTGATGAGGCTGATGATAATACCTGTGACGATTGCTGAGAAGAAGCTGATCTCGAGGTTTGGCACCAGGTTGAGCGCCAGATAAACCATGAGACCGTTAACGACGAGCATGAACAGTCCAAGCGTGATCAGGATTGCAGGTAACGATAGGACGATAACAATCGGTCGAAGTAGTGAGTTAGCTAGCGATAGGACAAGACCAGCCAGCAAAAAGGTCGTGGTCGTTGCCTCTGTGTCGTTGAATCCTCCACCCAACAGCCGACTGGCGATCCAGAGCCCGAACGTGTTGAGTAGCCACCTCAGCAAAAAGACCGCAAGTTGTTTTCGCATATCCCAGGTATTATACCTTATTTAGCGAATCTCCGTCGAGAGACGGGCTGATAGGTTTTTGAACCCGTTTTCTGTGATCAAGATGTCATCTTCGATGCGCACGCCGATCTGCTCATCACGAATATAGATACCGGGCTCAACCGTCAACACCATGCCAGGTCGCAGACTGCTGTGACCGACTAGATTGTCATGTACATCAACACCAAGTCCATGCCCCATCGCATGCGGAAAATATTCTCGATAGCGTTCGGTCGACAGTTTGAGGCTCGTCAACGCTGTTTTCATGATGTGCTCACATTCTGCTTGGTATTCCTGGAGTGACAAACCCGGTTTCAACAGGTTGATACATCGTTCCTGGGCTTCACGAACCGCATCATGGACCGCGTGTTGGCGCTTAGTAGGCGTACCAAGGCTATAGGTTCGGCTGATATCTGCTGCATAACCGTTGACCCGAGCTCCGACATCGAGTAGTACCAGCTCTTTTTTACTGAGACGTCCTTGGTTCTTGACGTAGTGCAGCGTGCAGGCATTAATGCCGCTGGCCACTATCGGGTCGTAGGCATGACGCGCCCCTTTGCTCCGGATAGCCTGGGTTAGTATGGCGTCGAGTTCATATTCATATTTCGCACCTGAAAGATTTTGTTTCATTGCCTCTATAGCCCCGATCGTGACATCGATCGCTGCTTGGATGGCCGTCGTCTCTTCTGGTTGCTTGATCGTACGGAGTTCGGCTAGCTCACGATTACACAACTGAACCGTCTGAAATGTCCGTTCGAGTGTTTTTTTGAGCTCTGCCTGCGCGCTATTGAGCTGAAAATGTCCATGTTCACGCAGATACGAAGGTTGTTCGGTCGTATAAACGATGCTGTGGTGTTTAATAAGTTGACGGAGGCGGCGTACCGCTTCGTCACGCTCAATGATGGTTTTTATGCCACTTCCGGACTTGATGGTTTCTGGCGAGAAACTACCGTCGAACACCGCTTGGGTATCACTAATCTCAGGCGATACCAGCCACTCCGTCCCATGTGTACCGTCAAGTACCAACCACCAGTCAGGCAACTCAACACCAGTGAGATACCAGAAATTAGCCTCTTGCTCGAACCAGCTTGCCGCGTCATGCGTCCGCTGTACTTCACCGTAGCCGGTGATAACCACGAGTGCCCCGCCACCTATTTTGTCGAGGAGCGCTCGTCTGTTTTTTTGATAAAAGTCCGGATTCATACCCCTAGTCTACAGTGCTCTCAGCCTTCGGGTGAAACCAACCATAGATGACTGCTGCCTTCTTTTCGCCGAGCACCGCCACCAACTGCTCACGCGTCGCCTCTTTGACGCCGACACCACTGCCGAAGCTTGCTATTAACTTCTTACGCGTCGCTGGTCCGACCCCGGGTATATCGTCGAGGATACTCTTTGTAGCAGCTTTTCGCTTGAGTGTACTGTGGTAGCTGATCGCGAAGCGGTGGGACTCGTTGTCGAGACGGGCAATCAGCTTGGCAATATGACTACTGTTTTCGAGCTCCACGGTCTTATATCCACTCTCATCGGGAATCACTAACCGTACTCGAGCACTATGGCTATGATCACCACTCTTGTTACGCCCAATAAACGCGATATTTGCGGCACGTAGCAGATCAGCTACCGCACCGAGTTGCGGTATGCCACCGTCAATGATAACCAGATCGGGCCGACCCCAGTCATGTAGGTGTTTGAGCCGACGTGTCAATGCTTCGCGCATGTGTGCTGTGTCGTTATTGCCAGGTAACTGCATCTTGAACTTGCGGTATTGGCTCTTATCGGCGAGCCCATTGGTAGCCACGACCATGCTGGCGACATTGTTCGTGCCGCTCATATGTGAGATATCGTACGCCTCGATACGTCGCGGTACCCCGGGTAGCCCAAGGAGCGTCACGAGACCGGTCAGGCCCTGGTCTTTACTGATATCCATAAATTCGCGGTCACCAAAGACGATCTGACGTTGGAGCTCTTTGAGGTCTCGTAGACGGTTACGAAGCCGTGCTGCGTGCTCAAAGTCATGCCGATTTGCGGCGCGTTGCATATCTCGTTCAATCTCTTTCATCAGAGCTTTTCGTTCGCCCTTCAGATACCGAATGAGTTTTTTCAGGATTTCTTTGTAGTCACTACTGCTAATCATCTGGGATTCGACTCCGGGACAGAGGCCGATATGGTACTGCAAACAGAGACGACGAGGCATCGTTTCATGGGTACTGTACGGAAATACCCGCCTCAGATACCGGAGTGCTTTTTTGACTGCCCAACCGTTATAGTATGGCCCGAAATAGGTGGCCCCGTCATCGAGCGGACCACGTGTGAACGTCACGCTTGGGTACGCATCCTGCATGGGGATACGCACGAAGAGTTGGCTTTTGTCATCACGCAACAGAACGTTATAACGGGGCTGGTAGCGCTTGATCATCTCTGATTCCAGAAAGAGTGCATCGAGCTCCGTCTCAACGACAATCCATTCCGTATCAACGATTTCCGCTACGAGTGCGTCGGTTTTCGCATCCCGCAGACGTGACTTTTGAAAATACTGACGTACCCTGTTCTTGAGACTCGCTGCCTTGCCAACATAGATGACCTCACCACTCGCAGCCTTATGAAAATACACCCCTGGCTCCCCAGGAAGCGATTTGAGCTTGTTTTGTAGCGCATCGGTCATTTGTACTAGTATACGGCAAACGGCGCTGAAAATGCTTGTGCTAATATCATTTTTATGGTTAAAAGTATTGACATTGCAAACTATTTATGATAATATGAGCTTAACCTCTGTGAGGTGGGACATGATCAAGAAGTGTGGCTGATCTGTTATCACAGGTATAGCAATCTACTTGAGAGGGTCCCATAGCACTTGCGAGGCGTCGTTTAACAATTTAGCCAAGAAGTGTTTGCGACACTTAGCAAGTTAGTTATTGTTACTTTTCGCAAACTAGATAGTCATTGGGTTTTTAAACCCAAGACACCAACTACTGCAATCTATATTCTTCTTACCCAATGAGGTGTGACGATCGCACGGACAATTCACTTGCCCAGGCGATCGTCACACTTCCCTGCGGGGTGGGTGTGGCGGTCAAACAACCGACTACCACCCCGCACGAAGGGGGGAATGGAGAATCATGAACAAGAGACAGACCAGGAAGGTCGTACGGACCTTCCGCCGTGCCATGAGCACGCCCGTCGAGCGCGAGACCGCAGTGAAGGTCATGTCCATCCGGATGATGTTCACCGCTGTGCTTTTCCTGCTCTTCGGTGGCCTGGCCGGCGTGTCGTTGCTGGCTTCGCCAGCTTCAGCAGCGTCCAGCAGTGTCAGCAGCTCCGACGAGGAGCCGCCGTCCTGTGACGACGTGGAGGTCGGTACCGGCACTGGCGAGTGCGCCGACGTCGTCAGCAGCGAGAGCCACTCGAAGTCTTCGAGCAGCTCCCGCGCCACGTCCGTCAACGGCGTCAAGCTGAGCTCCAAGGTGACCGTCCTCGCCCGCATCAGGGCGAACGGTACACCGAAGAGCCAGCAGGACAACTGCTTCCAGACCAACCGGCCGATGTCGCTCTGGACAAGCTACAACGCGGAGGGCACGACCGGCTGGCACTGGAAGAGCTACCCCAAGGGGAAGCGCTTCTGCCGGATCAACGGCGCCGTCCGTGACCCGATCTGCCACAACCAGGTCAAGATCGGTGTTCCGAAGAGCAAGCCTCCGAAGAACGCCATTCGCGGCAAGGTGAAGTTCGTCAAGAAGCTCAAGTGGCACGTCGAAGCTGTCGCCAAGGCCGACGAGAAGGTGACCACTCACGCCAAGGCGTGGTGCAACTCCAACTCGGGCTACGCCTACGGCGAGGGCCGCGGCATGGCCGCTGCCTACGCTGTCGGACGTGGTTCGGCGCGTGGCAGCGTGCTCGTCAAGCTGTTCGCCCAGGCCGAGGCCCAGGCGACGGGCGACCTCGCCCTGCAGCTCGACGGCAAGTCCGTCATCCAGGTCAAGGCCAAGGTGAGGGCGGACGCGTTCGCCAAGGCATCGTCTGAGGCGCACGCCTTGGCCGAGTGCCGAGACAACCCGCCGGAGCACGACGAGTGCCCGAACATCCCGGGCAACCAGCCGCCGGGCTACGAGTGCAACCCGCCGGAGACGCCGCCGACGTTCATGCAGTTCCGGCAGTTCAACGACCTCTACAAGTCGTTGCCGGACCAGCCGACCACGATGGAACACTGTGTCACCGTCGACTTCCCCGAGGGTCACTCGGGCGAGGTCTTCTGGGACGCCAACCGGGGATCGTTCGCGAACCCCCGCAAGGCTGCCCAGGACGGCGTCCAGATCTGCTCCATCTACACCGCTCCCAGTGAGTCCGGTTCCGACACCATCACGGTGACGGCGACGGACTCGACGACCGAACTGTCCGTCACCAAGACGAGCGACCCGTTCGCCATCAAGGAGTGGCCGGCAGTTCCGTAGTTGGTGTCGCGGTGGCGCACGATCTGAGCTTCGGCTCGGATCGTGCGCCCCGCACATCATCCTTAGAATCTCAGTGACTATCTAGTTTGCAGCCCATTATTACAAAGAAGTATTTTTGAAAAGGAGTATCTCTATGAAAAAATTACTTTCTGTTCTGCTTGGTGCCTTTTTGGTACCAGTCGTTGCTTTTTCGACAGTTGCTGCCGACAGCCCAGGCCAACTACAAAATAGCGACAACTTCTACAAAGTCAAAAACGAAACCAAAGGTGGCAGCTACGCTAAAAGCGTTTCAGCTACTTGTGGTGACGTCGTAAAATACAGCATCATGATCGCCAACGGTGAGTACGGTATGCTGTCTAACGTCAAGGTGAAAACTACTTTGAGCGGTGCTACAACTGTTTCTGCAACCAATGCTGCAGGCCAAACTACTAGTACATCTGGTAGCGTTTCTGTCAGTGTTACCGGTGGAAGCTTGCAATATGTCACTGGTTCTACAAAAAACCTCGCAGAAAACGGTACCTTCATCAAAAACCTTGCTGACGGAATCACCACTACTGGTGTCAACAAAGGCAGCTTGACTGGTTCAACTGCTGAGTTCGTCCAGTTCCAAGCAAAGGTTGAGTGTAAAGAAGAGCCAAAGAACATCAAAGTTTGTGAGCTTGCAACAAAGCAGGTTATCACTATCAAAGAAAACGAGTTCGACAGTGCTAAACACTCAAAGAACCTAAACGACTGTAAGAAGGAAGTTCCTGGCAAGATCACTGTTTGTGAGCTCGCTACTAAGACTGTCGTCACGATCAACGAAGGTGACTTCGATGCAAAGAAGCACTCAAAAGATCTGAACGACTGTGAGGAAGCTCCTGTTGAGACCCCTCAGGTTATCGCTGCTACCGGTCCTGCTGGCACAATCGCTAGCATGTTCGGCCTCAGCGCCCTGACTGCTGGTATCGGTTACGCCGTCCAGCGCCGTCGCAACATTCTTGGCTAATCGAGTCTGACCGCTCTGCCCTCGTCATGAGGAACTCGCTAACAACATTAGTGGAGTTCGATCAGACACAGAAAAAACCCTGCATCACTGCAGGGTTTTTTCGTTATATCAGAGTTTTGCGAGTCGCGTTTTCCAGAACGCACGCCAACTTTCGGCTTGCTCCCGAGAAGCAACTTTAACCTGTGTCGCGACCACCATCGCTTTGTGACCTGGTTTATCTTCACAGGCCACGACGCTACGACTGCCGTCGCCAAGCTCTGCTTTCCAATACAGCCGCTTGTCAGTACCGGACAATCTGCTCGACTCGATAGGTGTACCATTCAGTTCAGAAAGGGCACTATGCGCTTCCTCAAATAAAGCCATCACATCCTCTTTACTTCCAGCCAACGTTCGACTGCTCGCTACTTCGAACGTGCCGTTAGCTACCTGACCTGGCACGCGCCGTCCGATGTGCTGTTCATAGGCAACAGTCACGCCTTGGGCCCACCAACCAGCATTGTCCGTTTTGCCATCCAGCTCTGTATGAACAATGTCAGCGATGGCTCGGTGCTCAAGGTTGCGCGCATTTGCCGCATCCAGCAATCTAACCCAGTCATCCCAACTGCGACCGGTCGCTTGTTCGATAGAAGCCAGGTTGCTCGGTTTCGTCACAAGACTCCATCCTTTTCATCACGTTGGGCTTTCGCCATGGCGACCAGTTTCATGAGTTCATCGATGTTGATATCTGCGAGGCTCGTAAAACTGATATTGCTCTTACCGACTTTTACCTTGCCGACCCGTTTGCCATATTTTTCAACGACATATTCCTTACCCTCGACTGCCATGATATAGATGCTGGTATAGTTTTTTTGCAGCCCCAGCCCAACCGCGAACCAATCGCCTGTTTTGCCAGCCTTGCTTCTATACGTCATCGGGCCGTAGCCGATGAGGACTTGGTCTGAACCACCCCAAAACGTCCCTTCGAAAATGACGCGGTCATCACTCTCCATAGTCTGACGGATCGCTTTGTCTAGTGACTGCATATCATGCCGAACGTCACCCGTTAGGCTTGCTAGATATTCGTCCGGGTCACGGTCACTTTTTCCTATGGCCATCGCTGTTTCGTCCGCCTATAAGATACCTCGATGAGTTCCTTTAGCACGTCGAGATCAACGTCGTTGAGGCGTTTGATGTACAGGCATCCCTTACTTGTCGTGCATTTACCAAGCTTTTTGACACGCTCTGGCTCATTTTCGCCCAACGCTTCAAGAAGATATAGCACGAGTGAGCTCTTACGCGGCGAAAAGCCGATGACACACATGTCGCCTTCACGACCGGACTCGTAGACATAGTGATACGTATCAAACCCAATAATGCTTGGACCCCACATTGTGGCAGGTTTTCCACTAACCTCTTGCATCATCTCGATCAGAGCCAGGCTGTCGAGACGCTTTTGCTCATCAGGAACCCCAGAGAGAAAGTCGAGGACATCCTGAGAAGTTGGCTGGGTCTTGTTCTGGTTCATACCTTATAGTATACGCCCCAGTGACTCGCATCATGCGACCGCTTCTAGCGCGGCAATATCGATCTTTTTCATCTGCATAAAAGCTGCGAATTGCGCTGGATTCAGTTCAGCCAGGCGTTGTTCAGGTGTGATTTGCCAGCTGAGGCCGTATTTGTCTTTGCACCAACCGCACTGCTCGCTTTCCGGAACATGAGAAAGTTTTTCCCAGTAATAATCGATTTCTGCCTGGTCAGCACAGTCGATCATGAGCGATATTGCTTCAGAAAATGTAAAGACCGGCCCGCCGTTGAGCGCCACGAACTTCTGGCCGGCCAGCTCAAACTCGACCGTCAAGACTTTTCCTGCAAAATCTTTCTGGAAATCAGCCAAACCTTCCTCAGGATAGTGTGTGACTCGTAGAATCTTGCTATTGTCACCAAACACCTCGCAGTAAAAATTGGCCGCTTCTTCGGCTTGGGTGTCGAACCACAAGCATGGAGTAACTTTTTGTACATTTGCCATATATAACCTCCTTAGTTCCTTAATTGCTCTGCACGAAATAGTGCTATCCGTCTCACAAGATCGAGTGGCATTGGTTGATCGAGTGGAAACTGCACCGAACCTTTGCCGCGCTTATATTTGTTTAGCTCCTCCTCGAACTCAGCATGACCATCAGGTGTAGCGTAAAATCCAATGTGGTGCGTAAAGGCTGCAAAATGCACCATGTTCTTACCGCCAATCCGAAATGTCGGCATGCCGTAGCTGATCGCCTCGACACTATCCGGCACCGCCTGATGGATGGTTTTTCGCATACTTTCGAGCATTAACTGAATGGATGGCTCAAAGCTCTCAATATACTTGTCGATTGATTCTACGTGGTTCACGTTACCAGTCCTTCCTGGGCGGCTCGATTAATACCTGGCGCATCGGCCTCACCTGTTTGTTTACTCTCCAGATATCTTACAGATAGAGCTCGGTAATATTTCGAGCTTAGTGCGAGCAAGCTTGCAGTCAGACCTATAACGGCGGCTAGAATGAATAGCAATGCAATACCGCGATTGACACCCGTTCCAAACCAGCTACCGATCATACCAACCCCTGCGCCGGTTGTCATAAATGGTATGAAGATGAACTGAGCGATCGGGCTAATCGCAAAAGCTGTCAACGGACTCGCCGCCTGTTCGACGCTCTGAGCAAAACCAAACACCCTACCCTGTCGTTCAAGCGGCACGACACGCTGTAATATGGTTTGCTCAGCAGCCTCTGCATAAGGGGTCAGGTACATATATACGAGCATGCCGACCGCCAGCATGATAACGCTAGCCTGCAAGGGGAACAGTATCGTAATGCTCCACATCGCAACGTTGACGAGTAATAGCGTACGGAGCGGATTTTTTCCCAGGCCGGTTTTTGCGATGATAAGACCACCGAAAATAAACCCTGTCGAGAGCACCGCCCACAACAAGCCCCACGCTTGCACGCTCATGAGCTCAAGACCATACGCATCCATCAAGGCCATGAAGACGCCGCCCAGAAAATTATTAAAGGTACTAAAAAGTATCAAGGCCCATAGCCCTGGCACCTGCCTGACGATACGGAAAGTACCCTTTAAGTCGACTTTTTTACTTGGTGGCTCCTGGCCTTCAACGTGGAGGATGCCTTTCTCCGGGACACGAACGAACCAAAGATGTATGATACTGAACACCAAGATACCGACGGCAAGCCACAATACACCGAGCATCCCGTTCCATGCAACAAGCAAACCACTCAAGGCGCTTGTTACGAGAAAACTAACACCGCTCGCCGAACCGACCAGGCCATTAGCCTTATCCCGTACCGCTTCCGGTATTAAAATCGTTACCAATGTAGGCATAGCGATAGTTCGGATATTGCCAACGATTACGCCTATCATCAGTAAGACGATAAACGCCCACAGGATAGGACTCGTAGGATCCGTAAAGACCGCCTTGTCCACTGCAAGATAAATCGCCAGCGCGCACAGATAGGCGACTAGACTGGACAAACTCGAGACCTGCATCATAGTCTTTTTCTTGTGGTGATCGACAAGGCTACCAAACCAGATACCGCTCGCTGCGGTGAACACTAAAAAGATCCCGGCAATGATACCTGTCGCGAACACCGACTTTGTCTGAAGGTAGGTATAAAATGTTATCGCAAACCAAACAGTAAAGTTTATGACTGACACGAACAGCGTGTTTAGCAGTAGATGTAAGAAGGCGCGCATGGATGACGTCTTGAAGTCGAGTTGTGTCGGAGTAGGTTTTGGCATAGGAAGACTTTATTGCTCTCCGGCGAAAATTGAGTCCAGCTTGGTAAGCTGACTCGAAAAGCCCTCCACCATACCCATTTTTAGCAGTTCTTCGATCTGCTCGGCACTATCGGCGACACTTCGGCTGATTAGTTTCGCTCGGCCGTCTTCTTCGATAAACTCATTCGTGACGGTCAACGTCGGCATATCACGGTTCAACGCGCCATCGGCATCTGAGAAATAATCTTTATACGTAAAGCTGTTCGGTGCGTCGACGGACTCTATCTCCATTACACCCCATGACTCCTGGCCGAACCATTCACCCTGTGCCTCGTCGACACATTTCATTCCGTAATGGACACGACCTCCACTCTCGAAGTTAAACTGCTTGACGGTCGTCGTCCAACCCTCTGGCCCCCACCAAGCTGTGAATTTCTCAGCTTCAGCAAAATACGACCAAAGATTCTCTTTTGTTGCATCAAAGCTACGCTCGATGACGAGAGTTTTAGCTTCGAGATCCTTGGTCACCTTAGTCTTGTCCATAGTCACCTCCTTCATAGTTTAGTAATGTCTGAAGTTTGTCATGTCGACCCTGCCATGTCTCGCGGTATTGTTCGAGATAGTCGTCCGCTGAACGTAGTGCATCGGGTGCAATCCTTACCATTTGTTTTCGCCCCTCTTTCCGCTTTACGATCAAACGCGCTTCCTCGAGCACCTTGAGATGCTTAGAGATAGCTGCAAAACTGACATCGTACCGTGCAACCAACTCACCGACGGAATGTTCTATCTGTGACACACGCTGCAATATATCGCGTCGGATCGGATCGGAAAGCGAGTAAAAGATGTCGTCTAGAGTATATTCAACCATTTGGTTAAATATTACTCCGACACGCAATCCTCGTCAAGCTTCAAGAACCGCGAGGATATTACCGAATGGGTCCTGGAACCATGCAATATCTGGGCCCATACCTGCTGCTTTGCCTCGTAGAACACCCCGCTCATCCTGCGTAGCCGGCAACGTGTCGTAGCGTTCCATCGAAACACCTGATGCTACCAGTTCGTCAATCACCTGGTCTATGTCACTGACAACAAAGTTAAGGGTCGTATACGCGGCAGGCTGGTGATCATCCTTTTGGTATAAAAAATGCGACTGTCCACCGGGAAGTCGCAACTGCAGTCCCATGCTGTCGTCTTCGACCGAACAGCCCAACTTTCCTTCATAGAAATCGCGCGCCAGTGTGAGATCACTCACCGAGCAACCGCTAAATGTTGTTGCGTTCTCAAACATTAAGACCTCCTTGTTTTCTACTCCTAGTATACGCTTGATTAGGGGTTAAGAACCAGGGCGCTCTCCCGGCATGCGTCGGTATGAAACAGGAGATCAGGATTTTTCTTGCAGATTTCGCAGATGAGTACGAGGTCGTTGCAGTTGGCGAACGCACAGTTCTCAAAGTTGCTCGTTTTACCCTGACAATGGGTGCACTCACCAATGACGACTGTGTTATCGGAAAAATTCACCGTCATGCGATCGTCAAAGACTCGTAAGCTTCCCTCCCATAGGCCATCGTCACCATAGGCTTCACCGTACTTTACGATGCCGCCATCAATTTGGTACACATCTTGAAAACCACGTTTTTTCATCATACTCGACAGTAGCTCGCAGCGAATACCACCTGTGCAATAAGTGACCACCTTTTTATCTTTGAGATCATCGTACTTTCCGCTCTCTAGCTCCGGGATGAAGTCGCGACTGGTGTTTGTGTCAGGAACGACTGCGTTCTTAAAGCGGCCGATCTTTGCCTCGTGCGCATTACGACCATCGAAAAACACCACGTCATCACCGTATTTCTCAACCAGTTCATGTACTTGTCGTGGTTTGAGATGCGTACCGCCATCAACCACACCGTTTTCATCAACGACCGTCTCGGCGGCAGCCTTGAAGCCGACGAGTTCTGGGCGAATCTTGACGCTCATACGAGGAAAGTCTTCGCGAGTGCCGTCTGACCACTTAAAAACGGTGTCTTTGAAGCCTGCAAACGTTTTGGTCTCTTTGATGTACCTTTTAAGATCATCAATCTCGCCACCCACCGTACCGTTGATGCCATGCTGGCTGACTATGATACGGCCGCGCAGATTCAAGCCTGAACAAAGTACTTTTTGCCAGAGCATCAGAGCCTCAGGGTCTTTGATGGGCGTGAATTTGTAGTAGAGCAGAATCTTTTGCATTGACAGAGGTATATTATACCACCACATACTCCCTCCCCCGGATCTCTACAAAATCCCCCACGTGGGGGATTTTGTATTTCCTAGGATTATAGTCGTGAATAGACGGGACGTGGAAGTAAGGCTCAGCGTACCAGGTTCGCGACGCGACTATTTGTTGGCGTCGACGTTGGCTTGCTTTGGCTCATCCTGAGCGTGACCACCAGGCATCTTTTCTTCGGCCTGAGACTCTTGGTCGGTGTCCTCACCGTGTTCAGATTCGACATCAGCCGGACTTTCAGCATCACCAGCTGCTGCTTCGTTCTGGGCCTGGAGCGCGGCTGGTTCCCATACGCTCGCAACCATCAGGTCGGTAACGCGCTGTTTTTCCTCTTCCTCTTCATCGCCGTGACCACTGTCGTGCTCAACGAACTCGACCCCTTCAGGCAACGTTGCATCGCCGAGAGTGACTTTCTCGCCAGCTTCTTTGAGGTCTGCGATCGAAACTTGGACGGAATCAGGTAGGTCCATCGGCAGTGCCTTAACCTCGATTTTATCGAGTGCCTGCAAGACGATAAGTCCAGCTTTTTCGGCCTCACTCTCACCTTCACCAACTAGTACGATTGGCACCTCAGCAACAACCGGGTCACTCGCCTTGACGGCGTGGAATGACACGTGCGTGATGGTTCGTTTAACTGGATCATGGTCGACGTCCTTGATCATAGCGATTTTCTTCTTGGCACCGATAGTCAGGTGGACCGGCGCGTGCTTACCTGCGACTGCGTAGGCTTTTTCCATGATGTTGACAGGTACTTGAACGCTGATCGGGTCGACGCCTGGTCCATAAACGACTGCGGGAACGAGTCCATCACGTCGAAGTTTGGCGACTTTTTTGCCGTGAACGTCGCGCTCATCTAATTTTAGAGTTACTTTGTCTCCCATATCTCTCCTTTCGGATACTTTTCCGGAGTCTTAGTGTTCTGTATAAACAGTATACCATAACAGGGGTGACGTGCTACAATGTCCGGAAATGAAACGTTACCTCCCACTGTTTATTGCCATACTGGTGCTGTTCCTCGGCGGCCTTGCCTACCTCGCGATCGACCACTACGGTATCGAAGCGTTGATTAACCTGGTCGGTGTCGCAGGTATTGCCGGTATCGTCTTTGCGGAGTCCGGCCTACTGATCGGCTTCTTTTTACCGGGAGATAGTTTGTTGTTCACAGCCGGATTCCTGGTTCAACAGAATATTCTCGATGTGAGTATCCATTTGCTTGCTCTGTTGTTGTTTATCGCTGCAGCTGTCGGCGACAGTGTTGGCTACGCTTTTGGACAAAAAGTCGGACGTAGGCTGTTTCATAAAAAGGATTCTTTGTTCTTTCATAAAGAAAACTTGCGACGTGCCGAGGAGTTTTATGAGAAAAATGGTTCCAAGACAATCGTCCTAGCGCGCTTCGTACCAGTCGTTCGCACCTTTGCGCCGATCGTCGCCGGTATAAGTCATATGAACTATCGAACGTTTGTCGCCTACAACTTGGTCGGTGCATTCGTTTGGGCGGTCGGCCTGACTTACCTGGGCTACTTCGCTGGTGGCGCTATCGAACGCTCCGGTATCAACATCGAGTACGTTATCCTCGGTATTATTTTCTTGTCAGTGCTACCACCGATTATTCACATCCTGCGCGAGCCAGAAGCTCGTGGGGCAATGACGAAGTTTTTACGAAGGAAATAGTCAGAGCAGATGCTTGAGGTATGAGCCGGTGGCGCTGTCTTTGACTTTTGCGACCACTTCAGGAGTACCTTCTGCGATGACCTGACCGCCGGCCGCTCCACCCTCTGGTCCCATGTCGATGAGATGATCGGCTGATTTGATGACGTCGAGATTGTGCTCGATGATAACCATACTGTTACCGGTGTCGACGAGGGCCTGCAGGACATGGAGAAGTTTCTTAACATCCGCACTGTGCAGTCCGGTGGTTGGCTCGTCGAGAATGTAGAGCGTTTTGCCGGTCGCACGGCGGCTGAGTTCAGTCGCTAGCTTGATGCGCTGTGCTTCACCGCCAGAAAACGTCGTCGCCGGCTGACCAAGCTTGATATAGCCGAGACCGACTTCGACGAGGGTGTCCATCTTACGCTTGATAGCTGGGAGGTTTTCAAAGAACTCCGCAGCCTGCTCAACTGTCATTTCGAGGACATCGGAAATTGTTTTGTCCTTGTACGTAATCTCGAGGGCTTCACGGTTGTATCGCTTGCCATGACAGACTTCACATTCAACATAGACATCGGGCAAAAAATGCATCTCGATCTTGATCACGCCATCACCCTGGCAGTTTTCGCAGCGTCCACCTTTGACGTTAAAACTAAAGCGTCCGGCTTTGTAACCACGAACTTCGGCCTCTGGAGTGCTGGCGAAAAGCTCACGTACAGCCGTAAAGACACCCGTATAGGTCGCTGGGTTGGAGCGTGGTGTCCTTCCGATTGGGCTCTGGTCGATGACAATGACTTTATCGAGCTGGTCGATGCCTTCGATGTTATCGTGACTACCGGCAACCTCATGCGCACGGTGCAGCCTTGCTGCGAGTTCTTTGGCGAGAATATCATTGATAAGGGTTGACTTGCCTGACCCACTCACCCCGCTCACGACCGTCATCAGGCCAAGCGGGATATCAACATCGATGCCTCTGAGGTTGTGCTCACGAGCATTTTTGATAGACAGTAGTTTGCCGTTACCTTTGCGTCGCTTTTTTGGTGTTTCGATCTGCAATGCGCCACTGAGGTACTGACCGGTGATGCTGTTTTTGTTACTCGCAACTTGTTCAGGCGTGCCCACCGCGCAGATTTCACCACCATGGATACCAGCACCTGGACCGATATCGAGCAAGTAATCAGCCTCACGAATCGTATCTTCATCGTGCTCAACCACCAGTACCGTGTTACCTAAGTCACGAAGGTGTTTGAGTGTCGCGATAAGACGGTCGTTATCACGTTGATGAAGACCAATCGACGGCTCGTCGAGTACATACAAGACACCTTGGAGTCCCGAGCCGATCTGCGTCGCCAACCTGATACGCTGAGCCTCACCACCGGATAGGGTATTGGCCGCACGACCAAGCTCGAGATACGTCAGCCCAACATCGGCCATAAAGCCAAGTCGCGAGGTTATCTCTTTGAAAATCTGGGTGGCAATCTGCTTTTCTTTGTCATCAAGCTTGAGCGTGTTTCGGAATAAATCGAGCGCATCGATAACGCTGAGATCACAAATATCCATAATGTTCATGCCATGAACCGTAACAGCGAGTACTTCCGGCTTGAGACGTTTACCTTTGCAGGCGTGACAACTACGTTCACGCATGAAACGTTCGATATCACGACGCATAAATTCGCTATCGGTTTCTTTGTGACGTCGCTCGAGATTGGGGACAACGCCCTCATAGGTTGAATCGAAGAACCTACCGGTACCGAGTTGCACGCGGTATTTCTGATTACCAGTACCATAGAGAACTTTTTCGAGATCCTCATCCGACAACTCACCGACGCGGGTATGAACTGAAAAGCCATTAGCTTCTCCGACGGCCGAGAGCTTCTTCATATACCAAGCGTCAGAGTTTACGCGGTTATATGGTCGGATCGCACCTTCGGCAATCGTCAAGTTCGGGTTGAACACGAGCTCTGGATCGACTTCCAGCCGACTCCCCAGCCCAGTACAGACCGGGCAAGCGCCAAATGGTGAGTTGAATGAAAAGAGTCGTGGCTCGAGCTCCGGAATCACGATATCTGGGTGGTCGAGACATGCGTAGCGCTGCGAGTAAAGATGATTCTCCTCGGTATCGGCATCAAGCACAGTGATTGTCCCGCCAGCGACTTCGAGTGCTTGCTCAACCGACTGCGCGACGCGGCCACGGCTCGCTTCTTCGAGTACGACACGGTCAACGACGACATCGATCGAGTGTTTGTACTTTTTATCAAGCACAGGGAACTCATCGAGCGCATAGATAACGCCATCGACGCGAACACGGGCAAAGCCGAGTCGAGTATATTGTTCTGGCACATGTGCAAACTCACCTTTTTTGTCGATGACAATCGGCGCGAGTAGCACGAGTCGTTTACCGTCTCCGAGCCGCATCACCTCATCAACGATCGCTTGTGGTGTTCGGCGTGTGACTGGGTTACCGTCAACAGGACAGTGCGGTACACCAACACGTGCATAAAAAAGGCGAAGGTAGTCGTAGATTTCCGTAACCGTAGCCACTGTCGAGCGCGGGTTTCGACTGGTTGATTTCTGGTCGATAGAGATAGCAGGGCTGAGACCATCAATCTGATCGACATCCGGCTTCTCCATCAAGCCAAGGAATTGTCGCGCATAGCTGCTGAGGCTCTCGACATAGCGGCGCTGGCCTTCGGCGTAGATAGTATCGAAAGCAAGCGATGATTTACCAGAACCACTCAGGCCAGTGATGACCACTAGCTTGTCGCGCGGTATCTCGACGGAAACATTCTTTAGATTGTGCTCACGCGCACCAGTAACACGGATAACCTCAGACATAACCCGTCCATTATACGCTCACTTGTGCCTCCCTGTCACGACCCGGGGTATACTGAAAGTAGTGCAACGCATCAAAACTACTTGGAAGCGCCTCCCTGACAAACCTCGTCGCATACTGACATTTATCCTAGGTGCTCTTCTCATTGTCACCGCCGGATTGATTGGATGGGTGCCGGGGCCAGGTGGTACGATCATCTTTTTACTCGGAATTGCGGTTCTCGCCACCGAGTTCTCGTGGGCTGAACGAGTTCGTGACTTTATTCTAAAACTACTGAAAGATATCGCCGTGCTCATCCGACGCTATCCACTTTGGAGTCTGTTGCTGTTAAGCGCTGGTTTCTTGATCGCCCTCTACGTTGCCTACCTCTTTTATACTTACATCATCTGATTTGCATTATATCTATTTTTGTGATATACTAGATGTATGGATAAGCGTGTTTATATGGTTGGCGGGCTCGCCATTTTTGTCATTGTGGTACTCACCCAGACACCACTCGTCGCCACGCTTTTTTCTTTTTTTATCATGGGCATGATTCCAGGCACCGATCTGGCAGTCCCGTTTTGGGTGATGCTCATCCTCTACCCGCTACTCTTTGTCACTACACTTTACTGGATTAGTAATCAAAGATTTTTCATCGGTGAAATGGAACAACCGGCTCGTCCAGTGATGAAGACGAAGCCTGCTAAGAAGAAATCAAGGACATCTGTGGCCCGTAAGCGAGCCGCACCAAAGCGGCGCACCCGAACCGCGACCTAGATATCGGACGGGATGATACTCTCAGCCCATAGCTGTAGCTCTTCGAGGAGGTATGTGTCACGTGAATAACTCGCGAGCTTTTTGAGCTGCTCGAGGTAGGTAGGTAGGTGTGATCTCAGCTTGTCATGACGATACGACTCCCAACGACGCATCTCATCTTCACTCAGGCTCGCTGGAAACGAGCGTGCCTTGTATCGAAACAGTAGCTCTGTAAGGCGCTCATCGATGAAAATCGGATGAAAATCGGCCAACGCATTGGCATCTGCAGCACGAACGGCTGATATGCGTACCTTGTCCTTATCGTTCACGAAACCGTCATAGAGCTGTCCTTCGACATCGCTGCTCGGCTCGTATGGTTCGCGCATTTCGAAGGCTTCACGGACTGCTCCCGAAAAAGCAGTGTTTGCTGACAATATATCCAGATGCTGCTTGATGACATCGAGATCGAGCGATAGTCGTTTCCGAGAGGTCTCATCGAGCACACCAAGCGGCGCAACAGCAGGGCATTTATTGTAGGCAAGCTCCTTGACAGGCAAACGATGATAGTCGGCCTGTTCTCTGGTTTGGCGATCGGCAAAGATGATGCTTGCCAGTGCTCTCGGCGTCGCGTTTAAAAACGGCGTCGGGTCATAGCGCAGATCATACACCAACACCGAGCCAGGCTTTGTGCCTGGTGCAATCGGTAGCGCCACAGTCGTCTTCTCGAACTCAGCCTCATAGCGACCTGATGAGTATACGAACGGTTGCGGCTGTTCAAGATTCACCAACTTGGCAACCTCTTTTTTATCCCGCATTGTAAGTAAATAATCGAACAATTTAGCATTATTTGACTTGATAAGCTTAGCCACACCGATAAGTGCCTCAACGTCACTCAGTGCATCGTGCGCCTTGGTGTGAACGAGGTCGTTCTCCTTAGCGATTAACTCAAGCTTGTTGACGGCTTTGCCGTTTTCATCAACCGGCCATCTGATGCCCTCTGGTCGCAAGGCTCGGGTCATACGCACTACATCGAGCATGTCCCAACGGCTTCGCCCCTCCGACCAAGCCCATTCATACGGATCGTAAAAGTTACGCCACAAGGTATGGCGGATGAATTCATCATCAAACCGGACACTGTTGAACCCGACTGTGATGGTGTCTGGCGTGAACACCTCATCCATCAGTAGTTTGCAAAATTCAGGCTCACTCAGCCCATCTGCCAGCGTGGACTGCGGAGTTATACCCGTGACTAGGACAGCGCCCGGATCAGGCAACACGTCGTCACTCAGCTTGATGAGAACGTTTATTGGCTCGCCAATTGGGTTAAGCTCGAGGTCAGTCCTAATCCCAGCAAACTGCATGATACGGCTAAAACGGGGGTTCAGTCCGCTGGTTTCTAGGTCATAGAAAAAGAAACTCTTCATCACGCCTCACTATACCAGACAGACTATATTTGACATTTTCTCCCACGTGTACCATTTTGTTGAAATTATAGTGGTTATTTGTTGTAAAAAGGTTATGTACATTTTTGTACACGTGGTATGATGTTGTCATGACACGGCATGAGACTACGCAAGCTCTCAACGCTGTTCTCGAGACAGTCGGTGCTCGAGGCCTTTCCGGAGTAGTAGTGCCAGCTTCAACTGTTTTTGAAGCCCTTGAGGTACTCAGTGCCTTTCCAGATGATGTTTCAGTCGCTGAACGACGCGGCTTGGTTGCCAACCTCAAGCGTCAAGGCTTGATCGAAGTCAGCAAGCAAGGTGGTGAGCTCGTCATACAACCATCGGTCAAAGGTGTCCATCGCCTTCAGCGAGCTCAGCTTGGAGCCTTATTTGTTCGCCCACAGCAGCGATGGGATGGCACGTGGCGCATGGTGAGTTATGATATCCCAGCTCGCTACTCAAAACAGCGTCGCCTCTTCACCACCGAGCTCCATAGGCTTGGTTTTACGCTCGTCAAAGACAGTACATGGTTTCACCCCTACCCTTGCTTTGATGTCATTTCGGAACTAGTTGCGTACTGCAGCCTCACAGATTACGTTATGGTAGCCGAGATAGCCCGACTCGACGAAAACTCGCTACGCCGCCTCTACAAAGCCTACCCCGCTCTTAACCGGTAGTTCTTCTTTTTTGTCGTCTTTGTATACGTGGGGAAATTTGCAAACGAGAATATTTTAGGGAAAAGAAAAGACCCCGCGTGGGGGTCATGGATTGCTGATAGGTTGTGTGGCCCCAGGTGGCCGCTCTGGAAGATAGCGGAGGCATAGCCTGCTATTTCGCTACTGAGCGGCCACCTGGCCAAAGTTTTGATGAGGATGGTCAGGGTCACTACATTGATTTCGGCAACGTAGCGCGTCAGCCTTTGGGTCGCAGATTCCTCAGGCGACCCTTACCTCTTCGTGTGTATCACGTACCGCAAGGGTTCTCCTATGGCCGTGGGTGGAAGGATGGAGTGGCCCGCTACCTCTCGTGGGTGCGGGAACACGACACGTTCAGGACGTGTCGTGTTGCGGATGGACGCACGGAGCGTCGACATTCCGTCGTGTGTTGCGAGCGCGCGGCGATGCCGCCTTCTCGAACAACACGAGCGTGGACCTGTGGCATTGAGCCAGTGGTAGTCCAACCTCTTTGGCCCCGCATGATGCGGAAGCTTGACCGCGTATGTTTCTGGCTCGGACGGTCCAGACGCGTCAACTTTGGGCCTATTCGACGGACGAGACTTGAGCATGAAAGGCTCAAGGTCGCGAGAGCGACAGTAAAGCTAGTTGGGAGCGCGAATCACGCTCACCACCTCCTTTCAGAGTACTCATGCCCACGAAGTGGGGCAATGTACTCGAGCCGGCGACGGTCAGATCATTCCGGGGACTGTGACCAAGACGGTCGGGTCGTGGTTGCGCACAGGCTGCCTCCTATCTCCTATCCTCTATATCTGGTTTTGGAGTAAATACACCACCTCACAAGGCATACTCGCTCCAAAACCGGATACACTACCTATCAACGTGCGTACGAACAGAGGTTATCTGACGTTACTATCGCATTATATCACTTTTTAGTTTTTGTGTCAATAGTTTCTTAGGGTGACTATACCCTAATAGCAAGGAAAGTGTTTACGGTCAGCAGCCAGCCGGCTGGCACCGGTCGCTACACTGGCACGCCAAAGGCGCGCCGATATCGGGAGCGATGGACAGGGTTGAGACACCCCAATAACAGAGGTGAAATTGCACGCGTCGTTGAAATTATTTTACGTAAAAACGCTTGACGATATCGCGCGGGTGCTGCACAATAGTAGCAGGTAAGCATACAAGCTTACAGCATACTTTCAGGAGTATGCTTACCCTCTCTCATTCGCGCTCCGAAACAAACTACCTCGCTAATGCGGGGTTTTTTGTTGGCAGTTGAGCGCATTAAAAACACCGGAATCGATTCCGGTGTTCCACATGTACAACTTGGTTTCATCAATACCAGCTTTTGGACGGCTCTCTCATTCGCGCTCACGAATGGGTATCAACGTATATACTTCCAAAATGCACCTCATTCTTTGATATCATTGAATGATTGCTATATATTATGAAGCTTATGTCCCGAAGAAGCAATAAGCTGGTAGGTGTATTTTACGCAACATCACCATGAACATGGCCAAAGTGCTATAATACCCCTGTCTAGGTTTACAGCAACGGCTTTTTATTTGTATTCGAGGAAGGGCAACCTGTCTCGATAAACACGGATGCAAATCCGTTGCTGGCCTAGACAACCTAGAGATAGGTTGTCCTTTTTTAATAGGAGGTTGGCATGGAGTTCGTAGACACAGCAAGGTATGCGGTAGCTGGGGTATTTATTATCGGCCTTTACGCCGTACTAGTACTCTCACCGTTCCTTTTCTTCTGGATGGTACACAACAGAGTAACTCATACGGGTCCGCTCAAGAACGAGGGTGGGATAAACCTGTTCGTAGTCGGCCTAATCTCAATAGGAGGTGTGGCACTTATCGGGAAGTTCCTTGGGCTATACTAGATACATGAGCAAAAAACTCTTCAAGAGTCTGATAAAGAAAGCGTCGCAGCCCGTTTCAAAAGAACAGGGCCCACAGGAACGTGGCGCAGATTATACCGGAAAGAAAACTCGTTCAGGTAAAGCTGGAGGTACTTCGGCGAAACGGCGTGGTACGTCCCGTCAATCGAACGCTTGAGCTGGCTCCAGTACCCTTCGACGGTGTTCGTGTAGGAAGTTCCTCTGACATACTCAAGATCTCCGTGGTTCACGGTAGTGTGTGTGTATCCGTGAGAAGGTAACCGTTTGTATGCTGGCCATTCGTCACTGTGAATTGTCGAACCTGGTCGAGTGTTCTTTAGGATGACGGGTATAAGCACCCTCACGCCCGAACTCCTCATGTGTACCGTTCTCGCCAATCCACCACGTTCTACGATGCCGAAAACGACACTTTTCTTCGAGAAACCGTCCTTACGACGGTGTTTGCCACCGATATAGGTCTCATCGACCTCGACTTCCGGTCCAAGTGGGTCCTCGCCTTCGTCCATCAGCTTCCGGATTTCCCGTGCCATCCGCCACGCTGTCTTATACGTGACGCCCAAATGTCGTTCCAGCTCCTTGGCAGAGACCCCGTTCTTACTGACAGAGAAGAGATAGATGGCGTAGAACCACTTCCAGAGGGATGTCTCAGACTTGCGGAAGATGGTGCCTGATAACGGGTAGATATGGTGGTCACAGGAAGAACAGACGAACCCCTTCCGACCGGAGATAGGGTAGAACTTTACCCCGATAGTTCCACATTTGGGACACGTCGAACCATACCGGTTCTCAAGTACTGCCTGAAGGCAAGCATTGTCGTCCGGATACTCTTTACGGAAATCCTCGAACGTGTATCTCATACGCCCTATTTTATGTGACAAGTACTTGCTTGTCAAGGAATAGAATAAGGTGTAAGTTGTGTACATTTTTATGTTATTTTTTGACATATTTCACACCTTCCTCGTATACTGAAGACAGTTACGAAGCTACTAGACCCCCTTCCCATTTGGTGTTGGGGGTCTTACCATTTCTTTTTCGCTACCAGCGGCTTGTGGCTGGTGCTCCGGGGAGGACTCGAACCCCCGGCCTGTAGTTACGAAGCTACTGCTCTATCCACCTGAGCTACCGAAGCATGTTTTTGTATTAAAAAAGAAACGCAAATAAGGTACTGCGTTCCATCTCGTTTCAGTATACACGATTTAGTGGCTACTTGCTGTAAGGGTATAGTCACCTTTCTTAGGAAATCTCTTCCAGTGTCATCTGGGAGGCACCCTCTTCACCAAACCGTATTAAATCTTCCCCGCTTGCGCCTTTACGGAGCAGTTCATGGGTAATACCCATCTTTTTCATAATGTCACGCAATCGGTTGATGCTATGGACGTTGCCGTAGTCGGTACGCGCCGCAAAGCGCTCTATCTTGGGCCCGGTCACGATATAGGCACCCTCCTCTTCCCTCACGCGCCAGCCATCATCGAGCTGTCTTGTGCTGAGGCTGATGATCGTTTCGTCAGTCTCGTCCTCGGTCTGAGCTAGTGTCTCAGCTTGTTTTGCCCTGACGGTACGGACCGTAGCAGCAAGTGCCCTCAATACCTCTGTCGTTCCCTGTTTTGCCGTTGAGGACATCGCGAGCACTGTTGAGCCCTTTGCCGCGACGGCAACAATAGCCGCCTTCTGATGGTCAACGATTTCCGTGTCGAGTCCATCTGTTTTGCTGAGTACGACGACCTCTGGCAGTTTTGCGAGGGTGTCACTGTAGTTTTCGAGCTCTTTTCTGATTGTCAGGTAAGCCTGGCCGGGATCATCGCTATAGGCATCGATCAGGTGGAGGATGACTGCAGTACGTTCGATATGCCTCAAGAAAGCATCACCGAGACCCTTACCTTCGCTTGCGCCTTCGATTAATCCTGGGATATCGGCAATCAAGAGGCTGGTATCATCGATATCGGCAACACCGAGGTTCGGCGTAAGCGTCGTAAAGGCGTAGTCAGCTATCTCGGGACGCGCGTTGCTAACAACGCTGAGAAAGGTGGACTTACCGGCATTTGGAAAGCCGACCAACCCAACGTCCGCAATCAGCTTGAGTTCAAGGGAAGCCTCGAAAGCCTCTCCCTTTTCTCCAAGTTCGGCGACACGTGGTGCTTGGCGAGTCGAGCTCTTGAAATGGGCGTTACCGAAACCGCCATCGCCGCCTTTTGCGACCACAACGCGTTGGCCAGGAGCAGTCATATCGGCAATAAGTTCCCCGTCACGTATTATCATCGTCCCGACCGGCACCTTGACGGTACGATCAGTGCCGTTCTTGCCATGTCGTCGACGTATACCGCCTGGTTCACCGTTTTCGGCTTTTAACTCCTGTTTTATACGAAAATCAACCAGTGTCGAAGTATTCTCGTCAGCCACAAAAATCACATCGCCACCTTTACCGCCATCGCCGCCGTCAGGGCCACCCTTCTCGACGTATTTTTCAGTACGAAAACTGACACGGCCATCACCTCCGCGCCCCGCAGTGACAAAAACAGTAGCGCTATCCACAAACATATCTCTCCCAGTCTAACGTATTCACCCCTATAAACCAAACACACCACCCCTGGAGATGGTGTGTCAACAACATGATCAACGCCTCTAGTGAATAAAGTTGTAGCGGGCTGCCTCACCAGCTGAGAGCGTACGGTATGACTTGACGTTCCAGCCAGCGTAGTTCATTTCAGAGATATAGATGCTTCCATCGGCGTTAACACTCTCGACGACGGCGACGTGACCGTAACCACCAGCACTGTAGCTATCCTGCATGACAGCGCCGACTCGAGGTGTGTTGTTAACCTGGTAGCCACTGCCACGGGCGTAGCTCGCCCAGGTACTTGCGTTACCCCAGAAGCTACCGACTGGACGACCTAGTTCAGCGCGGCGATTGTAGGCGTACCAGGTACAGTAACCATAGTCGTAGCGGTTTCCGGCTACGGCAGAGTTGCCAGTGTAGGAGATGATGCTTGCTGAACTACGGCCACGAGAGGTATTGACGAAGCCAGGTCGTTCGTTGGCAGGCAAAATACCGCCAGGCAATACGAGCTGTTGGCCAGGGGTGATGCCACCAATCTCGAGGTCATTGTAGCTCACAAGACGCTCACGGTTCGTACTATAACGTTGGGCAATACTGTCGATCGTATCACCGGCTCGTACGGTGTAGAGAACACCGTTGACGTTCGGGATACGAAGCGTCTGACCGACTGAAATCGCATCGCCAGCGAGGTTATTTGCCCACTTGACCGTATCAGCGGTAACGCCAAACTTCTTGGCGACAGATGATGCCGTATCACCAGCAACGGTGACGTAGGTCGAAATACCGCGGAGGTCAGATACCTGAACGATTTGAGGTTTGGTCAGAACACTGTTGTCTGCCTGGGCTAGCTCAGCCTTGGCGCTCAAAGAGATGGATAGGTTTGACACGTTCGAAGCCACAGCAAGACCAGCCGTTTCAGCGGTAGAGGCAGCCAAATCGGCCGCAACACGCTGGTCAACGGAGGGATCTTCAACTTTCAACACGTTCCCCTCAGTCGACTGAGCAGCAACCTGCTTTTCGACAGGAGATTGGTACCCGACGGATACCACGCTCGCGATGAGGGTGAGAATTGCAACGTAGGTCATTGCCGAACTTGCTCGGTTGAGCTTCTTCGCGCGCTTCTTTGATATCGAAGCGCTGGCAGTAACCGGGGTGGTGTTACGAATGGTGGTTCTCCGTGTGCGCTATCACTAGGGCACGACTACCGTTACTTTGTCTTTCTTTTTTGTCTCTAAATAAACAAAAAACAGAGTGCGCGTCGACCTTGCTCGCGTATTTAAGTGCTATTAAATTCAAGTTGGAAAGCACTCGTACGACAGTCCACGGTAGGCATGCTACTGATCACCTGTCCCAACCCGACCACAGCTCGTAATAACAGTGGTCACGTAAGGCTCTCAGCCGTATGCAATCTAAGTATACGTGGTATTGATTTATATGTCAATTTATTTCGTGGTATCAATTACAAAGGGTTCGGCAGTGGGCAGTGATGTTCGCCTCGTGTTCAGCCTCCGTTCGGGCGAAGAAGGTCTTGCCTGCGTCTGGCCCATCTCCGGCCACAAAGTACAGATAGTCGCCACCAGCTGGGAACGCAACTGCCTCAAGAGCACTTGGGTTCATGTTGGCGATCGGTCCTGGTGGTAGACCGCTGACTTTACGGGTATTATATGGTGAATCAAGACCAGGCGTCGCCTCGGCTCCCATCTGCTCCGCCGCATAGATGAATGTCACGTCAGATCCCAGCATCATTCCAGCGTTTAGACGCTTTAAGAAGACCTGTGCGACCTGTTTTTGATCGGTAGGGTTAGTGACCTCTTTTTGGACGATCGACGCCAACGTAACAGCCTGATGGATACTGAGACCACGCTTTTGATATTCCTCGAGGTATTTTTTCTCCTCCAGGACTCGGTAAAATTCGTCAAAGGAGCGCTCAAGTAGTTCCCCTAACGTCTGATTAGCGTTCATACGGTAGGTCTCTGGATAGATATACCCCTCGAGATCAGCTCCAGCTGGTCGCGAAGCTAGTAACGGGTGATCGTATGATGCGCTAAACGCTTGGTCTATTTCAGCTTCGCTAAAGCCATCGGCAAAGAATGATTTTCGAAGTTCATCAAGCGTGAGGCCCGGAGGGATTGTCAAATCTATTTCGTCGGTTTCACCACTCACCATATGATCTACGATACTGGAGACGTCCTGATTTGGCGAAAGCACATACCCACCGGCCTGTAATTTGCTACGCGTTCCAGTCAGTTGCGTGTAGACATTGAATGCAAGCTTGCTCCGGATGAGATCATGCTCGTGCAAAGTCTCGGCTATACCGGTAGCAGTGTCACCGGGCTCAACCACGACACGAACTTGTCGCTCTTCGTCGCTTGGCGCGCCGATTGCCCAGCTGTACCAGAGTGCCGTTGAGGCAGTAGCGCCGAGCAGTACAACAGCAAGACCCGCGAGCGTGAGAGTCAGTGTCTTACGACGCTTTGAAGTACTGAGTACTGGCATGTTTTCGAGAAGCACAGGCTTAATAGGTGGCTCTGGCGTCTTTTCGCGCGCCGCATTCGGACGTGGCGGTCTAATGTCCATAGGTTACCTCCAGATAATCGCCTAGTATTATTGCGGCAGCATGGGCATCAATATCGGCTTTCGTATAGGTCTTATTGTGACGCTTGAGGTATTGTTCAGCAAGCACTGACGTCAGTGATTCATCCTGAAATACAATCGGAACCTTGAGCGTCTCTAGCTCCGCTGCGACTCGTTCTACTTCCTTTGTTTGTGCAGTTATCTCGCCCTGCTGATTACGAGGATAGCCGACAACTAACGCACTCGGCTGTGCCTCCGCAACGAGCTCACGTAACCTGTTTATCTCAAGCCCATCCACCTCAACGGTGCATAGCGGAAAGGCGATCCGTACCTCGCTATCGGCTTGGGCGACTCCGATGCGTTTACCCCCGATATCAAGGCCAAGAAATGTATGTTTTTGCTTAGTCATTCTTGACGACGAACTTGATAGTAATCTTGTCGGCGTTGTTTGGAGCTTTTGTTACCCAGAATGGCGAAAAGGAGACAGCTACGTCTTCAACACCCTGAATGCCCTCTATTTGCTGTTGTATCTCGCCTGCTCGCTTGCCTGTTAGCTGGGTCGCGAGTGTTTTCTCATCGATGTTTGGACCAACCTGGGAGGTTGCTTGGGCACGCACGGTATAGCCTTTGTCGGTCTTTTGGAACTCGGTAAAGGCTGTGTCTTCATCGCCGCTGACGTAGATCTTTTGGTTCTCATCACCTTCGATCTGAGTCTTGGTGTAAGCATCATAGACGGTTCGGAGATCATTACGGTAGACGCCGACCAGTGTGTAGGTTGTCTCTGCGGTTAGTTTTGCATTTGATGCTTCCTGGCCGACCGCAGGGGTGCTTGTCGGGTCACCAGGTTCAACAAGGAAGCTTTCAGCTATCACGACCATGTTGTCATCGAACTCTTTTTGAAGCTCGGTTTTGTACTTCTTACTATCCTCGGCTTCAAGCTTTTCAACTGCTTTGTCGATATCCGTCTGAGAAACAACTGTGACGTTTCTGTCTGTTCCCCCAGATGTTGAGCCCGTAAAGCTTCCTGATGCGCCGTCAAAACTACCGTTTACCGACCCACTCGCTCCGTTATACCTCTCGCCGGCATTGGCAGCGACAACGTCAACGGTCGCGCTACCTTCACACTTAAAGTCACTTCCACACGAAGAAGGTGGGCCATAGGTTGGGGCAGGAACCGTGACTGCCGCTCCGGTCACGAACGCTAGCCCTGAGCTTGTGACGACCTGAGTACCTGCTGGAATCGAAGCGGATGTTTCATCTTGGGCATTGGTAAACCTAACTGATCCGCTCGCTTTATCGCCCAGATTCTTCTTACCAGTCGCAGTGAAGTCAACAGTTGCTGTTTCCTTCTTGGTCTTCACGACAGCTGGCAGCACACCCTGTGCTGCGTCAACACTTGCATTCTCTCGTAGTTGCAGTGGGAGGTTAATGTTAACGATGTTGGTCTTTGCAGTAATGGCGACTGTTGCGTGACCAGCGAAGAAAATTGCCCAGACGAGAAAAGCTAGTAACAGCACGCCGAGGCCGCCGAACAGGAACATCTTTTTACGGAAGGTATCAAAGTTCGGTATCTTCGAGCCCTTCTTTGGTGCTTTTGCAGCGGCTTTGCTGGCAAATGGCACTGACACGGCGGCGGCACCCGGCTCATTCGTTACCGGAAAACCAGTCAGTTCAAGTGGTTTATCCTCAGTCTTTTGTAGTTCACCGACTGGCAGCTCATCTCCATTGATGACATCGTCTTCGGGTTGTGCGGCAACCGCAGCAGCTGGTACTTCGGGTCGTGATTGGAGGTTCTTGGCGACAGGTAACGAAAGCCCAGCCGCCAGCCCAACCAGCGCCGCATCACTTGTAATGAGAACGACCCGCTTTTTTGACGAGTCTGCCGCACGCTTGAGCAGTTTGAGATTGACGACACTCTGCAACACACCGATACGCTTTGGTGGCACGAGTGCTACGATCGGTGCTTTGGCGTTTTTTACTTTATCAATAACAGAGGTGATATCGTCTTCGATATCAACGTAGATAACGTCTTTCTTTGGATCGGTGGTCATACGCGTAGGATACGATTTAATTTTTCTTTTACGGAATCAGTTTCAGTACTTCCCACTATCGTATCATAGCCAACTCTGAGCAATCCCATGGCGGTAATGAAAGTATGGTCGAGACTGGAGTTAGTCTTGTCTTCGATGCCAACGACATCTTTCGGGCTGATGTGTTGGATAGATGGGCGCTTGGTGAATGGCAGATCTTTGTACCAGTCTTGCTCTTTGAGCGCATCAACCAGCTTTACCAGGCTCGAACCACCACCACAAAGCAATATACGGTTCGGAAGGTGATCAACAGAGTCAAATTCGCTGAGCGCTAACTCGACCCCACCGAGCCAAACTTCGAGAGTCTTGTCGATTGACGCATTGACCTGAGTCGCGACGGAGCTCTTGAGATTCGCATCATCAACGTTGACCTTGAGTTTCTCGGCATCGTCGTAGCTCAGCTCCATGTCACCAGCAATGGTTCGGGTAAAACTGCGTCCTCCGATACCAAACATCTTGGTACCTTCGACACCACCGTCATTCACGACTGCGATATCGGTCGTACCTCCGCCGACGTCAGTCAAGATGGCGGTAAAGTTGCTGCTCGCGTCAGTTCCGAGCACGCTGCGACTGACTGCAAATGGCTCGGCAGCAACCGCTACAAGATCGAGATCGAGCTCCCCGGCAGCGCGTTCGAGCGCCCCGATATGAACCATCGGTGCAAAGGCGGTATAGATTTGAATGGCGACATCCTTGCCCTGGAAACCGATCGGGTTGCTAACTTTGTAGCCATCAATATGAATACTGACGATCGCAGAGTTGACGAGCTTTACTTCGACATCAGTATTACCAGTTTCGATCGCAATCTGTGATTGTGCTTTGACCTGGGCGCGCTCCTGGACTTTTTCGATGATAAATTCCATCTCGTTGATATCGAGTGCGCGATCTGGCTGCGGACGTTTGTAGCGAATAGTGCTCGTAAAGCCTTTAACGAGCTCACCAGCGATACCGATGACAGCTCGTCGCCCTTGGGCGCCGGCTTGTTGCTCAGCCTGGCTCAGCGCGTCTTCGCAGTTACGGACCACACCGCCAATATCAGCGATAGCACCGCCATGCATGTCGCTGAGGTCTTGCCTCGCGCGACCAACACCAATGATTTCGAGATTGTCACCCTCAACCCGGGCGATCAGCGCCTTGACGAACTCTGTACCAATATCAAGCCCGACCAACAGGTCATCCTTGGCATCACCTTTTGAAGGTAATTTTTCTTTGATTTTGTTGAGTAGCATAACCTGATTTGATTATACCACTAGCGTTACGGCTTGCGACGAGATGTTAATGCTTTAGACTAACACTGCTTTGATGCGGCGGATACCGGCGCTCGAGGATTCTTCTTTGATGATCTTGAAGCGTTTACCGTCTTCAAAGAGTTGTAGGGTGTGGTCGACATGTGGACCACCACAGATTTCGAAACTAAATGGTTTTTCGTCGCCATCGGCAATCATCTTGTAGACTTTGACCGTATCTCCATACCGTTCACCAAACTGACCAAGTGCGCCGAGGGGGCCGGTTGCTTCTGTTGTTGGATATTCCGCAAAGCTGACTTTGAGGTCTTTAGCAATTTGTTCATTAACGATCTTTTCGACTTCGTCGAGCTGCTCACGAGTGACTTTTTCAGGGTGACTGAAATCAAACCTGAGACGTTCCTCAGTAATGTTGCTGCCATGCTGGACGACATGGTCGCCGAGTACATCTCGAAGTGCCTGGTACATGAGGTGTGTCGCAGTGTGATACTTTTTGTGGATCAGATCCTGGCCCCCGAGACCGCCCTTGAAAGTGCCTTTGGCGGCAGTTTGAGAGCGAGCACGTTGCTCGGCCATTTTTGCCTCAAATTCTTCCTGCCAGTTTTCCGAGCAGCCGATCCCCTGCTTTTTCGCTTCTTCAACCGATAGCTCCACCGGGAAGCCATAGGTGTCATACAGCGTGAACAAATCCTCACCGTTGATGTGAAATCCTCGCCTTTCTCGATGGACCGTAACCCGCTCGGGCACGATTTCTGCTGTCACTGCGGTTGGGTTTTTGAGAGCTAGTTTGTGGAACTCTTTCAAGCCCTTACGAAGGGTCTGTTTGAATGCTTTTTCCTCTTTGGCTAGAATCGCGATGACTTCGTCTCGTTTTCCAGCAACTTCCGGAAAGTCATCGTGATAGAGATCCGCAATCACAGGAACAATTTCTTCCATGAAGTTTTGTTCTATGCCAAGGTCAAAGGCCTTGAGGATCGCACGACGCACGAGACGGCGCATCACGTAACCCTGCTGTTTGTTACTCGGTACGCAACCGTCAACCGCCATAAAGGTCGCTGCTCGCAGATGGTCGGCTATCACGCGCGTACTTTCAGTGTGCGACTCGTAGTCTTTGCCGCTCAGGCTACGAAGCTTTTCGATGATCGGCCACATCAGGCTGATTTTGAAAACATCAGGGTCATTTAGTTTGGCTGCGGCGATGCGTTCGAGACCAGAGCCGTGGTCAACATTCGGCTTCTCAAGCTTTTCAAATTGACCTTCCGCGACCTTTTTATAGGCCATAAAGACGTTGTTTCCGATCTCCATAAAGCGGCCGCAGTCACAGTTCGGGTGACAGTGCTCACCCCATGCGGTGTCGTGAGGAGTACCAAAGTCATAGAACATCTCGCTATCTGGACCGCACGGATCACCAACGGGTGTGTTAGCTTCATCGCCGTTACGGCTCCACCAGTTCTTGCTGCCGTCATAGTAGAAAATTCGCTCGCCGTCTTTGATGCCACGTGCATACCCAGCCTCTTCGGAGCCGATATCTGCCTGTATATTCGAGAGACCTTTGGCTTCAAATAGCTTCGCCCAGACGTCTGCAGCTTCAGTATCTTTTGGAATACCAAACTGCTCGTTACCGCTATAGCATGTGATGTAGAGTTTGCTCATATCCAGCTCGACGACCTCAGCCAAGAACTCCCACATCCACTTGATCTGTTGTTCCTTGAAGTAGTCGCCGAGACTCCAGTTGCCGAGCATCTCAAAAAATGTCGTGTGACGGTTGTCGCCGATATCATCGATGTCCTGTGCGCGCAAACAGGTCTGGGAGTCAACGAGGCGGTTGCCTTTTTCGTGCACTTTACCGAGCAGATACGGTATGATCGGCTGCATGCCCGAGCCGGTAAACAACGTCGTTGGGTCGTCGCGTAGCACCAACGGTGCACGAGCAATAACCGTGTGACCACGTTCTTCAAAATAACGCAGGTAGGCGCTACGAATTTCCTGGGCGTTCATATCTGATACAGTATACCATTTGGTTCCATTTGACACCTCAGAAGATCCATGGATTATTGACATATATTTAAAATCATGGCTTTTGTGATAAACTTAGCCTATCAGTCGCTCGAGATGAGGTGAGAAACATGACTGAAGACCCACCCCCGTGGACACCCGAAGGAGCTTCTATCGCTTGGCAACCCCCCGATGACGATCTGAAGACAGAATCTGAGTCAGAGTTCGGTGACACGTTTACAGCTGGAATCCTTGCGTTCATGTTCTACTTCTTCGCGTTCATCTTGTCGATGATTGGTGTTGATGCACATGAGCATCGAGACACGGCTGGCCGATATGCATGGTTGATCGGGGCTGTTCCGGCCGCAATCTGTCTCGTTGTCGCCGTCGTCATCACCATGATGGCGCTCTGGCGACACAGCAGGAACTCGAACGACTGACTTATCCCCTCGCAGCCTCGTGCTTCGAGGGGATCGTCATGTTCAAGCAACAATCCCGCCGCCGAGACATTCCTTGCCTCGGTAGATAACCGCCGATTGACCCGTTGCCACGGCTCGTTCGGACTCCTCAAGTTCGAGTGATGAACCCGAGAACACACCAGGTAGCAACAAACCTCGATGACGCAATCGGACGTGCAGCTTCTCGCCCTCCTGAGGTGGTCCGTCGATCCAATGCAGATGGTCGAGCGAGAGTGTTTTTCGCCACATCGATTCGTCGGAAAGGTTTCGGCTGACAAAGATGATGTTTTTGTCCATATCCTTACCGACCACGTAGTATGGCAGCCCTCCGCCTAGGCTCAGACCGTGACGTTGACCGAGCGTGTAGTAGATAGCTCCATCGTGCTCGCCAATCACATGGCCACTTTCTTTTTCGACGATATCACCAATCTCAGCAGTGACGTACAGTGATAAGAATTCCTTGATACCGACTGAACCCACAAAACATATCCCTTGCGAATCTTTCTTCCCAGCCGTCACCAACCCCCGCTCCTCTGCAAGTTTCCTCACGTGGGGTTTTTTGTAATTTCCAAGTGGAAAGAGGGTTTTTTCAAGTGCTGTTCGGTCGACTCGGTAGAGAAAGTAGGTTTGATCCTTGTTGATATCAGCCGCCTGGAGTAATCTTCCGTCTCTTGTTGCCGCGTAGTGTCCTGTCGCGATCATGTCAGCGCCATCTTCGAGTGCCGCGTCCAAAAATAGTTTGAACTTCACCTCTTGGTTACACATGATATCGGGGTTTGGTGTTCGGCCGGCTTTGTATTCATCGATCATGTAGTCAACGACTTTTTGCTTGTACTCTTTCTCGAAGTCATATACCTTGAACGGAATCTCAAGCTGAACGGCAACCCGTTTGGCATCCGCCAGATCATCAGCCCACGGACAACGCATACCAGGTAGATCCTGTGTCCAGTTCTTCATATAGACGCCTGTCACGTCATGACCCTGTTCTTTGAGCAGTGCCGCAGTCAATGAACTGTCGACACCACCACTCATACCAACGTAGACTCGGCTCATAGCTTGGTGTCGCCTTGCATACTGTAAAACGCGCCAATCTTGACCAATTCTCCACCAGCCAACCACCAGCCACTAAATGTCGTCCACCACCATGAACCAGCCCACTGACGATCAATCTCTAGTGGTTTGTTGATTATCGTCACGCTCGGACCAAGTATTGCACTGAATTCAAGTGAAGCACGACGCTGGTGATAGGCCGAAGTAACTAGGATGATTCGTTCGATCGATTGATCAGCGATAAATTTACTAGTGTTGAGCGCGTTCTCGGCGGTTGTACGTGAAAATTCTTCAGTGATGATAGCTGACTTGCTCACGCCAGCATCCTGAGCTCGACGCGCCATTGCTTCGGCGTTGGACGGACCGGATGTGTCAGCTGCTGCACCTGAAAAGATCAGTTTTGGCGCCCAGCCAGCCTTGTAGAGTCGGACCGCTTCGTCGACGCGGGCATTGGTATCACCACCACTTACCGTGACGATAGCGTCTGCACGAGCACACGAACCGATCTGCTCTGGAATCTCGCAAGCATCAAGATCGTTCGGTGTTAGATAAATCGAAATCGATGATATGACGATTGCGATAAGAAGTACGATACCAAGCAGTATATATCTCATAGCGAAGCCTCATGACGAATTGCTTCGACGATCAACGTGCTGGCCTGCTCAATATCAACGGCTGTCGTTTGGCGTCCGAGACTAAACCGGAGGCTCCCGTCAGCCATGCTGTCGCTCACACCGATGGCGATGAGCACATTCGAGCGTGTACCTTTATTCGCGGCACAGGCAGCACCTGTCGCAACCTGCACACCTTGACTATCGAGCCGAAAGACGACTCGTTCAGCATCGAGACCTTTAACACTCACGTTCAGATGTCCCGGTAAGCGTTTTTTCTGCGAACCGTTGACGACCAGTTCTGGTAGAGCGGTCGTTAACGCCTTTTGCAGCGTGTCACGTAGTCCACGTATTTGCTCGCTATCCGTGTGACGATTTCTTATTGCAATCTGAAGTGCTCGCGCGAATCCAACCGCACCGGCGACGTTTTCGGTACCCGAACGGAGTCCACGCTCTTGACCACCGCCCGGAATAAACGGTTTTAGTGAAAGATGCGACGCAACCCAGAGCAAGCCTACCTGCTTTGGTCCGTAGCATTTTGCGGCATTGAGTGTCAGTAGATCAACACCAAGTCGGGCGACGTGAAGATCGATCACGCCGGCAGCTTGCGATGCATCGCTATGAAAATAGAGTGGTGTTTTGACCCCACGCTTCACGCGATCACGCCGCACATCAGCGATCGCGGCAGCGATTTTTACGAGCGGCTGAATCGTGCCAAGCTCACTGTCGGCAGCCGTAATACTGACAAGTTTTGTTTTATCAGAAATCGCTGTCAACACTGCCGACGGTGTAATAGTTCCTTTGTTATCACTCGCCGCAAAAGTCACGTCATACTCGCCAGCAATACCACGTACTGCGTCGTGCTCGGTCGCGCCGATCACGACGTGGTCGCCTGGTTCAAGCAGGCCACGGAAGGCCAGATTCACCGACTCGGTCGCGCCAGCGGTCAAGATAACTTCGTCACGCTTACCACCGATACACACAGCCAGCTCGTGACGTGCTGTATCGAGATCACGCCTGACTTCACGTGCCGCCGTATACGCCGCCGAAGGATTGTAGAATTTCTCTGCCAAATACGGTTGCATAACAGCAAAGACCCGCTCGTCGAGCGGGGTCGCAGCGGCATAGTCGAGATAAATCGGCGTGCTCATCGTTCCTTACATTGTAGCAGTCGTATCTGAGAGTGGATGGCCAGTCAACGGATCACGCTTATAGATACCACGCGCCACTCCTTCGTAGTACAGTCTCATCGCAAGTACGAGGTTGCGAAGTTCATCACCTTCGAGAAACTTGTAGACTTTCCCGTCCTGCGCCTTCAAGATGCCATTGTCATGAATCTCGTAGCGGGTGCTGGTGACTCGACGTTGACCACTCGGGTCGATGCCTTCTTCGTGCCAGATCCAGGTGTGTTCGTCGAGACAAAAGAACTCGCGACGGTGTCCGGCCGGAATTGGCCCAAATAGCTGTCCGCCAATCTCAGCTTCGAGCTCGATAAGGTCACGTTCGGTCAGCTTTTTGAGCGGACGCTTTGAACTCGCCGGGCTGCCGGTCAGAAGCGTGAGGGTTTTTTTCAATAGATCGCTCATCGCGACGTCTCTTAGGCTAGGTGCTTGAGCGCCCAGACCGCTTTCGTGTTAGCAATTGCGTAAGCAAGTAGCTGCTTGTCGTCGAGATAAAAGAGACTCTCTTCAACTTCTTGGGCACGAGTCTGTGGACGACGGGCCTCCTCGATGCGCTCAATCGCTTGTGCTGGCGTGTCCAGCTCTTCTTGCGTCCAAAGTTCACCGTTCGGCAACTCGTCGCTATCAAGGTCAAACGTCTCGGCTAGCTCAAAGCGCGGCACCTGAAACTCGCCGATACGGCGCGCTTCGAAAGCTTGTCCGGTCGGAACCTCGTACCGGTTGGTTTTTTCATCACTAATAGGCAGTGTCGGCGTTTCCGACATAGGCATGTAACCTTTCAACCCTCACGTTGATAGTTGTTAGCGGTTAAGTATTGGTTTTGAAAAAGAGTGTTGTCGCATTCCGCTCAGTTGCGCGCGAGAGCTCCTCGAGATTGATAGCCTGGAGATTCGCGATATGTTGCGCAATGTGCGTTACAAATGCTGGCTCGTTAACCATACCACGGTGCGGTACAGGCGTCAAGAAGGGAGAATCAGTTTCAAGTAACAGGTTTTCTAGAGGTATCGACGCGAACATAGCGCGTTGTTTGGCGTCACGAGTGAACGTCGATATGCCGTTGACACCGATATAGAGACCGTACGAGAGCGCTTTTTCCAGATTGATTGACGTGTCCGTAAAGCTATGGAGCACACCTCTCAGGTTCTTGAACTGGTCAAATATTGGCCAAAAATCGTCAAATGCATCCCGGACATGGAAAATAACCGGCAGATCGTAGCGGGTAGCAAGCTCCAGCTGCGCCTCAAGCATTGCAATCTGTGTCTCTTTCGGCGAGTGACTATAGAAATAATCCAACCCGCTCTCCCCCACGGCTACAATCTTCCCCACGTGGGGATTTTTGTCCGTTTTTAAAAGAGATTCGAGTTGTTGGATGGCGGAAACACCGGTTTTAGCATCGTGAGGATGGAGGCCGACCGAGGACCAGATATTGTCGTGTTGTCGCGCAAACACCACCGCCTCCTCCGAAGTAACCTCATCTGTCCCGACGCAGATCATTCGCTCAACCCCTGCATTATATGCACGCGTAAGCGCCTCATCGGGAGCTTGGTAGCTCTTTTCGTGGATATGGCAGTGTGTATCGGTAAATGTCATTCCTCCTATTGTACGTGACGGGTCAGAAGTGCGTTCACCCGTGGCGGAACAAGACCGATTACGGGCTGGCCGGAGCCGACAAGATTTCTGACGAGCGTTGAGCTTACCTCTGGCGTCTCAACCGCAACCAAGGTCGTGCAAGGTGGCAACGTCTCGAGCATATAGCCTGGCCGAGACACGGCAATCTTGTCGAGCCGTACATAGAGCTCATCCCCCCCACGCCACTGTTTCATCGTCAGGAACGAGTCAGCTCCGAATACCCAGACAAAGTGTTTCGTAGGATGGTTCCTTTTTAAAAACCGGACTGTATCGATCGTTTCCGTCATGACTTTTCGCTCAAGTTCGTATCGCTTGATTTTCACGGCAACGCCTTGACAGTCCAGGTCTGCCATTAGTGCTTCGAGATAGCCGATCCTCGTTTCCGACGGTACAGTGATTTCCTTATCCGGACGCGTACCACTCGGCATCAACCACAACTCAGCCCCTTTGTCCTTCGCCTCTTTAAGTAACCGCTTAACTATCAGGTAATGAGCGATGGTGGGCGGGTTAAAGGCTCCACCGTAGATGATGACCTGATTCCGCTTTCTATTCATACCGATTCCTTAGTTAGTGTACTATTGACACTATATAAATTACCTCTTATTATGTCAATAGGTACTTGTATAAAAAACACTAACTAGGAGTATCCCATGGAAACGCGACAAGAACTTATCATCAAAGAACTCGGTGTGAAGCCCGAGATCGATCCCGCAAAAGAAATTCAGGCGCGCCAAACCTTTTTAGAGCAGTACCTTGGCTATGCTGGAGTAAACGGCTTTGTACTCGGTATCTCTGGTGGCCAGGATTCCCTACTTGCTGGCATATTAGCGCAGCGGGCCGTTGAAGCTAGGCGAGCAGCTGGTCACAACGCCTCATTTCACGCTGTGCTCCTGCCGTATGGCGAGCAGGCAGATCGTGCCGATGCCCTGCTGGCACTCCAGACGATTCAGCCGGACTTTACTCACGACCTCGATATTCAACCCGGCACTGATGGTTTAGCTGAAAGTTTTGCGACCAGTGAGGCCAAAGACTTAGCCGACTACCACAAAGGTAATGTCAAAGCGCGCATGCGCATGATTGCACAGTACGCAATCGCTGGTGATAACGGACTAGTGGTGATCGGTACCGACCACGCAGCCGAAGCAGTCACTGGCTTTTTCACTAAGTATGGGGATGGTGGTGCTGACGTGCTTCCACTGTCAGGACTTAGCAAACGTCAGGGCAAACAAATGCTCCAAGAACTGGGGGTCCCCGATGTCTTTATCACCAAAAAACCAACCGCCGACTTGTTGGATGGTCGCCCTGGGCAGCCTGATGAAGACGAGCTAGCTATAAGCTACGAGATTATCGACGACTATCTTGAGGGTAAGGACGTCAAGCCCGAGGACGCCGAAGTGATCGAGGCACGGTTCATCGCAACAGTCCATAAACGTAGCCAGCCTGTCGCCTATGAGGCAGTTGCATAGATTATACTAATATTGCATGACACAGTTTAGCTTCATACGGCATGTTGAAACGGAGATGAATACTACCCCTCACCTGATTGGCGGTCGGAGTAACCATACACCACCTACAGCACGAGGTGTACAAGAGGGTATACTGCTCGGAACTTACTTCGGCGAGCGACGCATACAACCAGACGCGGTCTTTGTATCCGGAGCCGTGAGAACAAACGAGACAGCCCGTCTTGTACTCACTACAGCTGGCATCACTGTAAAACCAGTTGTGGATGAGCGACTCCTTGAGCTTAGCCAAGGCCAATGGGAGGGTATTGAACGAACAAAGGCATACACGCCTGAGGTAATTGCACAGCTTGATATCGATGGAATTCACGGCGGTCTACCGGGCGCAGAAACGATCGCCGAAGCCCAAGACCGTATGTACGACCACCTCATGGAAAAATCACAAGCCTTTCCAGTTGGGTACGTGCTGAGCTTTAGTCACGGACTCGCTATACGGGCACTGGTTGGTAAGATAAATGGGTTAAGTAAGAGCCAGATCCTCGAACACAAAACACCAAACGCCAGTATCACGCGCATCGACGTTGTAGACGGTCAACCACATGTGTTATCGGTTGGCGAATCAGTCATAAGCGAGTAGACTTATTGTATGAAATACACGAGCCCGTATACACCCCCTACCCTTACGGTTGATGCTGTTATCTTCCAAATCCAGAACAATGTTCTGGAAGTACTCCTCATGCAGCGTCCTAACGAACCATTTAAGGGCGCTTGGGCACTGCCTGGTGGCTATAACGCCCAAGGCGAAACGACAACCGACGCTCTGCACCGTATCGTTGAGCAAAAAACTGGCGTTGATGTCGAGAAAGACCTCAGCTACCTCGAACAACTCTACACGTTTGACACCGTCGATCGCGACCCACGCGGACACGCTGTGTCTGTCACGTACATGGGTGGTGGCCGCGATATAACGGTGCGCAACAGTGATCACCACGTTGCTTTTATGCCTGTCGACAATCTACCAGATCTAGCATACGACCACGCAAGTATCGTGCGGTACGCGCATGAACGCTTCATCGCAAAGCTCACCTACACGAACGCGGTTGCAGCGTTTCTGCCGCGACGCTTTACGCTCTCCCAACTCCAATCCACCTATGAGATCATCTTTGGACGAGAATTCGACAAACGTAATTTCCGAAAAAAGTTCCTGAGCCTGAACCTTATCCACGAAACCAACGAAACCTGGCGTGATGGTGCACACCGACCCGCAAAACTCTACGAATTCAACAGCAAAAAACTTGAGTCACTGTCTCGCAGCTTTGATTAGATAGGACGCTCGATCTTATCCTCTAGCGTCGGACCATATGATGCGATGAGTACACGCATACCAAGTTCGTGTTCGATCGTCTTAATTACCTGTTCGTCAGTGGGTTTTTCGAGTGTTTCATACACGGGCGCAGTTCGAAACAGCAACTCAGTCAAACGTTTCATATGCAGCTTGTCGCCATAGCGCGCCAGAGTGATATCACGTCCGATGCCATCACTATCAAACTGGAAGAACGACTCCTTGTCACCTTCATTCGGCACCTTATAGCCCGTACAAACTTGCCAGTTATCTAGCGCCGTCACACGATCGACTCCTGTTACCACGAGGCCATCGAGCGACCCTGCAGCTTGCGCGGCATAGCGATGCGCTACCGCATCAAAATGGCCGATACGGAAGTGGCCCTGCCAAGGGCCGGTGCCGTTAAAGTATTCATAAAGCGGTGCGTCAAGCGCTGTGTCCTCGGTCACAAACGGTCCATCACCATGTCGGGTCGTGTAGGCACGCACGATACCAAGCGTTGTCACGTCGCCAGCAAAGCCGATGTCAGCCAGTTGTCGCTTGGCGTTATCAGGCGTCGTGTTACTCCAGGTCGTATGTGGATGAAAACCGCGTTTTTCATCAAGCAGCACTCCTTGTGCCGGCTCAAATATGAGATGGCTGTAGGCCAGTGCCAGCTGTCCGAGATGGTCACGAGCAACGATACGAAGTCGGTTTGCCCACTCGACGTACAGTTCTGCGTACCATTCCGACACCGTCGGATCGTTTAGAGCCTCCCAGTCTGGCGTATCGTCATGGAGTAACCGCCCGAGCGCCTTCATCCGATCACGCTTGTTGTGGCGAATTGCTTCAAGTTTTTCGATGAGATCACCGGAGGTAATGTCAGCGGCTCGTAGCGTCAGCTCAGGAAAGATCATGTCATCCATGACTGCCTCGCTAATACCTTGCCCGGTGCTACCGTGACGATTTTTACCCCGCGCCAGTTCACGCAACCGATTACCTGCCCGGTGAAACGGTGTGACGATCTTTGCTGTCTCGTCGACCGTCGTTCGCTCCCAAACATCGCTGACACCAAGCTCGATGAGGTGCTCGGCTTCGGCGGTCATGCTGATCGGATTGACGAGCATATCACGTGAGAGATGTGTTGCGACATCTGGCAAAAAACTGCCTGCTCCGAACTGTGAAAAGGTGTGGTGCCGACCATCCGGTGTCACGATATTGTGCTCCGCCTGGCCGCCACCATTAAAACGAATGACTGCCGCCGAGTCCGACTGGCCAGCAAGATACTCTGTAGTCGTGCCTTTGCCAGCGTCACCGAAACTTAGGTCGGTCATGATGGTCGCACGCGATGGTAATCGTTCGTTAGACATAGTACATAAAGCTCCATTAAAGGTGTTGAGGCGCTGACCCTCCGGAGAATACCCGAAGGGTCAGCGCAGTGAGAAGGTGAATATCAGAGGCGATCCGCCCCTTCACCGTCGGTGTCGACAGTGCCTGACGTCGTCGCCAGCCGGCCCGTGCCAGAGGCAGAGCCGACCGTTGCGAGCGCCTTGACGGCCGAAGTCACGACCGCGCTGTTGCCGCCGGCCTTGATCATGGCGCGCGACGTTGCCGCGTCATCCAGACCGCCCTCGAAGCGAGCGACCAGGGCGGCGATCACCTCGACCACCAGTTGAGGGTCGGTGAGCGAGATCACGCGCTCCTTGCCGATCAGGTCCTCCCACGCCGGGACGATTTCTGATCGGCGATAGGAACCCTGCTCTTGGAAGAGGAAGAACACATGGTTCTTCTCCATGAGCTCGGCAAACACGGTGGCCGCGCTCAGCGGCTCGCTCAGCTCGTCTCCGGTCAACGACTTGAGCGTGTGCCCACCTCGCCAGTGACCGCGACTGTAGTCGTTGTCGATGGTGAGATAGGGCATCTCGTCGCCGATGAAGAAGACGAACCCCTTCTTGCCGCACAGCTCGTACGGCTCTTGGTGGACGTGACGAGCAGCCATGTAGGCGCCGAGCTCGTAGGTCTCACGCTGCTGACCGCCGCCGTTTCCTTCGAGGATGATGGCCGCGATCTGGTCGTCGAGCCGGTTGTCCGACTCGAACTGGCCGAATTGCAGCGGGAAGCTGTCCGAGTTCGCGTCACCGACGGCCGAAACGTTGATCTGCGGGTCGCTGCAGAAGTTGCCCTCCCGTAGGTAGGCCTGCAGACTCGGCAGCTTGCCGTGAACGATCCGCGCCGCCTCGAAATTCGAGCCGGTGACATCGAGCCAGATCAGCATCGCCGTCGGATCGGGGTGCTCGTCCGTGATGCAGACTTCGCGCATCACCTGGCCAGCGAAGGGACTGGAAGGTCCAGCCGGCTTGGTGGGATCGAGCAGGTCGTGGACCTGCGCAGCCACCTGGCCGGACGCGACCTTGCTGCTGTAGTCGAACGTCGACCGGCCCGCCGCGACATTCGCCGCATTGGTCCTGTTGTAACTGCCGACGTCCCATGAGCCTCCACCCATGGGTATCACTTCCTTTCTAGGGGTTAAGCGAGAAGGAGCGGAAGGTACGCGGATAATACGGCGCACCGAGCCGGCGAAGTAGTTCGTCGAACGCTACCGCCACTGGCGGAACACCATCCGATAAATCAACTTTGCCGGTAATGATCGATGCGAAGTACGTTCGCATCGGGGACGGGACCGTGTCGGGCAGTACCGCCGTAACCGAGTCACCGCCCATGAGCCAGACCATCGAACGAGCAGCCATGACGATGTCATGTCTCGGCTCGAATGGTGCCTTCGCAAGCACCTCGGCCGGATACCAGTCGCGCTGGCGACCGACGACAGCTGTCAGCGGCTGGTACGACGAACTCCTTTTCTGGACCGAGTAACACCAGTCCGCCAGGATTACTCCGTGCATCGCGGGATGGATCAGGATGTTCTGCGGCAAAGGGGCACCATGCACCAGGCCGCAGTCGTGGGCGTAGTCGAGCGCCCAGAGAATCCGTCGCCACATCCATGCCATGTCGAGGGGATCGACCCCATCTTGATAGGCGGCTCGTACCTCTTCCAGGTTCACGAAGCCGTCGCACCACTGCAGGGCGTTCGCTCGTACTCGATCGGTTGCCGACACGACCCCGAAACTTTCGATGAGCTTTGGAAAGAACATCGATCGCTTCGGGTCACCGGACCAGAGCCAAGTGAGAGCTCGTGCCTCGGCGCCGAGCAGATCGTTATCGATCCGCCTACGTGCCACCTTGACGAAGCTTGCATGGTCTTTGCCAGCTTGATCCGATGAGACGGCCTGGTAGCAGGTCGTCATGTCGCACCAGTTGGTCAGTTTCCGCAGGGCATGGTGCGTCATGAACCGAGTCTGAAAGACAGCGTTGGCGATCGGCTCCCCGAACGTGCCAGCAGCCAAAGCCTTCAAGGCCTGTTCGTAGTAGCGAACGAGCTTTTCTGTCAGCTCGTCCGCCTGCTCCTTCTCAGAAGCAGACACTACGTCCGGGTGGACATACCTGATCAGTGAACGGTAGGTCTTTTTGATGGCCACCGTGTCACCACTTTGGAACACATCCATATAGCTATCCGCAGCCCGCACCAACAATGACACCCTGTAAAAATCAGCAGACGTCATGTTCGTATTCACCTCCTTGTTAACGTGCGCGCTGCTAGTTAGTAGCGGCGAGTTGGATCGATAGAACGTAGAGTCATCCATCGATAGTGTATTTATAACACTAACTATCGTACCTGTTCAATAGTTCTTGTAAATTCTACAATAACTATCTTGGGGTATCTTCAGGTTTCTGAGCAACGAGCAGTGTGTTGGTCACAGGTTGAGGTGCGGCTCGCAGTGATCCGTCTGACTGTTTCGTGTAAACTACGGCAGCAGGTGCGAACCTATTTTCGATGAGCCACGGGTTTTGCACTGCTCGACTTGCACCATCAAGCTCAAAGCCGACTGCCTCGAGCAGTGCCACCCAGTCACTATGTTCAAAGAAGCAAAACCGTTCATGCATCTCGCTTGGCCAACTGTCGACATAGTCTTTTTTAGCCAAGAAATCGCACAAGTCAGCTCGACGCATGACTAAATATTCGTCGCCATCGATTGTTTCTGTTCGATACGTCATAGTGTCGCCTTCAACAGCACGAAAGTCTTGAGCGAACCGTCGGAACCGAGCGAGCGTCGATAGACCCGACAGCCACACGCTCAGTTCATGACCGGTTAGTTCGTTGCTGATATCGGCTGGATTCTTGCCATCATCTTCTGTAAAACGAACATATACTTCATCATCCTTACCATTTGGCCCAACGACATCATAGTTGATGTAGACTCCGCCCGGTTCCAACATGTCGTACATATGTCGCACGAATTTTTCGAGCTCTGATCGTCCCAAATATGATTCAACTTCGTGAGTCAGCGCCATCGTGATAATCGTATCGAGACTACTAAGCTTGAATAGTTTCTGTTGCATGATGTTGCGTTGGTAGAAATAGACGTTAGCATCACCGAACTCGCCAGCTTGCTTGCGTTGTTCGCATATCTGATACAGCGGCCGTGCCACCTCGATGCCATACAGGTCAGACTCGAACAGTTCCGGACGTTGACTCAGCACTTTGAGCGTCTGGCCGGTAGCACAGCCAACATCCAAAATCCGGCCTGGTTTTATAAAGTCAACAAAATCAGCAACTTTGCGTTCGGCACCATCCTCAAAGGCCTGTCGATACGTCGCGTAATCGCGCGTATCGGTAATGTCACCGTCCTCGCTGCCAACGAGCGGGTCATCAAATATCTCACGGACCAGATCACTCAAACCGTAGCGTTCGTAGTACGACAGACATGCAGGGTGTAGCTCATTTTGAACAATTGGATCATCTCGCCACTGCTCGCCTGCAGCAATGATGGCCTCGACCACATCCCATGGTCGGATCGCATGAAACTCACCCGATGACTCGTCGAGTTCTGCTGGTGCGATCGTAAACCCGAGAGCCTGGTACATCGCAATCACGCTCGGCGTTGAGCAGACAACGATGCAGTTTTCCGGCGTCAGTTCGACTACACCTCGACTCTGGGTGCGGATATCTTCGATTACAAAATGCGCAAAATTGTCTTTTGGCCGCATGTTCGTGATCAGATAGACATGGCTCGGTAAGTCGGTATCTCGGACAAACGCCTCGATCATGCCGAGACGACGCTCACCGCTGATAGGATTTCGCTGGGTACCACCATGATTACCAGACGTCACCGCCCAGACAAGCTCTAGGTCACCTTCCCTACTCCGTAGGTCAGATAAATAGGAAGCCTGAAACGTAGTCAGCGCCTGATGACGACCCGGGATAAGTGCATAGCGAAAGCTCATCGATCCTACTCATTACCTCTGAGCAGTCTCGGAAACGCCTCAACCTGCTGCAGCAGCTCTGCACCACTAAACCGACGGCGTTCGGGCAATTCAACCCAATTTCCACCATCTGGCGACGTGGCTATATCTACTGGGTTTATGTATCGACGCCAATGAAGTTTTGCTCGAACATCATTACTATCGTTTGGGTTAACTCTCGTGTAATGCAGTAACATGCAGTTACGAAGTGTGTAGTTCGGGTCCGAATCAAGCCTTTCCCACTCCTCTGGGGTGAGACGCTCGATGCCGTAGCGTGCAGCGTTGATAAAGTCACCATGTGACACCACGAACACTTTCTTACCTGCTTGTTCTCGGTGTAGTGTTCCCTGAAAGTCGCGAAAACGACCATACACATCCGGCATGCTCTCACCACCATCAAGGCGGGTGTACCATGGGTTTTCTAGCTTCTCTTTAGCGGTAAGAGGGAACTGCGAACGTTGTTCAGCTCTCGGCACCTTGCCATATACACCCCAGCTGCGTTCAACTACTCGATCATCGTAGGTCCATCCCTCGAGTGCCTCACCACCCATAAACGCGGCGGTTTCTCGCGTCCGAACAAATGGCGAGGCATACAACGCATCAAAGGTCGCTAATCCACCAAGTTCACGATCGATCCACGCCTTTGCGGCGAGTGCCTGCTCAATTCCAAGGTCAGTGAGTCGATGCTGCCAGTCTGGCCGTGCAAAAATCTGCAGCGCTACACTGGGGTCAACTCCATGATCATCTGACTTCTGGACGATATTCGCTTCGGACTGGCCGTGTCGTGCGAATATGAGGTCATTCGGCATTGCCATTGCAGTTTCTCCTATGTTTCTTGACTTCAGTATAGATTATATCTCTGTTGTTTGTAAATAGTGTTGTATTTACACTAACAACATAGTACACTTTGTGTAGAAAACACACTAACTAAGGAGAACTACCATGGAAACCCTCTCACGACCCACCCGAAACATACTTGTAGAAGTCGATATCCAGAATGACTTTGTCACTGGAAGCTTGGCAGTTAAGGAAGGTGCCGAAGTCGTTGCACCTCTCAACGCTCTCGCTGGGAGAGTACGCGAAACTGGTGGTTTAGTCGTCCAGACTCGCGATCATCACCCAGAATCAACACCTCACTTCGAAACCTGGCCTGTCCACTGCGTGGCGGGTACTGAAGGTGCTGCCTTCTACCCTGCCCTACAGATTGATTCGGGCGACATAGTTCTCTCAAAGGGTATGGGACAAACCGATGGATACTCTGGTGTCGAAGGGGTGGGACCGCGAGGCGAGACCCTGGAACGCCTGATCCAACCTCGCGATAACAGCGATCGAGTTCGTGTCCTAATCGGCGGCCTTGCTACCGACTACTGCGTCCGAGCGACAGCGCTCGATCTCGCAAAGACATTTGGACGTGAGAAGAACGTTAGGCTTTACCTCATCAAAGATGCAGTCCGAGCCGTAAACCTTCAGCCGCGTGATGGCGCAGATGCACTCGAAGCCATGAGACAGGCAGGCATCGAGGCACTCAGTTCAGACGAAATGCTACGAACCTTCTTTTCAGCGGAGGCCTAGCCATGGATGAAGTGCGACTATCAAAAGGACTCGATTATTACAAAGCAACGATGGGTCAAGCTGAGTTTGAATATCACCCTGAAACACAGGTCACCTTCGAACTCAAGAATCGTTCTCTCCGTAAACTTTCTGAGTTCGTCAGCCCACAGGAACTCCGTGACCGACTTGACGAGCTTGCAGATGGCTGGCATCCGGAGGAAATCGCCTACCTCGCTGGGCTACAGAATCAGGATGGCACTGCGCAGTTTTCAGAAGCCTATCTCGACTTCTTGGCCGACAATTCACTGCCACCAGTCGCTATCAAACTAGATAAAAACGGTGAGCTGGCAGTACAGACTAAAGGTGAGTGGCCGCTTGTCACCTTTTGGGAAACTGTAGTGATGAGTGAGATAAACGAAATCTATTTTGCCAACAAGCTGCGAGCCGAAGGACTGGATAGCTCAGACTTATATGCCGAGGGTGATCGCCGACTCAGCGAAAAGATTGCGCGACTACGTGAGCGTCCTGATATCAAGTTCTCTGACTTTGGCACTCGTCGCCGTTTTAGCTACGAGTGGCAACACCACGTCATAGAGCGCCTTGCGCGTGAGCTACCCGAAAACTTCATCGGTACTTCAAATATCTACCTCGCCCACGAGCTCGGACTGAGGCCGATCGGTACGTTTGCCCATGAACTCCCAATGGTCTACGCAGCGCTCGAAGACAGCAGCGGCAACAATCCACTCGATGGCCACAACAAGGTGCTGCGCGACTGGGAAGAAATCTATAAGGGTGATCTATCGACCGCGCTAACTGACACATTCACCAGCGAATTCTTTTTTGCAGATATGAGTGAAACCCAAGCGCGTTCATGGAATGCACTTCGCCACGACTCTGGTGATCCGTACGACTTTGGTGATCGTGCCATCAGGTTCTTTGAGGAGCATGGCATAGACCCTTACACGAAGACGATCGTCTTTAGCGACGGACTCGATATCGACACTATCATCGAACTTACTGATTACTTCCAGGGCAAAATCAAACTCATGTTCGGTTGGGGTACGACTCTCACTAACGACCTCGGCATCAAAGCGAACAACTTCGTGATGAAAGCTGTCGAAGCAGATGGGCGTGGCACCGTAAAGCTCAGTGATGTCGAAGGCAAGCACACCGGACAAAACGAAGACGTGGAGCGATACATAGAACTGGCGGAAGTAGCTGCTCGCACCAAGCGTACGATCGGCCACCTCGGCATGGCAATGGTATGAGGAGCAAAAAATGATCGAGCACTATACACCCGACAGTACAGCGATCGAGGTCCAGGACGGAAAACTACGTTTCCCTGAGACAGGAACTGTCGACGCACCTACTCCGGAAGAATCGCTCGCCCTCGAAGCGAAAGGCTTACAACTCGACAGCGAGGGTAGGCCGCTGCACCCCGAGCTCGCACGAGTCATCGGTGAACATGGTATCCGCCTCGGCTTGTCAGGATTTTGGCACAGCTGGGGACCAAATTACACTGCCGACCCACTTGTCTTGACACCTTGGCCGTACAAAATCGCTCTCATCCGCCGCAAAGACAATGGCAAGCTTGCGCTACCAGGCGGTTTCGTTGATGAAAGTGATGGCTATGCGCAGTACACTGCGATCAGAGAGCTCGACGAGGAAACGGGACTCAATAACAAAAGTGGCCGTCTTTTCAACGTCGAGACGCTGTACCAAGGGCCGGTACGAGATGATCGAGAAACGATACATGCCTGGCCAGAGACGACAGCCGTCTATATGGAGACTGATAAAGAATACCTGCTGACGGGCGCAGATGATGCAATCGAGGACAGTGCGGACTGGTATCTAATCGATGACTTGAATCTGGATGAGCTTCATGGTTCTCATGGCATGCTGGTGAGGATGGCTGTGGCTCATGCCAAAGATAAGGCGCTCGGTCGGCGATGATTGACAAAGAACTCCTTGCGCAACGCTTTGAGAAAGAGTTTGCGCTTCGCGACACACCAGGTGGTCATATGGCGTATGACTATGCACTGCTTGAACATGAGGGTGAGCCGTACTTTATCAAACACCACGATTCTGCAACATTTACCGACCCAGAACGTGAAACGCACTCCCGACTGTATTTATCGAAAGAATCGGCTACCTACGACCATCTGCACGAGCAAGGATTTGTTTCCATCCCCCGCCACCATGAGCTACTAGGTGATACGACACTTCTTTTAGAAGGTCTTCCCCGTGAGCAAGGTTGGTACTGGCGTGCACCAACAGGCGATTCAACCCACGATTATATCCAGGATGTGCTTGCGTCACTAGCTACCCTCGAGAATATAGGCCAACCAGAAAATTGCTACCCTATCACTCCGACATACCTAAGCTTTAACGAGGAAGGCTGGAGTACACTGCACTTTACGGACAATGGTGACCATGTGCGTCAAAAAATACGTGAAATCCGCCACCAGCTCCACACTAAAACTGCCGAAGCAGTTGACGAACTAGGGAAACAGATAGAGGTACTTGCTATGCATTTTACGCAGCCACACACCTCGTGTTTCACTGCGTTTGCACACCATGACGCCCGACAGACTAATATCGCGTGGCATCCAGAACACGGTACAAGAATTGTTGATTGGAGCTGGGCCGGCGCTGGACTCCCGAAATCCGACTCAACAAGTTTTCTAATAGATCTCGCGAAAAGCGGTGTCGACGTAAACGACTACTTGGACGAGTATTTTAATCCGGATCATGCCATGACGCTCATTGGCTTTTGGCTTGGACATAGTATCTGGCCAACTAGGCCAGGTAATGAATCAGTCAGGTTGCACCAAATTGCATCTGCTGCGACCGCCTATCAGCTTTTGGTCGAGCGTGCTGCTTGAGGATTTTCGGTGTGGTTGTAGATCTTCGGGAACAGAACCGGAACGGATTCTGCCACAACCCCATCTTTAAATAGTTCATGTAGACTGGCGGCTGTCGTTGGCAAGAATGGCTCGAGAAGGCGGGCAATCTGCTGCAACGTACCAACAGCGTAGGTCAAGATTTCAGACAAGTGCGTCTCGGCTTCGGGGTTCGTTTCGCGTTCTTTGGCGACAGCCCAGGGCTTAACTTCTTCGAGGTACTGGTTGAGCGAGCGAACCATCAACCAAACCTGATCTATGGCTCTGTTAAACTCCGACGCCTCCATTGCCTGATAATACAGCTCTTCGTCGTGTTCTGAGGGTGCGGCAGCGGCAACACCGGACTGATAGCGAGTCACCATGTTCGCGATACGTGATGCCAGGTTGCCAAGCTCATTGGCTAACTCGTTATTGTATGCATTCTCGAACTTTTCCCAAGTAAAATCACCATCATCAAGTGTTGGAATGTGACGTGAGAAATAGTAGCGAAAGGCGTCAACCCCATACCCACTGATGACATCCATTGGGTCAACGATGTTACCGACCGTTTTACTCATCTTTGCACCACCGGCATTCACGAAACCATGCACGAGTAGCTTTTTTGGTAGTGGTAACTCGAGCGCCATCAACATTGCTGGCCAGATAGCAGCGTGGAACCGAACGATATCTTTACCGATAACCTGTACATCAGCCGGCCAATAGTCCTGCCAACCAGATTGGTCTGGATAGCCAAGCACGGTGAGATAGTTGCTCAAGGCGTCGATCCAAACGTACATAACTTGGCTATCGTCGCCTGGCACCGGCACGCCCCAACTTAGGCTTTTGCGTTGTCGTGAAACACTGACGTCGGGTAGCTTATCGAGGATGTTCAAGAACTCCTTCTTACGAAACTCAGGTACGATTTCAAACTCGCCTTTGTCGATCGCTCCGCGAATGCGCGGGGCAAACTCAGATAGCTTAAAGTAATAGTTCTCTTCTGAGATTTTCTCGTATGGTGTTTGGTGATCAGGGCAAACACCATTTGTCTCTTTAGCTTCCTTGTCGGTAAAGAAAGCCTCGTGACCGATACAGTACCAGCCTTCGTACTGGTTTTTGTAGAGATATGGTTCAAGTTTTTGCCAAATAAACTGGACTGCTGCGCGGTGATGAATATCGGTCGTTCGGATAAAGTCCGTGTACTCAGCGCCAACCGCTTCCATAACGGTCTTGAAGTTGCCGTACATGCTATCGACATATTCTTGCGGGCTCTGACCGGCTTCTTTGGCTTTGGCGGCAATTTTGTTGCCGTGCTCATCAGTACCTACCTGGAATCTAACCTCATTGCCCTGTTGTTTTTGATAGCGAGCCCAGATATCAGCCAGTAAATAATCGAGTGCATTGCCAATATGCGGCTTTGCGTTGACATACGGAATAGCGGTCGTAATGTAGAGTTTCTTTGTCATAACTTATCTCTAGTGTAACAGATGTCACTCAAGAGAACGCATCATCGAGAGGCCAGCAAACCTGCCGCCGGTATCACCACGGAAATGCGAGAAGTAATCTTGATTTTCGAACGTATCAATCGACGAGATGGTGATGTTCGATGATTCGACCCCCATCGACATGAGTTTCGCTTTGTTAAATCCCTGCATGTCGAGATAATAACCGTCATCACGATGTTCAACGAAACCCTTCCACGCCGGATCAGCAGCCTGGTCAAAATATTCGAGCCGATAATGCGCTTTTGTAACAGACGGAGCCATCCAAACCTGCAGATCTCCCGGTGTACTACCATTTGCCGTACATAGGTTGACTGCTGCTTCGAGTATCGAGGTTAGTGTTGAGTGGCGCCCCATATGAAGTTGGGCGAGGAAACGACATTTTGGATCATAGATAACTGTCACGATACAGTCAGCAACCGGCAAAAATAAGCCGACACCCGGTTGTCTCGTGAACAAACCATCTGCTGCAATATCGGCGATGTATTGTGTTGTGTCACTGCTCGTCACTTCCTTGATAACGTCGTAGGTTGAATTGTCATTGTAAATGACACGCTGATACACGACATCGTCATACCTGATACCTGCAGCGTCACATATTGCCTGGCGTGTCGCAATAAATGACGGTGCATGTGTCGGTTGAGATCGATCGAGTACGGTACCATCCGACCGTGACGAAAAACGAAATAGCAAATCGTCGGGTATGTTCGTAAACTGATCAGCGGCGATCATGCCAGTGCCTCTGCTAACCGTTGCCACTGCTCAATGGATAGCTCTTGAGCTCGTGCCTCCGGCGAAACTTTTGCACGGGCAAGCAGTGTATCGATATCTGTTTTCTCCATCGCAAGACCCCCAGCCAGTGCGCTACGAAGTTTCTTGCGACGCTCAGAAAACCCGGCTTTTACCACGCGAAAGAACACCTTTTGTTTGGCCGGATCTACAAGTGGTTGTTCGCGTCGCTTTAACATAACAACCCGACTGTCAACCTTTGGTGGCGGCGTAAACCATTCAGCACCGACGATCGGCCCAAGAGAGACCTCCCAATACAATTGCGCTGAAACTGCGAGGATACTCATGTCGCCAGGTTCGGCGACAATGCGCTCAGCAACTTCTTTCTGAACGAGTAGTGTCATCGACTCTGGCATATTTGTACACGTGCTGAATCTTTGCACAATCTTGCTCGTAATGTAATAAGGAACATTTGCAACAACTTTGTACACGTGGGGAAGTTTGTCTGTGTTGAAAGTGAGGATGTCTTGGTTGTAAACGGTAAGTTGTTTGCCTGGGAACTGTCCTGATAGCTTTGATGCGAGTTTTTCGTCAAATTCGACTGCTACTACCCGCTCGGCTCTGCCCAGCAAAACGCTCGTGAGCGTGCCGAGACCTGGACCAATTTCAAGCACAGTGTCGGTTGGCTGCAAATCGGCACAATCAGCAATCGCCTCGAGAATGAGGCGATCTTTAAGCCAGTGCTGGCCTAGGGATTTGTTCTGCATTAGCGATAAATATCCTGAAGGCCCATCTTAACCTTACAGCTTGGCCACGGCTGCCAGCCACGGCGTTTGTAGGTCTCCCAGACTTTTTCGTCCTGGACGCTCGGAGGTGCCAGATCAGCCCGGGCAAAGCCGCCCCAGTTAGCCCACGTACTGATATCGTACTGATACGCGCCATAGTAGCCGTTCCCTGAGTTACGATCGTAGCGACCACCAGACTCACAAGAGCGGAGACGGGCTAGCGCCTCGGCAAAGCTACCGCTAAAGGTGTTCGTCATCTTGGCGCCAACCACTTCAACCTGCTTCACTGGTGCAAGCGTCTCGACTTGTTGGATAACCTTGCGTCCAACTTCTTTGCCATTCTTGACTTCAATCTCGTAGGTGACCTGCTTCTTGCCTGGTTTGCCGACGGTGCGCACCTCCTTAAAGCCAATCTCACGGTCCTGATCCTTCACTTGCTCGATCGGCATTGGAACTGCTTCCTCTTGTGTAACCGTTTGGACGCCATTGCGCCAGACTTCGATAGTCATACCGGCCACGATACCTGTTTTAAGAGGTATCGAAGTGCCATCATCTGGACCAAGTTTGACATTCTTTTCCTTCAGCATGTCACCGACTGTCATCGCTTGCGTCCTCGTCTCAGGTAGTTTCTTGCCGTATAAAACAAAGTTGACCGGAGTCGCTCGGTCAATCGATAATTTCAGCCCTGCGCCACCTTCGCTGACGACGTCATCGACACGTTTCAGTTCAGTGTCATCCTCCTGATAGAGTGTGATATCGACCGACTCTGCAATTTTTGCTGGACTTTGGGCAGCGGTTACCGTGCGAATACGAGTCGAACCATCTTCAACGATCACTGGACGGGCACGATAGACGTTGATGTTGTAGTGTTCGGCAACCAGCTGCTCGGTGACAGCAGGTTCGACTTGATCTGTCTGCCCTACGGTGATACCAGCTTGTTCGAGGGCGTCACCAACGGTTTCAGCACGGGTAATAATAGTTTGTTCAGTACCGCCGTCATAAATCGTGATGAGATGTTGCGAATTATTTGCCGTTCCATCGTCAGCCATTGCACGACCAACTATACCAACAGTCGCCAGTACAAGTACGGCGGCCAGCGTGACCCACACCGTCTTTATGGTGTTAGCAAAATGAGATATATGCATCAGAACGTTGTTTTATTGATTTCACACATAAATAACGTGCTTTTTATTATACCAAATGCACCGCCACCCGCAACGAATAGCCAGACTATTCAGCCAATTTTCTTCAGAGGTGCGAAAGCCCCATTGAGCTTTTTTACACCACGACCATTAAACGCGATAGATAATGTAGTGCCATCGATTGCCACGATGGTACCAGTGCCAAATAGTTGGTGAGAGACTTTGTCACCAATCTTGAGACCATCATCATCGTAGATTATCTCAGTATCCACATGGTTTCCAACCTGTTGGCTTGGGGTGAAACCGGCGATGGTCGGTGCAACCTCGCTCGCCCCCATATCAGCAAGGAACCGTGACGGCGGATTGAACTGACGGCTACCAAAGATAAGCCGAGAGCTAGCCGAACTCAGATAAAGTTCTTCACGAGCCCTCGTCATACCAACGTAACAGAGGCGGCGTTCCTCTTCCATCTCGTCTGGCTCATACAGCGCTCGCGAATGAGGGAAAATTGTCTCTTCCATACCGATCATGAAAACGACCGGAAATTCGAGACCTTTCGCGGCATGCAGGGTCATCAGTGTAACGGCTTGTTCGCCAGCCTGTACGCTATCGAGGTCAGAGATGAGTGCTACTTCTTCGAGATAGCTGGCTAAATCAATATCGCCTCGCTCTTTGGCGTCCGATACGAGCTCTCGGACGTTTTCTTGACGATCTTCAGCCTGAGCGGTGCCATCGTCCAAATATTCGAGATAGCGAAACCTTTTGATGACAAGCTCGATGAACTCCGGTAGTGCCGTCGCATCACGAACTTCCATGAGCCGAGCAAGCGCTTCGCCGAGCTGCTCGAACGCCTTCCTTGCCTTTGGCGTGACGGCGCTACACAACCCAGCATTTTGCAAGGCCTCGACAAGCGTGACCGACTGGGCATCGTGCCAGTTCAGGAACTTGGCGATACTGGTCGCACCAAGTCCCCGCGTCGGCACGTTGACGATCCGCATGAAACTCGCGCGATCGGCTGGTTGGTATAGTAAGCGTAGATATGCCAAGACATCCTTGATCTCCTTGCGGTCATAGAAACGTGTCCCACCAACCAGCCGATATGGCACCCCGTAACGAATCAGCGCCTCTTCGACCGCTCGACTCTGGGCATTGGTTCGGTAAAGCACAGCGAAATCGTCGTAACCCCTGAGACGCATATCGACTGCCGTCTTGATACGTGTCATGACGCTCTCCGCCTCGTGAATTTCTGAGCTGACATGCATCACCTGAACCGGTAATCCTGCGCCGCGGTCTGTCCATAACCTTTTGTCTGATCGTTGGCGATTCTTTGTAATGACGTTGTTAGCCGCTTCGAGAATCGCTTCGGTCGAACGGTAGTTCTGCTCCAACTTCACCACGACCGCACCCGGAAAATCACGCTCAAAGTTGAGGATATTCGTAAAATCAGCGCCTCGCCAGCTATAAATACTCTGCCAGTCGTCGCCGACGACACAGATATTTTGAGTCTCGCTCACCAGAAGCTTTATAAGACGATATTGGACGGCATTCGTATCTTGGTACTCATCGATGAGGATGTGGCTGAACCGTGCCTGCCAGCGTTTGCGCAGCTCGGGAACAGTCGAAAAAAGTCGAACGGCCTCGAAGAGCAGGTCATCAAAATCAAGTGCAGAGGCAGTTCGCCTAAGTGTTTCATACCGCGGGAAGACATCAGCCACGACACGTTGCAGTGGTAGACGTGCAGTCGCAGCGTATTCCTCGGCAGTAACACCATCGTTTTTAGCACTGCTGATTTGTGAGCTGATACTACGGGGCGGGTAGCTCTTTTCAGATATACCGAGCTGCTTCATAGCCTGTTTTACGAAACTTAGCTTGTCAGCATCATCGAGAATAACGAAATTGCGTGGCACCCCAATCTGCTCACCTTCTATGCGGAGCAGGCGGACACAAATCGAGTGGAACGTCCCCATCCACGGCATGAAACTGCGATTGTCCGCGTTTTCACTGAGTAGATGTGCGAGACGCTCACGCATTTCACGGGCTGCTTTGTTCGTAAAGGTCACGGCGAGTATCGAGCCGGTGGAAATATGCTTTTCGGCAACCAGGTAGGCGATGCGGTGCGTTAGTGTCTTGGTTTTACCCGAGCCAGCTCCCGCCAACAACAGCAACGGGCCGTCGCTGTGTTCAACGGCACTACGCTGCGCGTCATTAAGTCCAGTCAAAAGATGGCTGCTCATAAGCTTCTATTGTACGAGAAAAATGCTTTCGATGCTGCCTTTGTTATAGACCGGCAGTAAAGAGGAAGTAGCCAACGCCGGCGCCAATCACTAGGCATACCAACAAACCGAGTAGCCACTTGAGCCAGGCTGGCATGGACTTCCGCGTTACCGGTGCGATCGGTTCATGATATGTCGACGTGTCGAACAACGGATGTCCTTCAACCCTGCCGTCTTCACCCGGTTCTGGCGCCGCCTCGACGGAGGTTGCAAATGCTGGTGTATCCGGTTGCATAGCCGCAGATTCAGCTGATGCCGTCACCTGGTCTGACTCTACCTCCATAACATCGGGTTGAAGCTCTCGAGGTAGCGGTACGACCGGTGGATTTTGGTTATCCTGGGTCTCTGTAGAGTCGTCTGAATTGGCTGTTTCTGCGGCATCGCCTTCGACAAAGCCGCCAAGTGGGCGTTTTTCAACCTTTGTATCGGACAGAAATGGTGTCGTCTGCGGTACGGTCGAAGCGAGCGATGTTGTCCCAGCAACTACCTCGGAATCCTCCGTGGCGTCGGTTTTTTCAACCTCAGGTGGTAATGCATCTTTTTCATTATCTTCACCGGAGAGCGCAGCGTTACTAGGCTCAGTGGCGGGCGGTGTCTCGGCAGAGCTGTCCGATGTCGTTTCAGGCAACGTGTGCGACCCATCCTCGAGCGGAGCTGGCTCAGCGCCGATCAGTGACTGGCTTTCGTCGACCGCAGCGGTTGGTTCGGCTTTATGCTCGACAGTCGATTCGATCGTGAGTGGCTCGGCGTCCTCAGTTTTTGCTTCCGATGTATCTGGTTCAAGTTTTAAATCAAGTGGCTGAACAACAGGAGCGGCATGTGGCGAGAGGGGTCGTGTCGTATTTGATTTGGTCGTCATCGCTGCAGACGGGTGCACCATATCCATGAATTTGCCACGTCGCTTGATGGCAAGTGGGACTTTTGGGGTGGTTTGGGACGGCGACTGCTCGAAGGTATCAACGGTTTTTCCAGATTCGGTCACCGAGTCTCCAGAGGTGTCAGATGAGCTTCTATGTGACTCAGGCTTGTCCTGAGGCGTCGAATTTATAGCCGTAGCGGTGTCATCCGGTGTTTTCTGACCGAGTACGGAGCTCACTGCTCGATCGAGTTCATCAAAATCAATGTCTTTCACGTCACTCCCTACCCTTTTTGCTTACGGCTATTATGAGCTTTTTCAACGATGGATGCAAACTCGTCAACTTTGAGGCTTGCGCCGCCGACTAATAGTCCATCCACGCCCTCGACAGCGAGGAAACTTTCGCAGTTTTGTGAATTAACGCTGCCACCATAGAGTACTCTGACCTTTTTTGAGGCCTTCTCACCGTATAGGGCATGGATCTGTTTTCGAATTGATTTTACAGCGTCGCGTAGATCGGCTGGCTGTACCGCTTCACCGCTGCCAATTGCCCAGACTGGTTCGTAGGCGATTGTCAGATCCTCAACTTCGCCTGACGTGATGTTCAGTAGTCCGCTGACTACCTGGTCGTGAAGAACATGATGAGTTTCGTTCTCGGCTTTTTCGTGCGCAGTCTCTCCTACGCAAAGGATAGGTTTCAAGCCATTACGGTATGCTGCCTGAACTTTGTGACGGATGTCACGATCATGCTCGCCAAAGACGTTACGCCGCTCGGAGTGACCGACAAGGACGTAGTCGACCAAGCCGCGGAGCATCGTTGCAGAAACCTCACCTGTATAAGCACCTTCGTCGCGCCAGTAAAAGTTTTGTGCGCCGAGTTTAAATTGACGGTGGTTGACTTGGAGGCTGAGTGGTTGCAGCGTCATAATATTAGGACAGAGCACAACCTGCGTGTCGGTGTGACTGATAACCTTCTCAGAGAGTTTATGTAATAACAGACTGGCCTGATGCGTGTTGAGGTTCATCTTCCAGTTTGCGACAATCAGTGATTTGCGTACTGCCTTATTCATACTGCTTATACTTTCCCTTCAGTGTACTCGAGCTCATCTTATGCGTCCAGCAAGGCATCGATACCCGGCATCGGTGCACTCGCCATCAAGTCAAGGCTGGCACCGCCGCCTGTAGAAACGTGTGAAAAACTACCGCCACTCTCAGCATCCCATTTCAGAACGAAATCAGCCGTGTCGCCACCACCGATCACACTCATGACTTCAGGATGTGAGGCGAGGGCGAGGGCGAGACGTGCTGAGCCGTGCGAGAACTGTGGCGCTTCAGCATAACCGAGGGTGCCGTTCCAGACGACCGTCTTGGCATCTTCGATGATCGATACGGCGCGAGCAATACTCTCCGGGCCGATATCGAGGATCAGTTCGTCGTCTGCGACATCTTCGACCATGACAGACATACGACGAGCCGCGCCGGTCATAGTGGTCGCAACCGCGACATCACGTGGCAAGACGATAAAGTCATCGATATTATCCTCGCCAACCTTCTTTTCCGCTGCGGCGTATATCTTGTCGATTACGCCCCCGAGACCGTCTTCATGGACGCTTTTACCGACCGGTTTACCTTTGGCCTTTAGGAAGGTGTTCGCCATCGCACCACCGATGACGATAGTATCTGCGATCGACACGAACTTTTCAATCACTGCGATCTTATCGGAAATCTTTGCACCACCAAGTACGGCCACGAGTGGTGGTTTCGGGTGGTCCATCGAGGTACGGATTGCGACGTACTCTTTTTCGAGCAATAGTCCAGCGACGCTTGGCAGGCACTGCGTTATTGCACTCGTGCTCGCATGCGCACGGTGCACGACCCCGAACCCATCCTGAACGAAATATTCGGCCGCGCTATCAGCGGCAAGGAGTTTGGCGAAGTCCGCATCATTTGCCTCTTCGCCAGCGTGATAACGTAAATTCTCGAGCAACAGCACTTCGCCGCCACGAAGTCGCTTCGTCGCTTGTTTGACCTTGTCTCCAACGCATTCGGCTACGAAACCAACCGGAGTTTTGAGAAGTTTTGAGAGGCGCTCCGCGACTGGTTCGAGCGTGAAACGTTCATCGACTTTGCCGTCAGGTCGCCCCAGATGTGAACAAATGACAATTTTGCACTCTTGTTTTATCAAATATTCCAGCGTAGGAAGACTCGAGACAACCCTAAAATCATCAGCAATGTCTCCCTTCTCAGTCAACGGCACATTGTAATCGGCACGTACCAGAACAGTCTTACCGCGCAGCGGTACGTCGCGAACCGTACGTTTTTTAAACCCACCATTTGTCATAATTACGCTTATGATAGCAAGTCTGAATAGTTTGCGCTAGAGAGTACGAACGCGAATCGTGTCGGTCGCACCCATCAGGCCAGGCTGACGACCACTAACCAGCACAACCGTGGCTGGTGTCTCGATGAAACCCTGCTCGGCGAGTTCTTTGGCAAGTTCGAGTCCGGCCCGCTCACCTTCTGGACGACAAAAGCTTTTATTGGCGTAGAGCAGTGCGAGCTGTTGTGCGACTCGCGGCTCGCTGGTCACGGAGATAATCGGCCGACTTGGCCGGTGGGCGGCCAACTGCGCGGCAGTGGAGCCTGACTTGGTCTCGGCGATGATAGCAGTGGCATCAAGCTGGCTTGCAAGCGCCTTGGCGGCAGCGCAGATAGCAGCTGCTTGTGATTGAGTACGCTCCGGCACATCAAGTGGTCGAACTGGTGCGTGTTCCTGGGTATAGAGGATCGCCCGCTTCATGGTCGCGATCGCTTGAAGCGGATAGCTACCGTTGGCGGTCTCGTCGCTAAGCATCAGACAGTCGGCGCCAATGATTGTCGCGTTACTAATGTCACTTACCTCTGCGCGCGTTGGTTCAGGACTATCAACCATGCTAGCCATCATCTGCGTGGCAACGATGCTGATCTTTGAATGTTTTTGGCAGAGTGCGATAATCTTGCGCTGGACGATCGGCACTATTTCGGCTCCGACTTCAACTGCTAGATCACCACGCGCCACCATGACGCCATCGCTCGCCTCGACAATGTGCGTTAGTTCTTCTGGCTCGATTGCAGCCTTTGTCTCAACCTTGGCAATGATATGTGCCGTCGAACCCTTTTCGGCTAGAAATCCTCGTGCCGCTTCAACGTCGCTGGCACTTTGGATAAAACTGAGCGCTACATAGTCGATATCAGTTTTGGCACCGTATTCAAGGTCACGGTAGTCCTTCTCGGTCAGGATATCGCCACCAAAATCAGTGTCGGGTAGATTAATGCCCTTGCGACTCATGAGCGTGCCACCATTTTCGACGCGCACCACAACTGACGCATCGCCGGTTGCAATCACCGTCGTTCGGATCTTGCCATCAAAGATATAGAGACGCTCATCAACTTTGACCTTCTCGGACAAGTCGTACTGAACAGGGATCACGTTGCCGTCATGCTTAACACCGTAGGTGAGGATAAGCTCACCACCTTTCTGAACGTCGTATGAGTTATTTTCGATCTCACCGAGCCGAATCTTTGGACCTTGAATATCCTGTAGAATCGCCACCGGTTTCCCGAGCTTCTCAGACGCCGTGCGGATCCAGACGATTTGCTGGTCACGTTCCTCGTAGGTACCATGCGAAAAGTTCAATCGGAACCCATTCACTCCGGCTTGGATCATTTTTTCTATCGCCTCGTAGGAATTGGTGGCCGGCCCGAGGGTAGCAAGGATTTTGGCACGTTTAAAAATCATGGACATATACATCTAGTGTAACAGTAGTCAAAGAAAAAGCGCCACCATAGGTGACGTCCTTTCTTTGGTGATCCCGAGGGGAATCGAACCCCTGTTGCCAGGATGAAAACCTGGTGTCCTAACCGTTAGACGACGGGACCATGCGTATAATCTGGCATAAAAAAATCAGCCTGATAGCTGAATGATAATAACACAAATTAACAGATGTGGGAAGTGTTTCTGAGTCAATAGATTGTGTGCTGGACGGGGGAGTTTTAGACTCCCCCGTCCAGCGGAAGATCACGTACGCCGAGAGGACCGAACGGATTTAGCTGTTGGCCTCTTGTCCTGTGAGCTGACCATCACTGGGCGACTGATGGGTTGCTGCTTGCGACTTCCGGTCGGATAGCCGTGAAAACGTCCGTCGTTGTCCTTGCCTGACATCAGGCGAACTTCACCTTGATACGGCCGCCTGAGAGCCTCTCGTAACGCAGATTGTACCTGCGTCCGTGGGCGTTGACAGACATGGCGAGCTGCCGTGACAGGTTGGCGATGCACTCGTCGCCGCACTCCGCGAACCGGGTTGTGCTGCGAACGACATCGTTCACGATCTCGCTCGGCGGCCCTGAGACGGCGCCGTCGGGTGTGCGACGAACGAAGGTTCGCAGCTCTTCCAGGAATGCGTGGACCAGGTCCGGTCCGGACAACGTGCCACGCTTCTGCTGGGTCACTGACATGCGTACTTCCTTCCAGGTGTGAGATGTGCACATAGTCCTGCAAAACAGAAAAGCCGCTCGGTCTGCGGCCAAACTATGTTACTTACCGGTATACGCCCCTTGACAACAGGTGTCAATGAGTAGTTTGATTATTTTGTTGTGTTATTAACTATACGCTACCTGTAGTATACGTGCGTCTGATTACCCGTTAAAACGCTACCTATGGAGTCTCGGAAGGTCGGTAAGATTCGTCGTGTAGCGTGGACTCTGGCGCTCACGCTTACTCTGCCACTGCGCATGGCGTTTTGCTTCTGTCGCGTGCCAGATGGTACCACGTCCAAACCGTCGGTTGAGAGTATCAACACTCTGCATTAGGACCACGCCACGTTCGCGCTCGTCATGCTCTTGGTGAAGCAGTGACAATTGCCATGCGCTACGATCGACAATACCTGTCAGTGTCACACCAGCTTTTTTATAAGCACCTTCAACGTCGTACAACGCCGCAAGTCCTTCGAGGGAACTCGCGATCAGTTGGCCGGTATGGGCTGTTGGTTCTGGTAATTTGACGTGACGAGAGATGTAACGTTTTCGTCCTGTATCCCGGCTCGCAAGTTGGAGCATGATAGTGAGACCATCACAAACCGAATCTTGTGTGCGCAGCCTGGCGGCAGCCTGGGTCGCAAAAGCAGCCACGGCGCTCTCGAGCTGAAAATAATCACGCACCGTGTGACCAAAACTCCGCGAGCGCATGATGGTCTTGCGCTGCTCGGCCTTATCACCGAATGGCAACCTCGGGATACCGCGCAGTTCGTCAACCATCCTCATACCGGTCACGTTGAACTGCGTCCGTAGCCACGCATCGCTCGCATCCGTCAGTTGCGCTGCCCATGAGACACCACGATCTTTGAGCCGAGGCGCCAAACGCCAGCCAACGCCCCAGATATCCTCGATGGGTAGTTCACGTAGCATCGCCTGACGTTCCTCGTCAGACTCAACCACCCATGTGCCATCACCGTGCGTTTTTGCGAACGTGCTCGCAACTTTAGCAAGCGTCTTTGTCGGCGCAACTCCGACTGATGTAGGGACGCCTATTTCCTTGAGGATGCGGTCACGAACGCGCTTTGCCCATGCTTTTCGATCCCGAATCGGCAGCTCAGACAGATCGATAAAGTTCTCGTCGATCGAATACACCTCGATGAGTGGCGTTTCCTCGCGAAGTAGCTGGACGATACGCTGCGAAATATCGCCGTACAGTTCAAAGTTAGCCGAAAACAACACAGCACGGTTGGCTTTCACGATATCGCGCACCTTGAACAGCGGCACGCCCATTGGAATACCGAGGGCTTTTATCTCGTTACTGCGAGCCACGATGCAACCATCGTTGTTACTGAGAACGGCAACCGGTTTGTCCGCTAAGTCGGGTCGAAACAGACGCTCACAGCTGACAAAAAAATTATTGCAATCGATCAGCGCATAGCAGCTCATGCGCTGCGGTACTCCATCAGAACATGGGTGATGACACCCCAGATGGAAACGGTTTCGGACTGATCGCTATCCCCGGACATATCGTACAGCTTTCCTTTATGAAGTTTGCGAAGGACGAAATCCTCGTCCGCCACCGCTACCACTAGATCACCTTGCTTTGGCTCCAGCGCCCTGTCGACTGCCACGACACTGCCTGGTTGCCAGCCCAGCTCCGGTATAGCCTGCTCGAGTTTCCACAAGTACGTGCTGAGCCGATGACGAAACACCATAGCATCGAGGCTCATCCTCATCTCAGCTTGATCCTCACCGGCATTTGGAAATCCGGCATGAAACACTAACCCGTCAGCAACGCTTCCCTTCTTCATAAATCTATTGTATCGTGACTGTCTCAAAGTGTTTATGTTTATAAAATATATTTGACATTTGTCAATAAGAGGTGCATCATCAGATACAAATCAGGCACAAAGGAGATTCTCATGCGAGGAAAGTTATTTTCAGGACTTAAAGTTACCGCGGCACTCGTAATGTCGCTGGTCGTGAGCGCAGCACCATTAACGCCCGCTTACGCAACGAACTACGACTCAAAGAAGCCGACATGGAACGATGTCTGTGGAACCGTCAATGACACGTTTACGCTACCAAACGTTAACAGCGACTACAACTACAAATATGAGGTCAACAACGTTGATGCGCTTATTGCCGATCACGCTACGTACAATGCTTGGGACTACGATGACAACGGCAATGTCACCATCGAACTCTATGAAAAGAACGTGACGTATGACTGGGTATGGGAAGTCTGGCGCTTTGTTAAGAAAGAAATCGTCAGCTGGAACAAACAAACCGAGTGGAGTAAGACCTACACGAACGTTCCCTGCGATACACCTGATAGCGACAAGATCTCTTTTTGCCACAACGACAACAATCTCCACCTTATTACTACAAGCAAGAACGCCTTCTATAACGCAGGCCACACAAACCTTAACGACTCAGCTCACACCGGCGACGTATACCCCGCTGGTTCGATCGTCAAACAAGGACAGACGTATTCATGGGCTGCACGTGGTGACCAAAGCCTGCTGCTCACCGACTGTAAGCCTCAGCCAGGAAACAAAGTAGAAGTCACGTACACGCAGTGGCAAGACGGTAACTGGAAGTGTGGTGATACAACTGTCACACAGACACGAACCAAGACAACAACGACCACTCCTTATAAGTACGACGCTCAGACAAAGACATGGGTGCTTGATACTGCAAACGCTTCGAGTACTAGTACCACTGAGACTCAGCAACGAACACTCACCACTGCAGAGCTTGAAACATGTAACGTCACTCCAAAAGAACCCTACTTCAAGGATCTTTGTGGCACAGGTTGGGACTGGTTCAAGATCTCATACACAAAGGGTGTGACATACAAAGCTGATGGAAATGTCGTCAGCCCAGGTTGGCACAAAGTAAGCGGTGGCGCTGCCGTTACCATCACAGCCGAAGCAAAAGACGGTTACACACTGGTTAACTACACCGGTCCATGGACATACGACTTCACTGACGAAAAGTGTGTCGACATCGAGAAAGAACTCGTCGGTTGGCTCGACACCAACAAAGACGGTCGCATCAGCGCTGGCGACCAAGTCACCTGGAAGATCACCGTGACGAACCTTGGCGTCAACCCATACACCGGCATCGATGTAAGTGTCTCTGACCCGGGTGCCGTCCTTGACCAAGACTACATCAGCGGTCTCATGCCTCAGGACAGCCACTCGTTTACCGCAACCACAACCCTTACTGCCCAGGACATGACTGTCTGTAAAGTTACCAACAGCGCAAGCTTTGTTGCCGGTTTCAACATCAACCACACCCAGCAAGCCCTGGTCGCAGTTGACGCTGTTAACCAGACCCCAACTTTCCAGTTCGGTAACTTCACTGGCACAAGCAACACTGCTAGCTGGGAATTCACCTGCCCGCCAAAAGATGACGGTGAAGTACTCGGTGACTCGACGACTGATGGGGGCCAGACTCTCTCAACCTCAACTGAGCTTCCAGAAGCACTTCCTGCTACTGGTGGTGAGGCTAACCCGCTAACCATTCTTGTCGCAGCACTGCTTGCATATGGCGCCACCTACTTTATCCAAGCTCGCCGACGCCTCGCTCGAGAACAAGCCTAAGCTTATATTGACAAAACTTCCCTACGGGTATATGGTATACTAAATGGGTACAATAGTGGTATCTAACCGAAGGGAGAAGTGACTCATGATAAAACGATTTGCAACATATTTCGCAGGCGTGGGAATCGTGCTTAGTGCCGCCCTCAGCCTCACCGCCCTCTCTAGTTCGGTCTCAGCTGTGGTCGATAACGATCCTGATTGTGACAACGTTGCCATCATCCGATGCGGAGCTTTCGACGCAAACACAATGCGCAGCAAAGCATCGCAAGGGGACGTTCCGAAGATCTACAACGCGTTTGGTATCAGCCAGAACGACCTCAAGGGTGAATACGTCAACGGCATCGTCTGGCGTGACGGGCGCGTCACTGTTGGTGACAGAGTTGTCGCAACGGGCGCGATGACCGCTGGTCGCAACTTTGGTGGTACGCCTATCGCTGGTACGAACGCGGGCAAATATCCAACCAGTAAGTTTGTCACGGAGGGTCAAACTGCCTTCGTGCGCATGGTTGACGGTAAGTTTTCGTTCGCCATCATCAAGGCTTGCGGTAATCCAGTAACCGGCACGCCGAAACAACCGGAGCTAAAACCAGAATACAAGTGTGTTAGTCTCAAGGCAGAACCGGTTGGCAATAGCAGGTATAAGTACCGGTTTACTGCCAACGCAACCGCATCTGGCGGCGCGATAATCGAGAAGTATGAGTTTGGCTTTGGTGACGGATACGGTATTACCGTCAGCGAAAAATCATATACCTACGAGTATAAAAAGACCGGTACTTTTAAGACGAATGTCGTTGTTCACGTCAAGGTTGACGGCAAGGTAAAAAAGATCACGAGCCCGGCTTGTGAAAAGACCATCACGATCAAAGAGGACAAGATCAAAGTTTGTGAGCTTGCCACCAAAACGGTCATCCGTATCAACCCCTCAGAGTTTGATTCAACCAAGCACTCTCGCGATCTCAATGACTGTAAAGAAACACCAAACCCTGCCACTATCAAGGTCTGTGATTTGGACTCAAAACAAGTGATAGAGATCAAGGATAATGAGTTCGATGAGACTAAGCATTCGAAGGACCTGAACGATTGCGAAGAAGTTCCGGAAGTCTTGCCGGCCGAAATTGCCAAGGGTGGTCCCGGCGCTCTCGCCGCGAGCCTGTTTGGTTCAAGCGCGCTCGGCTACGGCGCCTTCAGCTACTTCCAGTCTCGCCGTAACCTTCTCGACAAACTACTCGGTCGCTAGATTAGCAAGTACCGTATACTGAACCTATGAGTAAGAAAAAGAAACGCACCAAACGTTACAGTGGCGAAGACGCCAAAGTGCAGCAGGCTGGCTCGTCAGAGCCTGTCGTCCATCGCTATGAAGCTGTCGAGCGCTCACGCCTCGGCGAATGGTGGCACGAACGAAAACGCATGGTAAAAATCAGTGCCGTTATCGCGGCTCTATCCGCTGGCGTTATCTGGTTGCTGGTCGAACTGTTTCAAATCGTCTTTTAGCGGCAACCTGAAGCCAAAGGAACTACCGAGACCTTCTTCACTTTCGAACAACACGCTGCCCCCATGTGCCAATACGACTTTCTTGGCCATATAGAGGCCGATACCAGTCCCGTCAGGTCGTTGCTGACGGGCATTTTCGGCCCGGAAAAACTTCGTGAACAGCTTTGATCTGGAATCCTTTGGCACGCCAATACCTTGGTCATTCACCTTAAACACCAAGTCACCGGACTGCTTGTAGAGCAAGATGGTCACAGTTGAACCAGTTGGTGAATAAAAGATAGCATTATCAAGAAAGTTCATCATAACCTGACGCAACTTGTTTTCGTCGCCAACTGACTCATGCGGTCCTGACGGTTTATCGTACTTGAGAGTGATATTACGTATTCGCGCCGTATCACTCAGCTGCTGGATTTCTTCCCGGACCAGTTTCGTAAAATCAACCATGCCCGGCTCAAGCACGAACTTGCCAGTTTGAAGCCGTGACACATTCAGAAAGTCGCCGATCAAAAACACCATTCGCTGCGAACTGTCATAAGCCTGTTCGAGTACTTGACGTTGCTGTTTCGTGATCTTGCCGACATCACCATCGAGCACCATGCTGATATAGCCTTTGACGGACGTCAGCGGCGTCCGTAGCTGGTGTGACGCCATCGAGATGAACTCGTCTTTTGATTTGTCGAGTCGTTTTAATTTACTATTCGACTGCCTAAGTTCTGCGGTGGCATCAGCAATCCGTTCGCGCAGCGATTCGTTCAGTTGTTGGATTTCTTCAAATCGTAGGGCGTTTTGCAGCGCAACGCTTAGCTCGTTACTGATGATCTGTAGTGTCGTCCGGTCACGCATACCGTAGGTGTCACCACTTTTCTTGACACCTAAGAAAATCGCTCCAATGTGTGAAATGGACTTGTTTTCCGTGTATTCAAGCCTCACGATTGCCGCAATACCGTAATCAATCAGCGACTCTTTGACTGCTTGCAGCGGGCTACCAAGCTCATCAGTGAGAATCACCTGGTCTTTCAAACCGTCTACCTTACCTAGTATCTCATCGGCTTTATGCCTGTTCATTGCATTTTTTGATGTCACAAAATGGGTGATGCCCTTTGACGTATCACTGACCAAAATAGCGCTGAGATCAGACTGAATGTATTTGTTGAGCACTGTGTTACTTGCCTCAAGGAGGGGCCGGATCTGGCCATTATTTATTATCTGGTGGTTATGTTCATCCAGAAACGTCTGTACATCATAAATATTTTTAAAGAATATCGGTGCAGTCAGCTTATCGAGTTGCCTGCGAACTGCTTGCAAGGCGTACACGACTCCCAGCAGCCCAAACGAAGCGAGGCCTGCCACAATTGGAGATAGCTGGATACCCACGAGATGGGCAACACCATAGACAAGCGGGATAGTCAGTACAAAAAGAGTGATCACATAGGTTGTTGCATACGATACCGCCCGCAGGACGAAGAAGTGGATGTCGAACAGGTTGCGGTACGTCATGGCGTAAAGGAAAACGCATAGCGTCACAAAACAGGTCGCCGGTATTATTTGTTGCGCGAGTAGTGTACTTGAGAAATCCGATGTACTAAAGCTTGAGAACGCTAAGACCGCACCCGCTATAGCAACGCAGACCAGAATAATCCTCGTTTGCGCCCTTTCGCGTATACTTTTAGTTTTCATGTAATAGCGAGTGAATGTGATGACGGAGAGCGCCAGCAAAATGACATCGACGAGGATTACGACAAAATACGATGCATCGAGCTGAGGGATCCCGATGCTTTGACTGGTGATAGTAGTGGTCTGCAAATTTTCAGAAGACAAGGCAACCGTGCCTGCAGCAAGGGCAGGTAGAACCACCCAGAGCCTGGCAGGTTTACTAGCATAAACGCGAGCAAAGATGTACACGCTGGCCGCCATCATTGTCGAGAACATCACGGACAGTGTTAGTAATGTTGTCGCCAGCTCAGTCTGAGCATAGAAAAGAAGTGCCAATGCCTGTAGGAGTTGCCAGAAACCAAGACTGGCGGCAAAAAAGAAAAACGCCTTGTGCTTATCGCTCTTCTGACGAGTAATAGCGAGAGCACCTATTCCAAAAAATCCTAGTATCTCTAGGAAGTAGAGTGCCAGTAGTGGATTCTCAAGCATCTTTGATTTTCCTTTATCTAGTGTCCTCTAGCCGTTGCTCTGCTTGTACTGGAACAAGCGCGGCGTAATATAGCCTACCTAGCTCCTCAACGTCTTTTATCATTTCTACGGAGCTAGATGAGTCAATCTCTTGGCGAATGATAGCCGGTATATACGTAGCCGATAGGTTAGTCGACTCAAAGAAGACCCTATATTTCCGGCCTGTAATGTTTGCAAGCTCAAAGAACGTTTCCAGAATATGTTTGGAGTAGCCCATACCCGCCAGGCCGTTACTGATGAGCTCGTAAAAATGCGCATATGTCTCACCGCGTTGCTCTGCGCCCTTGATGTCAGCTCTTATGGCTGGCGACTCGGTATTCAACCATTCGTTATTGTCCATCGTCAGCCCGATAAAACCAAAGCAGGCCGCCCGACCATCTACGAAATGAATTGCTGTTCGGGTATCTGGTGCGGAGATTTGTTTTTCAAAAAATTGCTTATTGAACTCCATCGAGACGGGGTGGTGAGCACCCAATATCTTGCCAAAGCCACTTTCCGAAATCGCCCAAAGCTCGTCAATGACTTCAGGAAGCTCGGCCAATTGTTCTGCGGATAACACGTATGTACCGTTGCTCGTATCGTCCGGTAGCTCCGGCTGGTTTCGACGTGCCGATAGTTCTATCCACGCATGACTAAGTTCCTGCTGAATATCAACTTCGCTATCGTTCACTATCTCTTTGTTATCCTTTGGGCCAAATGTGAGTCCATAGCTCGCCATCCAGGCATACTCATGGCCAGGCACATCCCTGAGATCGGGATGCGGGAAATTCATCTCGGCTAGACCGAAAGTCTTTGCAATGTACTCGAGGTTCTTCTCTTCATTCGGGTCGTGACGAAATGCCTCGACGATGACCGCAAACTCGTCAGCGTCCCCAAGACTCGATCGATCGATACGAAAATCCTCAAGGTTTGGAGTATTAAGGGGTATGCTCAGCAACATAACGTTTTTTTGACCTGTCATATCTTGGCACCGCTCGAACTCGTACATCTTTTCATACTCAAGTGGTGCTAGAAACGGATACTGCTTGCCATCAGGGGCCATGACATATACGGTTCTCGGATCGCTGAGCGCTTTTTCGAACGCATCCTGATCCTGCAAGCCAACCTTGCGAAACTCTTGCTCAGTTAGATCAGACAGTCTGCGGTATTCCTCAAAACTTGCCAGATTATATCGCTCAGGACTAATTTGTGATGCTTCTGAGCTGTTAAGGAGCTCAGTCATAGCAGTTTACCGTTCTTTATATACCGGACTTCCGGTACTTTGAAACCATTGAAATCACTTCCGTACGCTAAGGTATAGGCACCAGTGTTTGGAAAGACCAAAATATCACCTAGCGCGAGGTCGTTAGGTAGCACAGTGTCTCTGGAGATGATGTCCTGTGAATCGCAACTTGGACCGGTTAGTATGTAAGACGTACTCTTCCTGTTCAGGCCCACGTCTTTTCGCTGATGAAAAAGGGAGATGGGGTGATATGGAAAAACCTCATAGCGCATCGCTCCTAGGAATGATTGAAAAAGACCTGTATCAATAAAGAGCCAGTTTTTCTCTTTTCGTTTCTCCACGCCAATAACTCGCGACACGATGACCGCCGCATCGGCGACTATAAACCTTCCCGGCTCAGCCTCGTATTGTAAACCTGGTTCGTTCTTTAAATATTTGTTGATATGACTGGCAACCGACGTAATCGTAGGATCGTCTTCAAAATAGCGAGTCGGAAAGCCGCCGCCGATATTAATAATTTCGATCTCGTGATTTTGCATCCTAAGTTCTTCACGTATCTCATGGGCCAAGCGTATCGAACGGCGCCAGCCATCGTCATCAATTAATTGCGACCCAACGTGAAACGTTACGCCGCCAAGCTTGAGGCCAAGTGAGCGAGCATATTTTAGCAACTTAACCGCCTCAGATTTCGTACAGCCAAATTTATCCGAAAGAGATACGAAACTCCATAATTCCTCGGTCCTAACCCTCGCGATGACTACAGCGTCTGGCGCATTCTTTTTTATCTTTGTGAGTTCCGCAAGTGACTGGAATGCGAACTTACGTACCCCTAGCTGGTACGCACGCTTAATGTGTAGTTCGGACTTCACTGGATTACTGAAGTTGATAGTCTCAGCCTTCACGCCGTATTCAACGAGGTCTTCGATTTCCTTCAGTGAGGCGACGTCAAATCCATCAACATGTTCATGGAGCGATTCAACGAGCTCGCGAGAATAAAAAGCTTTTACTGCATAAAATAACTGGACATTCGGCAAGGCTTTTTTAAACTTTTTGCAGTTCTGTATCGCTACATCGAGATCAAACAACATATACGGAACATCTGATGGCTCTTGCTTTGATACATGCCTAAGAAGCGCCTGATTTATATTCGGCCGTAGCGCGGCTTTTTTTGCAGTTATGATTTTTTTTATATTCATCGGTGTCTTGACCTAAGACATTATCTGTATCATAGCATATTCTCCCCGCTATGGACTTCTATTTAGACAATTTCTGTCTCTGTCAGTATGTTAAAATGCAAGCAAGCTATGACCAAGATTGCTATCATCGAGGACGACAGTGTAATTTCGCAGATGTACCGAATGAAATTCGAGGCAGATGGGTTTGACGTGCAGGTAGCAAATAATGGTCGCGACGGTATCGAGCTCGTGCGTGCGTTTAGCCCAGATATAGTACTTCTTGATATGCAGATGCCCGTTATGAACGGTAACGATGCCCTCCGTGAGATTCGCAAAGCAGACTGGGGCAAGACTGTCCCTGTCATGATTCTGACTAATCTAGGCGAAGAAGAAGCACCAAAAGATATCCGAAGCCTGGGTATTGATAGTTACATCGTCAAAGCCGACCTCACCCCTCGTCAGGTCGTCGAACGGGTCAAGTCGACGCTTGGTCTTGCTGCGTAGCCACGCGCCTCGCTGAGCGAATCACGTTATCGAACAACGCACAGATAGTGAGCGGTCCAACACCGCCTTTTTCGGGTGTTATCACGAGATCGTGACGCTTACGAACATCTGGCGCGACGTCGCCAACGATTTTGCCACCTTCACTGGCTGTACCAGCATCAACCACGACTGTTTCAGGCCGTAACATCTCGCTCGTAATCAAACCCGGGACACCAGTCGCGGTCACGACAACATCAGCGGTTTGGATGACCGTTTTTAGATTTTCAGTAGGCTCACTCACGACCGTGACATCATAACCTGAGTTCTGCCACATTTGAGCCAGCGGGGCACCAACCAACCGACCTTCACCAACCAAAACTATTTTTTTACTCTGAAGATCGATGTTGTAGCCGGCAAGCAACCAGTTGATAGCCATTGGGGTAGCAGCATCGAAATACTTCCCAGAAGCCAGCGCATCGACATCCTTTTCAGGCGAAACCGCGCGGAGAAGCTCGTCAGTGCGTGATTCGTCCGCCAACGGTAATTGGATGATGATACCATGTACGGTTTCGTCATGGTTCAGCTCATCAATCCACGCTAACGCCTCGTCTTCGCTCACAGTATGAAGCTCCACATCAATCAAAATATCCTCACCATACACCCGTTTAAGGCGGACATAGGTGGCAATGACCGGGCTATCGCTTGTCTGGACGATAGCAAGTTTAGGAAATACCTGCCACGCCTGTCGCAGCCCACGGACCTGCTTTGCTTGACGCTCCTTTATGTATGCGGCTAACTCCGAGCCATCGAGAAGTTTCATCATCTCTAGTCTAACAGATATACTGATGCGTATGATTATCGATCCGTACACCTGGCACCGGCTTCCGATCCGCTCGGTTTCGTTCGCTTCGTCTGACACGGTTGCAGTCAGGGTCGATAAACCGACTGATTACGATTTTCGGGCTGGCCAGTACGCAGTGGCACGGGTGACGATCGGTGGACAGCCACTGATGCGTCAGTATTCGTTCAGCTCAGCGCCACACGACAGCCAGCTCGAACTGCTTATCCAACACCAGCCGGACGGGGTCGTTTCGAGCTGGTTCTGTAAGACCGCTCAGGTCGGTGATGTGATCGAAATCTCCCAACCGTTTGGTGGTTTCGTCCTCGAAGATACCGAACGCCCTGTACTATTGGTCGCTGGCCGTGTTGGCATTGCACCATTCGTCAGTATGCTTCGTGAGTCAGCGCCCCGGTCACACTCCCTACTTTACAGCGTCAAGTCAGACGAACAGGTATGTTTCCCGGACCTACTCACAACGCACCATGCTACAATCGTCAAAACCGAGGAAAGGCCCCGGATAGATGCGTCAATGCTCAAGGCGCATATAGGCCTCAAACCGATTATCTATGTCTGTGGTTCAAAACAATTCGTCGACGGCATAGCGTCTGAACTATCGACTTTGGGTGTGGTAGCGCACGATATACGACGCGAGTTATTCACGCTTCAATAACAGAGGTAAATATTTACATTTTTTGATAGCAGGATTATTCTGGTAGTACAAATACAAAGCATTCTCTTATAAATCTGCGGTGACCGAACGCCCGATAGAGGAAGCAACTCAGTATTTCCCCCTTGGACGCTATGCGAATCCGCGCAATGGCAACTAATTAACAAGGAGGGATGCGATGAAGAAGATTTCGTCCGTCATAACGGCAACACTATTAGCTACGCTACTTTTTGCTGGCGTCGCACAAGCACAGAGTTCCTGTACTATCAGTGGGCCGACTGGCCCAAACTCTAACAATCAGTGCGTAAACAACCACAGCACGACATGTACAGTGACAAATACCAACACTGTCAATACCAGCAACACCAACTCCCAAACATCAAGTAGTGGCAGCGCAAATAACAGCGGCAATACAACTGGCGGTGGCGCTACCTCGGGCAGCGCGAGCAATAGCAACTCAACAAATACGAATGTCAGCATTACCAACGGGGGGTGTGCTCCGAACACAACATCTACACCCCCGGGCAGTACGACCCCAGAAGGAGGTACGGTTAGTGGTGTGAGCACATCCACAGAAGCCGATCAGGTCTCTGTACCTGTTGGTGGTGTAGGCGCAGGCGTCGGTGGAATGACTGTTCCTCTTCTTGGCACAAGTATAGTGAGTATCGCACTCGGTTTTCAGCGACTTCGGAAACTGAGCTATGCGCAAGCAGAATAGGCAATTTAGTCTAGAACGCTCTGGCAAACGAGATCAGATCGTCATTCGATTACCTGTGCCTTCATGGCACTATGATCCGGTTGCGTTTAGGGAAGGTGTCTCATATTTAAGCGCTCTGACGCTGTTGAGTGTAGGTCTTGTCAGCTTAGTACTTAGTTTGTCCAGTAACCCGAGGACTGTCTCAGCCCCTCAGTACTCTTTAGTCGCGAAAAATACCGAGCAAGTTGTAGTCGATTCCCTGCCCCGCTCCCTGCCCACACACCTCACGATTGCCGATATTGGGGTATCGACTGATCTCATTGAGCTGGGTAAGAACGATGATGGTACCATGCAGACACCCGACGACTTTGCAATCGCTGGTTGGTATAAACATTCCCCCACTCCAGGAGAAATTGGACCGTCGATCATCGTCGGTCACGTCGACAACTATCTTGGTCCAGCAGTGTTTTTCCGTCTCAAAGAACTCCAGCAAGGACAGTTGATACGAATCGCCCGAGATGACGGCCGCACAGCCACCTTTTCGGTCGATAAAGTTGAAACGCTCGATCAAAACAACTTTCCGACTGAAGCAGTATATGGCAACATTGACCACGCCGGCATACGTCTTATTACCTGCGGTGGTACATATGATGTGTTGAGTGGTCGTTACAGTCACAACATTGTTGTCTATGGGTCACTTGTACACTCGTAGTTGCTAAAACTTATCTGGTGATATACTAATGACAGCCGCGACTCCGTTATCGCTATCGTCTTGTTCGCCCTCTATCCAACCAGCGGCGTCAACTGTAACCCGAGGCTCATACGAGTCGAAGGAGGCCCATGGAAAGTAAACGACCTGGGACTCGCAGGCCGACACCTGCCTCTGACAGAGTGGGCCTGCCGACATCGGGTGATGAACAGCTCCGTTTTCTGGCCGAGAGCATGCCTCAGATGATTTTTACATCACTGGCAGACGGTCGAACCGATTACATGAACCAACAATGGGCAGAATTTTCGGGCATCACCCTCGATCAGTTACGTGACGCTGGACGTAGCCAAATTGTTCACCCTGATGACGCAAAGGAGACACTTCGACAGTGGAAGCGGGTTCTTAAAACTGGTAAAACTTTTTCGATCGAACACCGCTTGCGCCGTCATGATGGCGAATACAGATGGCATATCACCCGTGCACGGGCGATGCGTGATATCCAGGGTCATATCATCAAATGGTTTGGTTCGAGTACCGACATCCATGATTCAAAGATGGCATTGCAGCGTGCTCATCAGATGAGTGTGAGAGCCTTGACACTGACGAAGCAGCGCGAGGAGTTACTCGAGCGTAATGCGTTCAAAGACGAATTTATCTCACTCGCCTCACACCAACTCAGAACCCCGGCAACCGTCGTGAAGCAGTACCTTCATCTCATTCTTGATGGCTACGTCGGCACGCTCAGTCCTGCGCTCGAGGAGATGGTGCGCCGGGCTAACACGAGTAATGAGCGTCAGATTGAGATCGTTGACGATCTGCTACGCGTAGCTCGACTCGACGCTGGCAAAGTAAAGCTGGCCCGAAAACGCACCAATATCGTACCTCTTGTAAACGAAGTGCTCAACGAGCATCTCTCCATCTTTGAGGAACGTCAACAGACCACAACCATAACCTACACGAAGCCAGGTATCAGCGCCGTGATTGACCCTTCACGTATCAAGATGGTTATCGAGAACTTGGTTGATAACGCAAGTAAGTACTCACCCCACGGCACACACATCCTCATCATCGTTGAAAAGAAGAAAAACGCCGTCAGTATTAGCGTGAAAGACGAAGGGGTCGGAATCGAGAAAAAGGATTTGCCGAAACTATTTCGCAAATTTTCACGACTCCCCAATGCGCTATCCATCTCAGTTGGAGGTACCGGACTCGGGCTCTACTGGGCGAAGCGCATCGTTGAGCTGCATGGCGGTTCAATAACCGTGCGAAGCACCAAAACCAAAGGCTCAACGTTTACCGTAACCTTATTGGCCTCAGCCTCCAAGTAAAAACGCCAGTCACGAAAACTAGCGTTTTTACTTGGAGGGCCAGGAGAGACTTGAACTCTCGACACCCTGCTTAAGAGGCAGGTGCTCTAACCAGCTGAGCTACTGGCCCACGTCGATAATAAAAGGTGCACGCTCATTATAGTTCATGAGGCACTATCAACGAGATAGGTTAGAGCACCTGGTGCTTGATAACTCTACTCGGCAGTAATGCCTCGGACAGGCAGCTGAGCTACTGGCCCGCAACTCGAAAAACTATAGCAAATTACCCCTGTTTTGGCAAGTCACTAGATCTCGTCTTTTTTGGCGTTTATGAACACCGCCCATTGCCGAACAAGTCGCAAAATAGTCTTGAGCGGGAGTTCAATGACCATATCGAGGACTAGTGTTACGATATTGACCTGAGCATACCGATCGCTCAGCCATTGACCTATCACAACGAATGGCAAGTAGAAGAGATCACGCATGAACGTCAACACTGACTGCTCGGAGTTGACCACTTCGAGCTCACGAACCATCCGACTGATACGAAAACCGAGGAAGCTGGCTGTCGACAGGAACACAAAGAAGATAACAAGATGGACGAGTGAGAAGCCGATCGAGATCAGCCCCCACGAGATCATGCCGATCAGAATGATGCCGAATAGCGTATAGAAGAAAGAGAACGTTCGACTCTTTTTCCCAAACAAGACCTGTGCTGATTGTAACTGCAATCTGGCATCTCCCGAGTAAAGCACGCTTGAAATTCGATCGACCAATGCTCGTGTATTCGCTGGTCCAGGCAGAGTCAATGTCAAGCTAAGTAGTGCCATATAGATTGGCGGAAATAGCAGGTTGATGATAAGCGGCACCCAGACAATATAGCCATGAACGATGAGATCATACGGTACTTCTACCGCAAGACCGATGAGTACTTTGGTTATGAACAGGAATATGATACTTTTTACGATCGCCCGCTGAATACGTGCGCCGGTTTGCTTATATTCACGCTCAACTTGAGTTTCGTACGCGCCTAAAAACTGTGTCTTACTCTCAAGGAGCCGGCCGACGTCAACCCCTTCGTTAAGCATGCGCCGTACGATACGTTCAGGTGCGGCTTGGCGGTCGATCAAACGATAAAGTTTATCAACCAGTTTTGAGCTCGCAACCGTATCAATATGCTTTGCAAGTGCGATAAACTGCTTTGCTTCGGTCGGACCCACTTGATAGCGGCGCATGAGATCGGCACGAATAACAGCCCCGTCTGAGCGTAGCAGCCCACGATGGATGGCCATAAAGAGTGCGATTTCGTAGTCTTTTGGCACCTTGCTCTTGAATAACTTTTTCGGATCAACAGTTGCTCGGAAATATTCGTAGCAAAACTGCATAAAAACGTCGTCATTGGTACGGTCACTCAGCTCACGCTCAATACTCACCGATAGCATATCAAGCACCCAACGCATCACGACTTCAGCTTGAATCTTGCGCGCCCTCAGCTCGTCATGCAGCTCTCCATAGCGGACAGCTAGCGCGTTGATGGTCTTTATCTGTTTTACGGTAAGGCTGTCGTTTTGCAAATACCCAGCCAGAGTGAGTTCGATCGCTAGCTCATCACCACTGCGCGCCAAATCCTTGCGATCACGGGTCAAGAGTAGTTGTCGATAGAAGCGACGGATAGCGTTCTGGAGCAACAAGTGTTCTTCGGTGTTTTCAGCAGCGTTTCTGAGCTGCTCATAGGCAGATGTAAGCGTTGCGCCAGCGCCAACAACATGAACCTTTTCCTGCTTTGACTGCTGCGCACGGCTACGATCACGAAAAGTCCGCGCCGAAGCGAGCGCGGCGCGGAATTGCTCGCCGATAACACTGAGAGTATCCATAAGTAGGTGAATCCAGTATATCACCCTACCACGGGTCTTTTTCGGGTTGAAATTGTGATATTTCTCACTGATTCCTCAGTGTGGCTTCGTTAGTATAGGTAATAGTCAGAACGTTACCTCAAGCGTTCTGCATCATGCCACGCCTGCCGTAGAGAATCCCTACCCTCACCCTCTACTTGAGGCAATGTGGTCGCACCTCCACTCTGTAACCCCGGCTACCTCGGCCGGGGTTTTATGGTGCAAAAATCCGTTTTCTAAACTACCTATGTCAGTTTTGCAGGCAAGTTTCGAGACAGTAGCAGTGAGATGATAGAGATACCAAGGACGATAGCCATTGCCTCACGTAGTGCCTGGAGCTGTGATGCCTCATAAACAGTACTGACTGTTTCGGCTGTTGCTGCACTGCCACCGTTATCCTGCACGATCTGCTTGGCCTGCTCCTCGGAAACGATTTCTATACCCGTGCTCGCCTTTGCGGCAACTTGGGTCTTTGTCTCGTTGGATAAGTCGGTATTGGCCTGGACTGCCGCACCAAAACCTGAAGCTAGCGTGAGCATGAACACCGAACCAACGACTGCAGTTCCGAGTGATGTCCCAAAGTTCTGGAATGTTCCCTGGAGACCACCGACAACGGCCGTATCTTTTTTGTCTACTGATGACATGAGGATATTACCAAGTTGCGAGGCGAGTAGCCCGAACCCAGCACCGATAACGAACATGCCGATCCAAAAGAACGAGCTGTGTAACTCAGGTTGTATCGATGCAAACACAAAGAACACGCCGAGCGTCATTGCAATCTGGCCGAACCGGGTAATACGTCTCGCTGGTATCGTGCTCGAGAGTTTTGAACCAAGCGCCGAAAATATAACCAGACCTATTGAGAGTGGAACTAGCTTGATACCGGTTTGTAATGCATCGTAGCCAAGGATTGTTTGCAAGTAAACCGGGATGACGAAAAAGAGGGCTGCGATCGTGAAATATTGACTCGTCAAGACACTGAGTGCACTACGGAGCGGCGCAATCGTAAAGATAGATATCCGAAGCAGAGGTGTCTTGCCCTGAGCCACGAGAGACTTCTGACGGCGCACAAATAGCCAGAGTAGAAAAACGCCAGCGATGATCAGGTAAAAGACCAGTGATACACCAAATGGTGCAACCTCCCAGCCATTTATGACCGGTACAGTTACCGGACTGATCCAGCCCCATGTCTTGCTCTGCAGCACTCCAAATACAAGGAGTGCCATTCCACCGGCCGACAACGCTGAACTTTGCAAATCGATTGATACCTTCTTTGACGTGCGCTCATCACGAATACTTCCAGACAACAACAGTACCGCAATCATTATTAATGTTTCAGCCGCAAACACGTATCGCCATGAAAAGTAGGTCGTCACGAGTCCACCAATCAATGGACCGGCCGCTGCAGCAATACCTGTTGCAGCACCGATAATCGAAAAGGCAACGATGCGATCTTTACCTTTATAGTTTGCAGCTGTTAATGCCGCGATCGCAGGGATAACCAGCACCGCACCAAGGCCCTCGACGAGCGACCAACCAAACAGCAATGTCGTGAGATTTGGACTAAGCGCGGTTATCAGCGAACCGATACCATAGACGATTGAACCGATCAGAAATGCGCGTTTACGACCCCACCTGTCACCGAGCTTGCCACCCGTCAACATGAACGCGGCCATCGTAAGTGCATAAAGGGTAATCGCTGCCTGCATACCGGAAATCGAGGTGCCGAGGTCGGCTGCAACCGATGAAATCGATACGTTCATAACCGTACTGTCAAGAATCATAACGAACTGTGAGACGGCGAGGATGATGATAACGGACCATTTTTTCATAGCAAACCTTCTGGCGCTATATTCCTAAGAGTTGTCGTTTTTTGGCATCAAACTCTTCTTGCGTTAGAATGCCTTGATCTTTGAGCTGAGCAAGCTGTTGCAGCTGCACTGTCATAGTATCAACCTGCGGTGTACTCTGCACTGGCTCCATGTAACCTGGTTGTACTTTGTCTTCATTTGACCACCTCTCGGCTTGTCGTCGACTGACACGATTTGAAACCGCAGTTGCAGTTCCAGAGATTACTGCTGTTCGGGCAACGCCCCGTAATAATCCTGGCATCACTTTCCTCCTTTTCGATCAAGTTCTTTGCTCGCATCAGGGTGAATTCTACCTTCGCTGATCAATACACCGTCGCTGTCCAGGATCGCCTTTTTGAGTCCTTTAGCCCACAACTGTTCGATGATGAGTAAGCCTGCCGATGTACCGTTCTCTAACAGCTCCCCAATTTCGCGAACGTCATCCTCATCAATCAAGCCATCTTGCACTTCCAGGCTATCGAGTGCCTTAGTTAGATCAGGCTCGGTCAGCTCGACCAGTGCGACATTGCCATATCTGTCTTTCGTGACAAGTGCCACATCGAGCACTTTTATCGTGCCATTTTTGCTCACTTTCTCAAGCTCTTTTAAGATCGCGCCCCTGAAGTTGTTACCCGGAAAGCCAACAACTATATAGTCAATCGGTCCTCGCATACCATCCTCCTTGTATATCTCTCAGTATACTCCTGGTTGTTGTAAATGAAACTAGTCGCTGCGTATGGTGGGTGGCAGTCAGCTATAGTGAAACCATGGAAACTTTCTCAGATATGCTATCGGCTGGCGGCAAGGCGAATTCACTCGGCAGGACAAGCGAGGTAGTCGAGATCGTCTTGGGGGATCGCACGAAACTCGATGAGCTATTCATGTGTGTAACGCATGAGGATGCATGGGTGCGTATGCGTGCCATCGACGGCTTCGAAAAGGTCTGTCGTATTCATACAGGCTGGATTGAGCCCTACGTGGATAGGCTCCTTGATTTGACCAGCGGTTCACAGCCATCGATCCTATGGCACTTAGCTGAGATATTTACCAAAGTTCAGTTGTCACCACGGCAACAGAACCGTGTTATCGCATGGCTCAAGACACTTCTGTCCAGTACAGACATTGACTGGATTGTTTCAGCCAATGCCATGAAGGCGACTGTTTATTTTGTAAATAAAGGCGCTATGTCACGAGACGAGGTACATACGCTACTCAATATCCAACAACGACACCACTCAAAATCGGTTCGAAAGAAAGCCACGCAGCTACTAGCGCAAATTGATTCCTAACTATATACAGGCACGATATTGTTTCCCTTTTACGCTCGAAGATAACCAAGAAAAAAGAGCTAGTCGAGCTAACTCTTTTTTCTTGGTACACCCGGCACGATTCGAACGTGCGACACCTGGTTCCGAAGACCAGTGCTCTATCCACTGAGCTACGGGTGCGCGTAAGCTAAGCTATTATAACAGATTGGACCCCCTCATAACTTCCTGATCATACTATTTCAACAAACTTTCCCACGTGTATGATTTTGCATGTGATTGATGTATGTTGGGTGAAATCATACAATAGGGAGTAATGCAGACCTCATCACACGCTGTGCTTGCACCCTTTACATCACTTCGTTGCGGTGGTGAGGCCGAGTTGCTTGTCACGACTAAGAGCCGTGAGGACGTGATCGAGATACTTGCGAAAACACCTGCTGACCAGCCGCTATGGTTACTAGGATTCGGCTCAAACGCTCTGATCAGCGACGAAGGTTTGCCGGGAACGACAGTTGTTTGGCGCGGAGGTGATATCTGGCAAGATGGTAAGCAAATCGTCGCCGATGGTGGTATCTGGTGGGATGATTTGGTTAAATACGCGATTGATCATAAACTCTGGGGTTTTGAGCTCATGAGCGAGATTCCGAGCAGCGTCGGTGGTGCCGTGTTCGGCAATATTGCCGCCTATGGACAGCAAATCTCCGATACATTGCTTTGGGTAGAAGTCTTTGACCGTACGAGCGGTGAGACAAAACGGCTAGACAAGGGTGAGATAGATTTTGCCTACCGTGAAAGTTCCCTTCAGACCCAGCGACACCTCTACATTTTGCAAGCAGCGTTCGAGCTATCTGAAACCCCACTCCATACGCTGACCTACGAAACAGCACTACGAGTTGCGAGTGAACTCGGTGAACCAACCGACACCATCCAGGGACTACGTCACATCATCGTCGAGACCAGGCGACGCGCCGGTTCGCTCTACGACCCTGACGATCAAAACGCCGAACATACTGCCGGTTCATTTTTTAAAAACCCGATGGTAACGACTGAGCAAGCCATGGAACTCGCACGTTTTGACGAATCAGGTAAGACACTCGAGCGTATCAACCAACAGAACAAGGTACATGGCGGTAGTACGCGTCGTGCCTCTGCTGCTCATGTTCTACTTGCTGCCGGCTTTAGTCGTGGACAGACTTGGGATAAGGTGCGGCTCCATCCTGACCATGTTCTGAAGATTCAGACGCTCGATGGCGCGACGGCTCATGAAGTTCATGCAGTGGCGCAAGAGATTATCGCTACTGTCAAAGATAAGCTTGATATCACCATCACCCCCGAAGTTCGTTTTCTGGGCAAATTCTAAAGAAATTAACTGTTTTATATATCATTCATGATATAATTCTCGCTATGCACAACTACAAGCGACGTATCGGTTCACTCGTTCAGGAGACCCGTGTCAGCAAAGGTATGACCCAGGCTCAGCTCGCAGAAGCGCTCGGCACTAGCCAGAGCGCTGTCAACCGTATCGAAAAAGGTGGACAAAACGTCAGTCTCGAGATGCTGGCTCGTATCGGCGAGGTATTGTCGAGCGAGATCGTCTCACTTAACACGCTTGGATCAAACCTACGCGTCAAAGGTGGTAAAAAACTATCTGGCACCATCGAGGTAAAAACCAGCAAGAACGCGGCAGTCGCCCTCCTCTGCGCCGCCCTGCTCAATCGTGGCACGACGACGCTTCGTCGCGTTGCACGCATCGAAGAAGTTAATCGCATCCTGGAAGTCCTCACGAGCATCGGCGTAAAGACTCGCTGGATTGATGGCACAAATGACCTCGTTATCACGCCGCCAGCAAAACTAAAACTTGAGCAGATGGATATCGAAGCGGCCAAAAAGACGCGTACCGTCATCATGTTCCTTGGTCCGCTTCTGCACCAGTACACCTCGTTCCGACTTCCCTACGCTGGTGGCTGTAGTCTCGGTACCCGAACTGTTGAGCCACATTTGGCAGGGCTACGTTACTTTGGTCTTGACGTTGAAGCCAAGCCGAACACCGACTACTACCAGGCAACTGTCAAAAGGCGTGCACCAGGGCGAGATATCGTTCTCACTGAACGTGGTGACACCGTAACTGAGAACGTGATTATGGCCGCTGCATTGCACCCAGGTACGACCGTAATCCGAAACGCCAGCCCGAACTACATGGTTCAGGACGTCTGCTTCTTCTTGCAAAAACTGGGGGTTAAAGTCGAAGGTATCGGTACGACAACACTACGCATCACTGGCCTGAAGTCGATAAAGAAAAATGTCGAATACTACCCGTCTGAGGATCCTATCGAGGCGATGAGCTTTATAGCAGCCGCTATCGTCACTGACTCGACGCTGACTATTGCTCGCTCACCGATCGAATTCCTCGAGCTTGAGCTCGCAACCCTCGCAGAGATGGGACTCGAGTACGACCTCACCGATGAATACATGGCTAACAACGGCCATACCCGCCTTGTCGATGTCACGATCAAACCGTCACGGTTGATCGCACCAAAAGACAAGCTTCATGCCCTGCCCTTCCCTGGTATCAATATGGATAACCTACCATTCCTCGGGTTGATCGCCACGGTCGCAAAGGGACGTACACTCGTCCACGACTGGAGCTACGAAAACCGCGCAATCTATTTCCTCGAACTCGAAAAGTTAAATGCCACTGTCGAAATGCTCGACCCACACCGCGTCTACATCACCGGCCCGACAAAATGGAAGCCAGCCGATGTCGTTGCACCGCCGGCACTGCGACCAACAGTCGTAGTTCTGCTTGCGATGCTGGCCGCGCCCGGTACGTCAATACTACGCAAAGTTTATCAGATGGACCGCGGCTACGAACAACTGGCAGCCCGACTCAATACGATCGGCGCTGATATCGAAACGTTTCGTGAGATTTAGTTAGATGCCTGGAGGCGCGGCTGATTGTTTGACCAGACGATCCTACCCACTTGCTTCGCGATGACAGCTTGTCGCTTGCCAGCTTTTCCACTTGACTCGGCGACGAGAAGCGTGAGTCGTTTGTCTGCAGTTCTACTTTCGAGATCGGACACATCGTTACCGAAAACTAACCGTAGCTCCTGAACTTTGTACGCAAACCGTACACCGCTGAAATCGATGTAGATATCATCATCCTTTTGCAGCTTGGCGATATGATAGAGCGGTGACTGGGACTTTGTCTGGAACGGTGTTATGCCGAGACTGAACTGATTTGCCGCGAGTATGAAATTACCATTGGTGGACGGTGTACCGTTGTCTGGCTTACGGTTTACGGCTCCGACTTGTAGGGCTTCGGATTCATCGCGTTGCGACACCGAAATCGGGATGTCACTGTTGATCTTTGGGATGTAAAGACGATTTTCGCGGTTGCCAGGACGAGCAGCGACCAGCCTCTTTGCGGTCGCATCAGCTGGCTCGATTGCATAGAGGAGCGCAGGAGCATAATAGGTGACAGCAAGGTACGCAACAGCAATGAGCAGCAACATCGGAACGACTAGTATTTTCCAGTCTTTTTGTTTTATTATCCCTCTCCCGTGAACGTAGCGCATTTAGCATAAGTATAGCAAATGCCGGCCCCCTGTTCGAGTCGGTATATACGTCGATATGTAAATGAGCCGAAGCTATACTCCGACTCATTTACATATGGGGCGAACGATGGGGATTGAACCCACGACCTTCGGAACCACAACCCGACGCTCTAACCAACTGAGCTACGTTCGCCATGACTCATAGAACTTTGCTATTTTAGCATGGTTTAACAGGGATAAGAAAGAGGTTTATCGAACCCTAAATTTTTATTATATCAAAATACTAATGGTTTGTCAACTCTATCGACATCCGCCCATACAAATCTGTGATCACTGGCACTGTCTACCGTACCTGTTCGATTGACCTTGAGTGCCTCCGTGACATAGATATCATCGTAGCGCATCCCTCCACCGAGCAGCGTAAAGCCTACTCGACGCCGCCATGGACGATACTGCCCATACCCAGGTGCAGGCAGCGTAACGGGGTGGCCTTTGTAGTCGCGTACGAATGCCGACTCCATCCCAAGCCGCCCGAATTTGGTGCGCATCCCTAACTGGATAGGATCTTCGTTGAAATCACCCATGACCCCTGCGCACTCTTCCCCATCGAGATACTCAAACAATGCTTCGAACTGGACACGGCGACGATTCTTGTCGGAAAACATTTGGTGCACAACTACTAGACAGAACTCATCGTAACGCAAGACCATTGCATATCTGTTTTTATCGAGTTCAAGCGGCTCAAAACTATCCGGTTCAACGCTACTAATAACTCCGATATTTTCACCGTGCTTAACGCGAGAATGTGGCTGCCACGCTCCGAATCGGTATCCTAGCTCTTTCTGGATAGTTTTGCCATTATGTCGTTCACCTATAACCTGAACTTCTTGAAGTCCAATAATATTTATGACCGCACGTCTACCGACCTGACGCTCAATACCGCGTAGGCTTTCGATCTGCGCATCAAGCCGTTCGTGCTGCTGAGGGATTGTCAGATGGCGGTCATGGAACGTGTTCGTCTCAAGCAACAGATTTGCTGAAGCCAATAAAAAGTGACTAGTTTGAGCTGAGTCTACCATAATGAGAACATTTTACTCCCATTTTAGCAACTAACCATGTGCGTTTAGTGATGGTGATGGTGACCGAGATGTTTCATCGTGAGGGCATGGCCCTTGCCGCGCTTGAGTAAGTACCGGTTTACCGGTAGCGCTGCAAAAAATGCCGCGGTCAGTGCGAGCGCCATACTGAACCAAAAGAGCGGATTTAATAGTCCCGCCTCCATCGCGCCAGGTATTGCCAGCATCACCAGATTGTCTACGACCTCCATGGTTGCGATCGAAAGTGTGTCCGCTGCGGCAACGAGCGAAAGTGCCGCGAAAAAACCCATGCCGACTCGAAGTAATGGTAAAGTCGACAACCCAAAGCCAAAAACAAACGCCAACGCCACTGCCAGCGCCACCGTCGCCATGCTATCCCATCCAAGCGCCGTACCGATGATCATACCGAGCACTTCACCAATCGCGCAGCCTGTCAGGCAGTGCAGCGTGGCACTGACAGCCATTTTGTTTAGAGCTCTTCCATCGTTCATACAATCCATTTTACTCAAACATCATATCGAATGTAGTTTTGTACAATAGTTTTATGTCAGAACATAGAATTTATCAGATTAGTTTTGCAAGCATTTATCCTTTGTATGTCTCGAAGGCTATGAATAAGGGCCGGACCAAAGCCGAGGTAGATCAGATCATCACTTGGCTGACCGGATATGATGAGGTTTTGCTCGCCGAAAAGCTACACGACAAAACAGGTCTCAAAGTATTTTTTGATGAAGCACCTGGG